>Ga0307373_10003095_pt1 | contig 29381 bp, 30 predicted proteins | sample OX2MG_FD_202534 | JGI IMG/M metagenome (GOLD analysis project Ga0307373, IMG submission 202534) | Soil microbial communities from Risofladan, Vaasa, Finland - OX-2 | ecosystem: Environmental > Terrestrial > Soil > Coastal area > Acid sulfate soil | place: Finland: Risofladan, Vaasa | collected... | reverse complement strand
GACGAAGGCGAGATCCTGGTTAACGGCAAGCCGGTCAAGTTCGAGAGCCCCAGCGATGCCATCCGGATGGGTATCGGCATGGTGCACCAGCACTTCATGCTCATCCCGGTATTCACGGTGGCCGAGAACGTCATGCTCGGGCTTGAGCTCACCAGGCTTTTCGGATTTCTGGACCGCCGGCGGGCCAGCAGCGAAGTCGCGAAGCTCGGCAAGGAGTTCGGCCTCCCCGTCAACCCGGACGCCCTGGTCGAGTCCTTGTCTGTCGGCGCCCAGCAGCGCGTCGAGATCGTGAAGGCCCTCTACCGGCGAGCCGGCGTGCTGATCCTCGATGAGCCGACGGCCGTCCTGACTCCACAAGAGACCGACGAGCTTCTGGGGGTCATGGAGTCGCTGAAGCGTGCCGGTCGCTCCCTGGTGTTCATCACGCACAAGCTGAAAGAGGCGATGCAGGTCGCCGACCGCATCACCGTGCTCCGAGGAGGCCGCGTCGTGGGCTCGACGGTGCACGGGCAGTCGACCGAGGCCGAGCTGGCCGCGATGATGGTCGGCCGCGCGATACGAATGGGGGTGGACAGGCCGCCGTCAAAGCCGGGCGCGGTGGTGCTCGACGTGAAGGGTCTGACCGTCAGGAACGTCCACGGCCAGGCCGCGGTGGATGACGTCTCCTTTCAGGTCCGCGCCGGCGAGATCGTCACCGTAGCCGGCGTGCAGGGCAACGGGCAGACCGAGCTTGTCAGGGCGATCATGGGCCTGGATCACGTCGCGTCCGGTCGGATCACAGCAGCCGGCCGCGACGTCACCACCAGCTCGCCGCGCGAGACGCTCGCATCTGGAGTCGGCCACGTCCCGGAAGACCGCATCAAGGACGGCCTGGTTGCCGACCTGTCGGTGGCCGAGAACCTGGTGCTCGACATGTACTGGATGGCGCCGTTTGCGCGCGGCCCAGTTCTCGAGCCGGACGAGATCCAGCGTTCGGCTCAGCTGCGCATCAAGGAGTTCGATATCCGGACTCCCTCGCCACTGACTTCCGTGGGCACGCTCTCGGGAGGCAACCAGCAGCGCGTGATCGTCGCCCGGGAGTTCTCACGACCGGTCTCGCTCATGATCGCCGCGCAGCCGACCCGCGGGCTGGACGTCGGCTCGATCGAATACATCCACGAGCGGATCGTGCAGCTGCGCGATCAGGGTGACGCGGTGCTCATCGTGTCGAGCGATCTCGACGAGGTGTTCGCTCTCGGCGATCGCATCGCCGTCATGTTCCAGGGCCGCATGAGTGGGCCCTTCGACTCGCAGCTCTACACTCGCGAGCAGGTCGGGCTCATGATGGCCGGGTCGAGCGCAGAGGCTGCCTCAACCCCCGGCGGCGGTGAGACCGCTTGAGCCAACCGCCCGCACCACGAGCTAATCCCAACCGAATCGGCTCCGCGCGTGTCTTGTTCCAGAAGTTGGTCGCGCCCGAGTCCACAACCTGGAACTCGGTGCTCATCGTCTTCCTGGCTTTCTTCACAGCGCTGGTGCTGAGTGCCATCTTCATCGTCGGGTCCGATCCTAACGTGATCCAGGCGCCCGATCCGCTCACCGCCTTACAGACTGCGTGGCTGGACATCTCGGGTGCGTACGGCGGGCTTCTCAGCGGCGCGCTCGGCAACCCCTCGACCTTTCTGCCCAAGCTTGGCAGCGGCAACGTGAGGACCGTTGCCTCCGCTTTCTACCCCCTTTCTGAGACGCTGGTCGCCGCCGCGCCGCTGGTTTTCACCGGTCTCTCCGTCGCTCTCGGATTCAGGGCAGGCCTCTTCAACATCGGCGGTGAAGGCCAGGTCATCGCAGGCGGTCTCGCGGCCGGCTTCGTCGGATTCTCTCTGCACGGCCTGACAGGTTTTGTCGAGCTTCCCTTGGCGCTGCTGGCGGGCTTCGTCGCGGGCGCCCTGTGGGGTTTCATCCCGGGTCTCTTGAAAGCCCGCACGGGGGCGCATGAGGTGATCACGACGATCATGCTCAACTACGTCGCGATATACCTCACCTACTACTTTTTGAGCACGAAACTGTTCCAGCGGCCGGGTCGAACGGATCCGATCAGCAAGATCGTCGACAGCGCAGCGTCGCTGCCGAGCCTCGAGGGAGTCAACCTTCGGGTTCACGCCGGCGTCATTCTCGCGGTGCTGGTGGCCGTCGCCGTGTATTTCCTGCTGTGGCGAACGACGCTTGGCTTTGAGTTCCGTGCCGTCGGCGCCAATCCCGACGCGTCGCGCGCCGCTGGGATCGGAGTCGGACGCGTCGTCGTGCTCGCGATGTCCCTGGCCGGCGGGCTTGCCGGTCTGGCCGGCGCGAACATCATCCTTGGGGTCAACTACAGCGTTTCACCCGGTTTCTCCTCCAGCCTCGGATTCGACGGGATCACCGTAGCCCTGCTGGGTCGGGGCAACCCGGCAGGCGTGGTGGCGGCCGCCTTGCTGTTCGGCGGTCTGCGGGCGGGCGCGGTTCAGATGCAGGCGGCGACCTCGACGCCGGTCGACCTCGTGCAGGTCATCGAGGCGCTCGTGATCATGTTCGTGGCGGCTCCCACACTGGTCCGCGAGATCTACCACTTGCGCGCGCAGCGCGGAGTCAGGGCGACGGCCGTATCGACGGGTTGGGGATCGTGAGCCTCGCCGCGGGTGTGACGGGCGTGGTGACGAGCGCGATGGTCGTACGGCGGCGGACGCTGGGCGTGTTCTTCCTGCTCGTCGCGGCTGCCATCGCGCTGCTCTTCGGCCTCAACGTCCCCGGCGTCACCAAGGCCGATTTCGTCCTCAACCTGGCCAGCGCGCAGGCTGTCTCCGTCCCGGACCTTGTCGTGCCCGTCCGCGCCACGGCGTTCCTTCTGGCTGCCATCAGCGCATTCCTGGGAGCCGTACAGGTCGTACGCGGGTTCGGACGCTGGTCAAACGTCGTGCTCGCGCTCGTGATCGGGTTGTTCATCTTCTCGTTCCTGGCCTGGGCCGCACGCGACACATCTTTGAGTCTCGTCGGCATGCTGCAAGGGACCGTTGTGCGTGCCACGCCCCTGACCCTGGGCGCGTTCTCGGGGCTGTTGTGTGAGCGCTCCGGCGTTATCAACGTGGCGATCGAGGGCCAGATGCTGATGGGCGCTTTTGTGGCGGCCATGGTCACCAGCGCAACGAGCAGTGCGGCGCTGGGCATTCTGGCCGGAATGCTCGCCGGAGGGGTCATCGGTCTGATCCTTGCCGTCTTCGCCATCCGGTACCTTGTCGACCAGATCATCGTCGGGGTCGTACTGGATCTTTTCTGCCTGGGCCTGACCGGGTTCCTCTACGACCGCCTGATGGTCCCGTTCCAGTCCACGCTCAACAGCGCGGCCGTCGTGAGCCCTCTGCCCATTCCCCTGCTGTCCAAGATTCCAGTCGTCGGACCCATCCTGTTCGACCAGAACGTCTTCATCTACTTGCTTTTGATTCTCCTCGTGGTCATCCAGGTCGCACTTTTCCAGACCCGGTGGGGGTTGCGCGTGAGGGCCGTCGGCGAGCAGCCGAGGGCGGCCGACACTGCAGGCATCGACGTGCTGCGCACGCGCTACATCAACGTGCTTCTGGGGGGTCTGGTCGCCGGGCTAGCCGGTTCTTTTTTCACGATCGGCGCCGTGGGCCAGTTCACCAAGAACATGACGTCCGGCCGCGGATTCATCTCGCTCGCCGCCATGATCTCCGGGGGATGGACTCCGGTGGGCGCGTTCGGCGCGTCGCTCGTGTTCGGCTTCGCGGATGCGCTTCAGAACTTTCTGTCGGTCCTCAACGTGCCGATTTCGAGCTACTTCCTGCTGATGGCGCCGTACATCGCCACGATCCTGGTCGTCGCCGGCGTGGTCGGACGGGTGCGGCCGCCGGCCAACGACGGCAAGCCCTACACGAAGCAGTAGCCGACGGCCGGCGATGCACGCACTGGAGGTCATCGGCCGCAAGCGGGACGGGCTCGAGCACACCGCGGAGGAGATCCAGCTCCTGATCTCCGGCTACCTGGCCGGGGATATCCCCGACTACCAGATGGCGGCCTGGCTGATGGCCGTCTGCGTGCGCGGGATGACCCGGGCCGAGACGCTGGCGCTGACCCAGGCGATGGTCGCGAGCGGCGAGGTCCTCGACCTTAGCGGCATCGAGGGGATCAAGGTGGACAAGCACTCGACCGGCGGCGTGGGCGACAAGGTGACCCTGATCGCCGCGCCGCTGGCAGCCGCCTGCGGTGTCAAGGTCCCCAAGCTCAGCGGCCGCGCCCTCGCCCACACCGGCGGAACCCTCGACAAGCTCGAGTCGGTGCCGGGCCTGACCGTCGACCTCGATCCGGACCGGTTCATCCGCCAGGTGCGCGAGGTCGGCATCGCGATCGCGGCGCAGTCCCCGCACATGGTGCCGGCCGACAAGTTGCTCTACGCGCTGCGAGACGTGACTGCGACGGTGCCTTCGGTTCCCTTGATCGCATCCAGCGTGATGTCCAAGAAGATCGCGGCCGGCGCTGACGCGATCGTGCTCGACGTCAAGTTCGGCCGCGGAGCCTTCATGCCCGACCCGGCCGCCGCCGAAGAGCTAGCTTCGGAGATGGTGCTGCTCGGCGAGGGCGCGGGACGGCGCACGGTGGCGCTCGTCACCGCCATGGACAACCCCCTCGGCCGATCGGTCGGCAACGCGCTCGAGGTCAAAGAGGCGCTCGACGCGCTCGCGGGCGAGGGCGACCAGGAGCTGCTCGAGGTCTCGCTGCGCGTGGCGGCCGAGATGTGCCGGCTCGCAGAGGTCGACGCCGACCCGGAGCGCGTCCTGAGGTCGGGCGCGGGCCGAACCACCTTCGAGCGAATGCTGCGAGCGCAGGGCGGGAGGCTCGAGGACGGCCTGCCCGTGGCGCCGTTCCAGGTGCCGCTGCTCGCGCCGGTTGCGGGCCATGTCGCGTCGATCGACGCCCTGGAGGTGGGCCTCTCCTGCCTGGAGCTGGGCGCCGGTCGGGCGCGCAAGGAGGACAGGGTCGACCCAGCCGCCGGGTTGGTCATCCTGGCGCCGGTCGGAGCGCGCGTCGAAGCCGGCGACACGCTAGCCGTCGTGCACGGGCGCTCGAAGGAGCTCGTCGAGCACGTCGCGCCGCGCCTCCACAAGGCGTGGCGGATGAGCGATCAGGCGGTCAGGCGGCCCCCCCACGTGCTCGCGCGTGTCGACCGGAACGGCGTCACCAAGGACGGATAGACTTCCCGTCGGTGGCCGCACCCGGCGAGAAGAAGTACCACGTCGGCCTCAGCAAGGGCGAGGTCGGCGACTACGTTCTCGTGCCGGGCGATCCGGGTCGCACGCCGATGATCGCGAAGTACCTCGACGGCGCGCGGGAGGTGGCGTTCAGCCGCGAGTACCGCACTTTCACAGGCGCGGTCGACGGCGTGCCCGTCTCCACCATGTCGACCGGGATGGGCGGCCCGTCGGTCGCGATCGGCGTCGAGGAGCTGAGCGAGCTGGGGGTGCACACCTTCCTGCGGGTTGGCACATGCGGGGCGGCGCAGCCGGAGGTCAAAATTGGCGACCTCGTGATCGCCCAGGGAGCGGTCCGCAGCGAGGGCACGCCCAACGGCTACATCCCGCTCGAATATCCGGCGGTCGCGTCGCTCGACGTCGTGGAAGCGCTGGTCGAGGCAGCCGTGGCGTCGAAGGCTCCCTACCACGTCGGCATCATCCGTTCGGTCGACGCCCTCTACTCCGACCTGGTGCCCGACAGCATGCCGCGCCCCCACTTGCGCGACGAGCTCGAGATGTGGTCGAAGGCCGGCATTCTCAGCAACGACATGGAGACCTCCACACTCTTCGTGGTCGCGCGGCTTCGCAAGCTGCGTGCCGGGACCATCAACCTCTGCGTCGACGAGCTGGGCGCAGGCGAGATCCATCACCTCGACCCGAGCTACATGGACCGCATGCTGAAGGTGGCGGTGGATGCGGTGCGGCGATTGATCAGGCGCGACGCAGTTGCCGATAAGCGTCAGTAAGCACCCGGTCGTCGCGGACTGCCTGCGCGGACTGCGCGACGAGACGACGGCCCCCGAGGAGTTCCGCGGACTCGCGCGCAAGCTGATCACGCTGCTCTTGTACGAGGCGACTGCCGACCTGCCGGTTCGGCACGGCACCGTGCGGACCCCGCTCGCCGAGGCCGCAGCGACCACGGTCGAGCGCGAGGTGGTCGCCATCCCCGTGCTGCGGGCGGGACTGGGCCTTCTCGGTCCAGTCCTCGAGCTGCTGCCGCGTGTGAGCGTCGGCTACATCGGCCTGGAGCGGGACGAACAGACGGCGGTGGCGCGCATCTACTACCAGAAGCTGCCGAGCCTGAAAGGCAAGATCCCCCTTCTGCTCGACCCGATGCTGGCCACCGGCGGCTCGGCCGCCCAGGCGCTCGACCTGATCAAGGAAGCCGGAGGAGTGTATCCCCGCATGGTCTGCGTGGTGGCAGCTCCAGAGGGCGTCAAGGTGCTCGACGAGCGCCACCCCGAGGTCGTCATCTACGCCGCGGCGCTGGACGAGAAGCTCAACGAACGCGCTTACATCGTGCCTGGGCTGGGCGATTTCGGCGACAGGCTGTTCGGCACCGGCAACTAGTCCCCATCCGTGGCGTGGCCGTGGGGAGAGCCGAACGCGGCCTCGTAGGCGATGGCGTTGCAGTGCTTGAGCTCGTCGTCGTCGAGGCCCATCTCCGATGCCAGCCTGAACTCGCGGCTCAGGCTGGTGCCGGCCACCGTGCGCGAGTCGGTGCTGATCGTGCAGCGCACGCCGGCGCGCAGCAGGCGGGGAAGCGGGTGTTCGCCCAGCGACGGGACCGCCTTGCACTTCCAGTTGGCCGTCGGGCACAGGTCGAGGACGACTCCTTCCCGCCGGATCCGGTCGACCGTCCGCGGGTCGCGCGCACCGATCACGCCGTGGGCGATCCTCTCGACGCCCAGGTCGAGCGCTTCCTCGACGCTCGACGGGCCGCCCGCTTCGCCCGCGTGGCAGGTCAGCCGCAGACCGGCTGCCCGCGCCGCCTCGAACGCCGGCCGTTGAGGCCGCGCCGGGTAGCGCACCTCGTCGCCCGCCAGGTCGAACCCCACCACGCCCGAACCTGCGAACTTGCCCGCCTCGCGTGCGAGCGCGACGTTCTCCTCGGGCGAGTGCTGGCGCATCGCGCACACTATCGCGACCGCTTGCAGGGGGGCCGCGGCCAGGCCGGAGAGCACTGCGCGGATCACCTCGGCCACCGGTAGTCCGCGTCGTACGTGAAGCCGAGGCGCCCATCGCACCTCGAGGTAGTCGATGTTCTCCGCGGCCGCGTCGATCCCCAGCTCAAGGGCGGCGCGCTCGAGCGCCGATGCAGTCTGCATGACGGCGATGGCATCGTCGAAGTAGCCGATGTATGCGGCCTGGCTCGGGCAGTCGACAGGCGCCACCATCTGCAGCGGTCGCGGCAGATCAAGGTCCTGCTCCCGGGCCAGCTCTTCCGCCGTGGCCGGTCGCACGGCGCCGTCGAGGTGGCAGTGCAGCTCGGCTTTACGCCACGCCTCGTACCGCGCCGGAGCCGCTATTTCAGGTCAGCGAGTAGATGTGAGGCAGCTCGCGATACAGGCCGGCGTAGTCGAGGCCGTAGCCGATCACGAAGCGGTCGGGGATGACGAACCCGCAGAAGTCGATCTGGACCTCGACCTCGCGGCGGGCGGGACGGTCGAGCAAAGCCGCGACGCGCAATGATGCGGGCCCGACGCGGTGAATGCGCCTGGCGATCGCGCTGACCGTGACGCCCGAGTCGATGATGTCCTCGACCAGCAGGACATGACGGCCGATCAAAGTGCCCTGGACCATGTGAGCCAGCTTCAGGCGCCCGTTGCTCGAGGTGCCGGTCGGGTAGCTGGATGCGCGCACGAACTCGAGCTCGGCGGGGATGCTCAAGCTGCGCAAGAGATCCGCGGCGAAGACGGTCGCTCCCTTGAGGATGACGACCATCACGAGCGGCGTCTCGATGTCGGCGTAGACCTCGGAGATCTGGCGCCCGAGCTGGCGCACGCGGCGCGCGATCCTGGTCGAGCTGATCATGGGCTTGCCGGACGCCGGCCTGTCCAGCCGGGAGACCTTGCTCTCGACCTGGACCGGTCTGGTGGCTACCTCGGCCATGCAGGTTGAATTCTAGTGAGGCTCAGACTCCAATGGGATGCCAGACGGTCTTCATTTCCATGAAGGCGGCGATGAGGTACGGGCTCCGCTCCTCGGACGAAACCTTGATCACTCTCTTGACGTTGTCCGCAGCGGCCACTTCGATGGTCTTCGTCTCATCCACCGTGCAACCGGCGGCGTCGATCGCGTTGACGTCCATGTGCGCGGCAAGCCAGGGCAGCAGCTCGCGGCGCTGCCCGCTGATCACATTCACGACGCCGGTCGGAAAGTCGCTGGTCGCCAGCACCTCGGCGAGCGTCAGCGCGGGCAGCGGATCGTTTTCGGGCGCCAGCGCCACGACCACGTTGCCGCCGCACAGCGCAGGGGCGAGACGGCGCACGAGCCCCACGAGCGGCGGTTCCTCCGGCGCAACGATGGCCACCACGCCGGTGGGCTCCGGGATCGTGAAGTTGAAATATGGCCCGGCCACCGGGTTGACCGTGCCGGTGACCTGGGACAGCTTGTCCGTCCATCCTGCGTACCACACCAGCGTCTCGACCGCCTGCTCCACCTCGCGGCGAGCGTGAGTGCCGCCGCCCATGAGCTCGACGAACTGCGCGCCGCGGCCGTCGAGCATCTCGGCTGCGCGGTAGAGGATCTGGCCACGGTTCATCGCGGTCCTGCCCGCCCAACCCGCAAACGCGGCCCGCGCCGCCCGGACCGCATCCCGCAGGTCTTTGCGCGAGCCGCGCGGAACGTTGACGTTGCCGACCGGCCGGTATGCGCGGCCCGACTCGGAGCGCACGAACTCGCCGTTGATGAAGAGCTTGTACGTCTTGCGCACCTCCATCAGTTGAGCTCCACGTACGGGAGGAGGCCGTGCACGCCGCCCTCGCGTCCGTACCCGGATTCCTTGTAGCCGCCAAAAGGCGACGTCGGGTCAAACCGGTTGAAGGTGTTGGCCCACACCACGCCGGCGCGCATCCGCTCCGCCATCCACAGGATGCGCGAACCCTTGTCGGTCCACACGCCGGCGGAGAGGCCGTACGGCGTGTTGTTCGCTTTCTCGACGGCCTCGTTCGGGGTGCGGAAGGTCAGCACCGACAGCACCGGGCCGAAGATCTCCTCGCGCGCGATGCGGTACGACTGTGCCACGTTGGTGAAGAGCGAGGGTGGGAACCAGAAGCCGCGCTCGGGCAGCCGGCATTCCGGCTGGTAGAGCTCCGCACCCTCCTCGATCCCGGACTGCACCAGGCCCTGGATCCTCTCCAGCTGCGCGCGAGAGTTGATGGCGCCGATGTCGGTGTTCTTGTCCAGCGGGTCGCCCAGCCGCAGGGTGGAGAGGCGGCGCTTCAGCTTCTCCAGCAGCGGCTCGGCGATCGACTCCTGCACCAGCAGCCTGCTCCCCGCGCAGCAGACGTGGCCCTGGTTGAAGTAGATGCCGTTGACGATGCCCTCCACCGCCTGGTCGAGTGGCGCGTCCTCGAACACGATGTTGGCCGCCTTGCCGCCCAGCTCGAGTGTGAGCTTCTTGCCGCTGCCTGCCAGGGCGCGCTGGATGAGCTTGCCGACCTCGGTCGAGCCAGTGAACGCCACCTTCCTCACTCCCGGGTGTTGGACCACCAGCGACCCTGTCTTGCCCGCCCCCGTGACGATGTTCACGACGCCCGGCGGAAGCTCGGCCTGCATGCAGATCTCGGCGAACAGCATCGCGGAGAGTGGGGTCGTCTCCGCCGGTTTGAGCACGACCGTGTTGCCCGTCGCGAGCGCGGGCGCGATCTTCCAGGCGAGCATCAGCAGTGGGAAATTCCACGGGATGACCTGCCCGGCGACGCCGAGCGGCGTCGCGCGCCGGTTGGGGAAGGCCCATTCGAGCTTGTCCGCCCAGCCCGCGTAGTAGAAGAAATGCGCGGCGCTCAGCGGGATGTCGACGTCGCGCGACTCTTTGATGGGCTTGCCCCCGTCGATGGTCTCGACCACGGCGAGCTCTCGCGCCCGTTCCTGCAGCAGGCGCGAGATGCGAAACAGGTATCGGGCCCGCCGCGACGGGGCGAGCCGGCCCCAGGACTCGAAAGCTTTTCCAGCCGCCTTTACGGCGCAGTCGACGTCGACCTCGTCGGCCTGCGACACCTCGGCCAGCTTCTTCTCGGTCGCCGGGTTGATGGTGGCGAACCGCTTCTTACTGTGCGACTCGACCATCCGGCCGCCGATGAACAGGCCGTAGCGCGGTTGGATGCGAACGTGGTCGATCGACTCGGGCGCCGGCGCGTACTCGAAGACCTGCTTGGCCAGCTCGGCGGTGTGCTTCTTGCTCAGGGCCATCTTTTTACCTTTCTATGTGGCTAGTCGATCGAGAAGTAATCGGCGGACTGGTAGGCGCCGGTGCGCTCCTTCTCGATCTGCATCAGCACATCGTTGAGCAGGGTGGAGGCGCCCAGCCGTAGTCGCTGTGGGGTCATCCATTCGGGCCCAAGGGTTTCATAGGTGACGACCAGGTAGGCGATCGCCTGCTTGGAGGTCCTGATCCCGCCTGCCGCCTTGAAGCCCACGGGCCTGCCGGTCTCGCGCATGAAGTCGCGGATGGACTCCATCATCACCAGGCTCACGGGCAGCGTGGCAGCGGGCTGGATCTTGCCGGTCGAGGTCTTGATGAAGTCGGCGCCGGCCGCCATCGCGAGGATGCTCGCCCGTCGCACCGCGTCGTATGTGCCGAGCTCGCCCGTCTCGAGGATCACCTTCAGGTGTGCCGCGCCGCACGCCTCCTTGACCGCGACGATCTCGTCATAGACGCGCTGGTAGTCGCCGGCCAGGAACGCGCCGCGGTCGATCACCATGTCGATCTCGTGCGCGCCGGCGCGGACCGCCTCCTCCGTCTCCGCCACCTTGATCGACGTGAAGCTTTGCCCGGAAGGGAAAGCCGTGGCCACCGAGGCCACGCGCACGTCGCTGCCGCGCAGGTGAGCGACGCAGTCGGCGATGCGTGCCGGGTAGACGCACACGGCGGCCACCGAAGGCACCGTCGGATCGCCGGCTTTCGGCCTGGTCGCCTTGGCGCACATCGCCGCCACCTTGCCCGGTGTGTCGGAACCCTCGAGCGTGGTGAGGTCTATGCAGCGGATCGCAAGGTCGAGCGCCCAGAGCTTGGACGACTTCTTGATGGATCGCTTGGCGAGGGACGCGGCACGCTCGTCGGCGCCGACCTCGTCCACGCTGCGCACCCCGCGCATGAGCGAGCCAAGGTGGGTCAGGGAAAGCGCGGTGGCCATGACTGTGCCGATTATGCGACGGGCACGAGGACACCCGGCCTTCCAGGGCGCGCCAAGAGGCCCTTCGACATGCAGTTCGGGGGCTGCAGGCCTCTGGGATCCGCCGTCGTCGCCGACGATCCTTGGGATCGGAGGTGAAGAACCAATGACAAAGCCCATGATCACCAAGACCTGGATCGCAGGACTCGTCGTCCTGGCGGCGGGCCTGGTGGTTGCAGTCGTCGGCGTCGCCCTGATGCTGGCCTACGGCGGGACGTTCACGCAGATCGCCGGTACCGCCAACTCCTACACCTTTGTGCCGACGCTCGACTCGTTCTTCTGGTCGACGGTTGTTGTGATCGTCGTCGGGGGCGTCCTCGCGGCGATCGGCGGGGTCGTCCAGCTCGCGGCCTGGATCGGTGGCCTGGTCAACAGCTACCGGCTCCCTGACAAGACCTGGTTCGCCGTCCTGCTTCTGGGCGGGGTGTTCGGCCTCGCGTTCGGGTTGATCGGATTCGCCGTGATGGTGGCTTATGTCATCGCGGCGCCTGAGGGCCGTCTTTACAGCAGGCCCGAGGCACAACCGGCGGCCCCGCGGCCGTCGACCCTCGCGCCGACGGGCTGATCTGACGCGCTGCGATTGAAAGGGGTCGGGCCGTCCCGGCCCCTTCCGGCGACCCGAAACCCATGCTCCGAGCGTTGAAGACCTGTGAAGCCCAGGGACCTGGTCAGCAGTCGCAGAGGCTGCCGCCGGCGTGACCTTCATAACTCTTTACGTTCTAAACCGCAGATGCGGCCGATCTCGCGCCCTAGATTGACGTCCTCATGAGCGTCGGCGCCGGCCCTCCGCAAGGTGCCCCGATGCTGTCGCCGGACGGTAAGTGGGTCTGGGACGGCAGCCGGTGGCTTCCGCTCGCCGACCCTTCGACGGCCACACACCATGCCGTCTTCTCGGCGTGGAACGGGGTGCGAGTCGAAGCGCCGCTCGCCGTGGAGGCCGCCCCCGTGGCCCAGGCTCCCCGGCCGGCCCCTCGCCCGGTGGTCAGGTACGTCGCCCCCGCACCGGCACCCGAGGAGCCGGTGCCCCTGTGGCGGCAGCAGGCCGACACAGGGCTGAACAAGTATCTCTACATCGCCGCGGGAGTGATCGCCGTGGTCGTCCTGGCCGTGGTGGTCAATTCCTTCGGGCCGTTCACCCTGCCGTGGATGCAGGCCCCCTCTTCCGGACCCACGGCAGCCGCCGGGCCCCCGCCCTTGAAGACGCGGTCGAGCTATGCCCAGGCCGACCGCTTCATCACCGGCTATCTCACGCCGGCCATGGATGACATGAACCAGAGGATCGCGACCACGCGCGAGACCTGCGTCGGTCCGGTGACCGTCAGCTGCCAGGATGCGGTGACCGAGACCGACAACCAGGCCCAGGCGCTGATGGCCATCGTCGACCAGAACACGGTGCCCCCCTGCATCGCCACTCCCGTGGCCAGGTTCCGAGGCGACGTCTCGAAGGTGCACGACGACCTCCAGACCGCGATGAAGAGCTTCGCCGCCAACAACACCTCCCAGACCGACGCTTATCTCGCGCGCTACGGCGGCGCCGTGCCGGCGGTCCCGGCGGATTTCGCTGCCATCACCGCCGCCAAGGCGACATGTGACATCGCGCTGGTAGGTCCCTAAAGCCGGATCGGTCCGACTCGCTGGATACCCTTGGCGGGTGCAGAGAGGCAACCCCGCAGCGCGCGCCTTCGGGGGGTTCGTCGCCCGCCACCACCGGTGGTTCCTTGGCGGGTGGCTCGCGGTCTTCGCCATCCTGGGCTACTTCTCGCTGGGCACCCCGCGGCTGCTCTCGCCATCGGGCTTCAGCGCCGACACCCAGGCGACGCGCGGCGCGGACATCCTGAGGGCCGACTTCCCCCAGCGTCGGGGTCCCGTCCTCTACGCCGTGTTTCACAGCGACAGCGTGCCGGTGGAAGACTCCGCCTACCAGGCGCAGCTCGCCGCCTGGCGCGCGGACCTGCAATCGGCGGTCGGGACCTCGAACGCAGTGGTGGTCGGTCCGCAACCGGGCCAGGACGGGCGCACGGCGGCCCTGTTCGTGGAATCCAACGACACGCCCGACCATTTCATCGACCTGGCGCGCCGCGTGGCCGCCTTCCAGCACGCGGGCCCTGCCAGCGTCTACCTCGGCGGAGCCGGGCCCGTCTACAACACCTTCCTTGCCGACTCCGAGGCCGACCTGCGCCGGAGCGAAGCATATTCGGCGCCCATCGCGATCGCGCTCCTGTTGCTCGTTTTCGGCGGTGTGGTCGCCGGCGCCCTGCCGGTGATCACCGGCCTGGCGACCGTCACCACCGCGATCGCGGTGCTCGGCTTCGTGGCGCGAGCGCACACGGTCTCGGTTTTTGCGCTCAACGTGAGCTCGGTGATCGGCCTCGGGCTCGGCATCGACTACTCGCTGCTGGTCACCAACCGGTTTCGAGAGGAGCTGCGTCGGAGCGCGACCGTCGAGCAGGCCGTGGCGACCACGGCGGCGACTGCCGGCGTCGCCACCGTCATCTCGGGTGGCACGGTCATGATCGGGTTCGGCGCCCTCTTGCTCGCGCGCTTGAACGTGCTCTGGTCGATAGGGCTTGGCGGCGTGATCGTCGTCGCGGCCTCTGTGCTGGCCTCGTTGACATTGATCCCGGCCCTGCTGGCTCTGTTCGGCCGCCATATCGACCGCCTCGCGCTGCCCTTCACCAGGGGCCGCGACACGCGCCGCTTCTGGCATGGGCTCGCCACCAACGTCATGCGCAGGCCGTGGGTGTTCATCGCACTGGTCGTCGTGGTGGTGCTCGTGCTCGCCTCGCCCGCACGGGCGTTCTATCCAGGCGTGGTGGGCGCCGAAAGCCTGCCGCCCAACGATCCTTCGTTCACGGCCGACCGGCTGCTGCATGAACAGTTCGGGTTCCCGCCCCACTCGCCGATCCTGGTCGTGGCGCAGGGGATCTCGACCGGGCAGGAAGCGGCTGCGTTCGAAGGGGCGCTGCGCGCCGTGGCGGGCAGCCAGCCGGTGCTGGGCGTCGGTGACGTTCCGCCCGAGCTCGCGGCCAACTACCTCAGCGCGGGTTATGCCGTGTACGAGATCGTGCAGCCGGCCGGCGACAACGACCGCTCGACCCATGACCTGCTCGATCGGCTTCGCAACACGGCGCGTCCGCCCGGTGTGACGATTCTCCTGACCGGCGAGGCACCCGCGTACCAGGACTTCCTGAACGTGCTGCTCAGCGACTTCCCGAAGATCTTCGCGGTGGTCCTCGGGCTGACCATGCTCCTGCTGCTGGTGTCGTTTCGGTCGATCGCGCTGCCGATCAAGGCCGTCGTCATGAACCTGCTCTCGGTCGGCGCAGCGATCGGCATCCTCACGTGGGCATTCCAGGAAGGACATCTCGCAGGCTGGCTCGACTTCAAAGCGGTCGGCTTCATCGACGCCATCGTCCCCGTCGTGATCTTCTGCGGACTGTTCGGGTTGTCGATGGACTACGAGGTCTTCCTGCTCTCACGCATCCGGGAGGAATATCTCGCGGGCCACGACAACGCCGCGGCCGTCGCAGCCGGGATGGAGCGCACCGGCCAGATCATCACCAGCGCGGCCCTGATCCTCGTCGCGGTCGTCGGCACGCTTCTTTTGTCGAGCCTGATGCTCAACAAAGCGCTCGGCGTCACCTTCGCCGTGGCGATCTTCCTCGATGCGACATTGATCAGGCTCCTGCTGGTGCCCGCGATGATGCAGGTGCTGGGGAACGTCAACTGGTGGCCCGGCGGCCGCGGGACGGCCCGAGGGGGACAGACGACCCGTTAAGGCGCAGGCCGCGGACGTCTTCGCGCCGGGGCTTTCTTGATCAGCAGGTCGGCGCCGATCTCGGCCGGAACGTCCTCCGCGTTGACCGAGATCTGTTCGGCGAGCGAAGGTAGGTCGCTGACCCCAACCGGCCCGGGCGTGTCGGCGATCTGGAGGCCGTCCCGGCCTTGCGAGGAGACATAGACCGCGCCCAGGAAGATGTTCCCGATCACCGCGACCGGTATCGCGAGCAGGGCACCCAGGATGCCGCCCAGCTCAGCCCCGATCAACAGAGCGCCCATCGCCGCAAGCGGGTGGATGCGCGTCACTTTGCCGCTGATCCTCGGACCCAGGATGTAAGCCTCGATGGCATGCCCGACCAGGCTGACCACGGTCGCCTCAAGCGCCAGGGGCAGGCTCTGCGTCGCCGCCACGATGATCGCGAGCACGAACCCGATGGGCGCGCCGACCAGCGGGAGCATCTCCAGGAAGAAGACGGCGACCCCGAGCGCGGCTGCGTAATGGACGCCGAGCAGGCTCAGCGTGATCCCGGTGTACAGGCCCATGAGCAGCGACATGAGCAGCTGGGCGCGCACGTAGGCGGCGACCGCCGCGCCGACCGCAAGCATCGTGAAGTCGAAGAGCCGTTCCTGTGCGGGAAACAGCTTTCGCGCGGTGGCCACCAGCTCGCGGCCCTGGCTGGTCAGGTAGATCGACACGACGATAACGAGCAACGTGTTCACGAGCGGGCTCACGATCCCTCCGATGCTCGTGAGACTCGCGGGTGAGATGTCGCCGCCCAGTGATGCCCCCCCTCGCGGAATCCTGTACGAGAGATTGAAGCCGAATGCGCGCAGGCTCGCCTGTGCCGCATCAAGCGCGCGCTGAGCGGCGTCTTCGATGGCGGGCACCTGCTGGCCGAGCTTGGATGCGTCGGCGACCACGGTCGGCGCAAGCAGCGCGGCCGCGAGCCCGACCAGGATGAGGATGGCCCCGTAAAGGACCAGGACCGCAAGGCCGCGCCGACCGCGCAGCAGCGGAATGCCCTGCACCTGGTCGACGATCGGCGTCACGAGCATCGCGATCACCGCCGCGAACATGAAGATCAGGACGATGTTGGTCAGCTGCAGGACGAGCGTCGAGGCCTGGCGGTACAGCTCGACGATCGCCAGCGCGATCAGGAGGTAGATCAGGATTCGCAGCGGGCGCTCGAGCCTGGCCATGCTCAGCCCTCCTCGCGCGTTGACCGGCGCGTCGGAAGTGTTTGCCATCAGGAATTCAGGGGTGCTCCGTCAGCGCAAAACCTTGAGGCAGCATGGTCGGACGCGCGGAAGAACAATAGCCATAACAACCGGCTCAGCGCTCTCCTGGGCTCAGGCGGCGAGTTCGGTCAGCGTCACCTCGATCAACGGGCTGTAGCGGACCATGTCCTCAAGGTCGTCGCGCTTCCAGGCGCGCGCGATGGCCGGCAGGACCGCCCGTCGTTCGCTCTCGCCATCGATGACCCGGGCCGTCGCGTGAAGGTCTGCCTGCGTTTCGCCTTTCAGGTGGAACGTGAAGCTCGGGTTGGCTTCGAGGTTCCTGAGCCAGGCGCGCGGCTCGGGTCTCGGCATGCCGCTGACGTAGATCCTCCCATCGACGTTGTGGAAGACGATCTCAATCCTGCGGGGCTCGCCCGATTGCCGCCCGGTGGTGGTGATGTCGATCACCTTGCGATGTGAAAGTGCAATCCGGATCCTGTCGACGTCGATCTCTCTGCCGGTCAACTTCTTGTTCATTCGACATCTAGAACCCGGGCCCTGGCGGCGTTAATCCGCCCCGAGAGGCCTGCTGGCCGGCGGACCGGAGGTCGAACGGCTCACCTTGCTCGCGCGTCTGGCCCGCATGCTTGCCCGAGAAGATCCATCGGGGAGGAATGCACGATGGCAACTTCAGTCGCGACACCGTTCGGCCGGCTGATCAAACCCGCCATCGGCCGGCCCGAGATCATGGAAGTCCCCGAATTCAACTTCCTGATGGTGGACGGCCGCGGCGCGCCGGAGACCTCAAACGAGTTCCAGGACGCGATCGGCGCCCTGTACCCACTCGCTTACGGCGCCAGGTTTGCCCTCAAGAAGGCTGGAGTCGAAACCCGGGTCATGCCGCTCGAGGCGCTGTGGTGGACGAGCAGCTCGGGAGCTGGACAGGTGGCGAAGGACGGCGATGATCATGCAACCGGAACCGGTGACCGCCCAGGTCATGCACGTCGGCCCGTACAGCGCGGAGAAGCCGACCATCGAGAAGCTCCACGCTTTCATCGCAGCTGAGGGCTACCGGCTTTCGGGCAAGCACCATGAGATCTATCTCGGCGATCCGCGGCGTGCCGCGCCCGAGAAGTTGAGGACCATCGTCCGGCAGCCCATCGCTCGGCGATAGGCTCTAAGCGGCGCTTGGAGCCGGTGGCGCGCCACCAACAGCCCGCGGCTCGGGGTGCGTGAGGCGCAGGAAGAAAAGCGACGTCGCGAAAGCGAGGATGAGGCCGCCGGCGATGTCCGCCACGTAATGCTGGCGAACCATCACCGTGGACATGGCGATCAGGGCCGCCCAGGCGATCAAAGGCCACGTGAACCTGCGGCTCAAGCGCCACCAGTGGATGGCGATGATCGTCGACGTGGAGACGTGCAGGCTCGGGAAGTCGTTGAACGGGTGATCGCCCGCATACACGTCGCGCACCATCTTCGTGAACACGTCGTCACCGGTCAGCACCGGGCGGTCGACGTACGTCTGCAGGAACGCGAAGAAGACGTAGCTGACCAGGAAGGTCGCGATCATGCTCAGCACGGCCGACTGGTACACGCGCGCCCGGAAGAGCAGGAAGATCACGAGCGACGCATAGATGAAAGGTTGGAGAGACACGTAGGGCACGACGAAGAGCGGGACCACCGGGAGCGCCTGGTCGATGGGGCTGCGCAGGAAAAGTCGATACGGGCCGTGGTTGAGGTAGTCGTATCCGAGGCTCGCGACGTAGTCGGCGACACCCAGCGCGACGCAGAAGGCGGCACCCTTCCAGCCGATGAAAAGCACGCCCTGCCTCAGCTCGGTGCGAAGGCGCGACAGCGCGCTGCTCATGGCGGCCCACTTTAGCGGGTGGCGGCTGGCCGTCGGCCGGCATGAGACCACTCTCCGTCAGCGAGCGCCCAGAAACCAACAGTCCGTGGACTGACGTCTAGGAGCCGCGTCCCGGGTTGTCGGCGGTCGCGGTGACGACGGCCGCGTTCGCCGGCTGACCGGTGAGGCCTCCCATCGTGCACGTCACCGTGGTGGTCGCGTTGTAGCCGACGTCAGGCTGCACGGGGACGCTGCAAGAGCCGATCGCCTGCTGCGTGACGGGGTTGGTCATCGTGAAGGTGACGGTCGACGGCGCGATCGCGCCGATCATGCCGCCGAGGTTCTTGAGCAGCGCCGAGACGGTGCAGGGAGACCCGCACCCGGACGCGTCGACGGAGACCACCGTGTAGACCGGGGGCAGGGTCGACAGGTCCGAGAAATCGATCACGTCCGCCGGCGCCGTGATGTGGAAGTCAAGGTCGTAGTTGGTGTACCTCAGGTCCCCATCCTCGAGCTGGTCGACCGTCACGCCGTTCTTCATGTGCACGCGGAGCAGCCGGTAAGGCGGCGCGGCCGCGATGAATACGTCGGCGCGCGGGCCGGCCAGGTCCACCGCTTCGATCCCCGCCACCGACACGTGGTCGGTGCGGGACGTCACGGCGGAGCCGAGGAAGGTCGCCTGGAACGTTGCCCCGTCGGTCAGATCGGCAAAGCGCGGTACGTAGCCGGCCGACCCCTTCCACCACGAGTTCCCGGCCGCCTTGACGAGGTTGGCGGACAGGGGATCAGAGCCCATGTGCCTGGCCAGGAACGACTGCCCGCGGAAGTAGGCGTTGCCGCCGAGGACGGCGGCCTCGACCGTCTCGCTTGCGTCGCTCACGACCACGTGCTCGGTGACGGGCCGGGCGACCTGCAGGTCGATCGTCCAGCGGGTCGACGAGTCGGTGTACGTGCCGGTGAGCTCGAGGCTCGTGGCGCCGGTGAGCCCCTCGGCGGCCCCGTTTTCGAGGGCGCGGGTCGCCGGCAGGTCCAGTCCCAGCGTCGGGTCGCACGCCGCGAGGACGAGGAGCACGGCGCCGGCCGACGCGGCCGAAGCCAGGCGACGCGCCAAGCGGTAATGGGTGGCCATCGTGATCCCTGCCTGTAACGGCTCGAATACGATGTCCGTTACCCGACCATGGCGAGCACGGATGCGGTGCCGGCGCGGAGGCTGGACTCGCCCGGCGCGGGGCCGTCGCAGCGCCGGACGGTGCGCATCCGCGGCCGCGACTATCCCGTCATCGCGCCCAGCCTTCGCGATCCCCGGCTTCACGTCGCCGTGGTCATCCTCACGCTCCAGGTCCTGGGCCAGACGGTGCTCGATTTCAGGTTGTCGGTGGCGCAGATCCTGGTCTGCCTGGCCGCCGGCGCGCTGATCGAGCTCGGAGTCGGCTTTTTCAAGGACAAGACCATCATGTGGCCTGCGAGCGGGCTGCTGACGGGCAACAGCACGGCCTTCATCCTGCGCGTCCCGGGCACCTATCACGGGCAGTGGTGGAGCCTGCACGGCGCCTGGATCTTCATCGGCGTGGTCGCCGTATCGATGGCCTCCAAGTACCTGGTCCGGTGGCGCGGCCGCCACATCTTCAACCCGTCGAACCTCGGGCTGGTGCTCGCGTTTGTCGCGCTCGGACCGCGATACACCGAGCCTCAGGACCTATGGTGGATCCCGATGGGCCCGTGGCTCATCGTCACGTACGTGGTCATCATCGTCGGGGGCGTTCTCATCGCCTGGGAGCTCAGGCTGCTCGGGCTGGAGCTGGGCTTCCTGGCCGGGTTCGCGTTCTTCGTCGCGGTGGCGCTGGCGCCGGTCCCCGATCACTGCATGGTGGCAAGCTGGCACGCCACCCCGCTGTGCGGCCGGGACCTCTGGCAGATCCTGGTCACCTCGCCCGAGGTGCTGATCTTCGCCTTCTTCATGGTCCCCGACCCGAGGACGGTGCCCGACGGCCAGCCGGCGAGGGTGGCCTTTGGCGTGCTGGTGGCGTTGATCGCGGTCCTGCTGATCGGTCCGACCACGCTCGAGTTCTGGACCAAGACCGCCATTCTCGCCAGCCTCGTCGCCGGGTGCGGGATGCGATTCGCGCTGGTCCGACTGATCGCGCCGCTCGAGGAGGCCGGGAGCCTGCTCGGCGCCGTGCGCAGGATGGGCTGGAAGGCGCCGGCCGTGTTCGGCGTCGCGCTCCTTCTGATCACGGCGGTCCCGGTGTCCGCGGCGCTCTCCACCCACGGTCCCGAGCCGGCGCCCGAGCTTCCCGACGGGTCGACCCCGGTCCTAACGCTGACGGTCGGTCCCGGTCCCGACGTGGCCGGCTGGATCATCACCAACGCAGGCGCGGCCCTGCCGCCCTCAGGGAGCACCTCAACCGTTTCCGGCACGGCGCGCGTGTGGGTGCTACCCCCGATACCGCCGGTGGGCCTTCCCGACAACGTGGTCGCCTTCGACCCGTCGACGAGCCAGCAGGTCGCAGACCAGATGGCGCACGACGCCGTGCTCGACCTGATCATCGAATCCGAGGCCCGCCGCGCCCACGACATGACCCTTGCGCAGAGTGGCGCCAGCGGCGACGGGCTGAGCGAGTTCACCGGCGTCATCAGCCAGGACGTCGCGGCGGGCAAGATCATCCTGAAGACCTACACCTTCGACCGTGTCAGCCTCACGCTCTTCCTGCCGAAGTTCAGCACCCAGGCGAGACGGCTGATCGGCGTGACGCTGCACGGTACCGCCACGCTCACGACGATGGACGCCACGGGCAAGGTGCTCTCACAAGCCGGCTCGAGCTACGCCAAGAGCTGGGGCCTGGCTCCTTCGGATAGCGGGCACGAGCTGATCGCGACGGACTACACCGGCCTCACACCGGCCTAGCCGGGGCCGCGCGCGGGATTACCGCCGGGCCTCGTACATCGCCGGCGACTCGATACCGAACGTGTCGGGGAGCTCACTAAAATATGGAGACAGCGCAACTTTCGTTAAGTGAGCCTCAATTGAGTGGGCGCTCAATACAATCCAACGGCCGTGGCCGCGTTCACGCCCGACGCACCGCCGATATCGCCCGATGGGCGCTTCTGGTGGGACGGGCAGGCCTGGCAGCCGCTCTACTCGCCCGATGGGATGTGGCGGTGGAGCGGCCAGGCGTGGGTCGCGCTCGCCGAGCCGTTCGGCGCCGAGGCGACAAACGTGCCCCAGACCGAAACGGCCCAGCCGGCGCCTGCTTACGAAGCGTCCCCGCCGGCCGGCGCCGAAGCGCCTCCAGACTGGCTCGACCCGTCCGCCGCGGCGATCCTGGCGCCTCCTCCCATGACGGCGGCGGAACCGATGCCACTCCCTGCCGCACCGCCTCCTCGCATGAGCATGAGGCCGTTCATCTATCTGGGTGGAGCTCTGCTGGTCGGCGCGATCGTGCTCACGGGCTGGATCTTTCGAGACCAGCTGCGCGCCCAGCCGATCGACTACTCGTCGACGCTCCCATCCCCCTCGCCTTCCCCTTCGGGGAGCGAGTACGACCGCACGCAGCGGTTCTTGAACGACATCCTCGGGCCGTCCATCGACCAGGTGAACCAGACGCTGCCCGGGATGCAGGCCGCCTGCACCCCTGACCTGCCCGTCGCGTGCCGTGACGCCATCTCGGCCACCGACCAGAAGGTCCTGGCCACCTCCAAGGCCATCGCCTCGGCGGACATACCGCCGTGCATCGCCACCCCGATGGCGCAGTTCAGCCGGGATTGGTCTGGCATCGAGTCGGGCCTGGAGCTGTCGCTGAGCGGCTACCAGGACAACAGCAGGCAGCTGATCATCACCGGGCTGCAGCGCGTCGCGGAGTACGCGGGATACCTGAAGGCCGACGCCGCGGCAGTGTCCGCGGCCGAACCGGGCTGCACTCACTGACCGATGAGGGCCGGCGACCCTGCCCCGGCCTTTGATGCCCCACGATAACCACGCCATGGACACGTACATGAAAGCCAACCGGGCCTGGCTCCATCTCCGGATACAGCTCCTCCACCTCGCCGGCCGGTTATCCCACAGTCCTGATGGTCGGGTGAATCACCGGCCCACAGCGACCGTCGGTGACCTGGTTCCGTTCCTCCTGGCCTTCGCCCGCACCGGGTTCGGCGGCAGCCTGGTCACCACTGACCATGGACGTGCCCTGCTGGTGAAGATCGCGTTAGTCGACGCCGCGCGGCTGGTCGCGCTCCCCCCTCCTGTGTGACCGGCCGTTTGGGCCGCGAATATGATGGGCGCGATGGGGCCGGAATCGCCACGCTTCGCGGTTCTCGGACCGGGTGGCGTCGGCGGGCTCCTGGCGGCGCTGCTGGCCCGCGCCGGCAACACCGTGGTGGTCATCGCCGGGGAGGAGACGTCGCGCGTGATCGCCGAGCGGGGCATCCGGCTCGAGAGCAAAAAGTTCGGTGACTTCACGGTGCCGGTGCGAACGGCGACCCACCTGGCGGAGACGGTGGACGCATGCTTCATCACGGTCAAGGCAACTCAGCTGCCTGAAGCGCTCGAGCGCGTGCCCGCGACCGCCCTCGGGCGGGGTCTGGTCATCCCCTTTCTCAATGGGATCGACCACGTCGAGCTCCTGAGGGCCATCTACCCTGCGGACAGCGTGGTGGCGGGGACCATCCGGGTGGAGGCGGCGCGGGTAGAGCCGGGTGTCATCCGACAGATGAGCCCCTTCGCGGCGGTCGAGCTGGCTGCATCCGCCGGCAACCGGGATCGCGTCGATGCCGTCGCCGCTCAGCTCAAGGCGGCCGGCCTGGACGTGCGCGTGCGAGACGACGAGACTTCCATGCTCTGGGACAAGCTTGCAATGCTGGCGCCCCTCGCCCTGCTGACCACGCACGAGCGGGGCAACGTGGGGATGGTTCGCACGAGGCGGCGCGACGATGCGGTCGCCGTGATCACCGAGGTGGTTGCAGTCGCCCGCGCCGAGGGAAGCACCGTCGACGCCGAGAGAGTGATTCGAATGATCGACTCGGCGCCGGAGTCGATGGAATCGTCGATGCAGCGCGACCAGGCCGGCGGCCGCCCGCTCGAGGTGAACGCGATCGGCGCAGCGGTGGTGAGGCATGCGGAGAAAAGAGGCATCGCGGTGCCGATCACGCGCCGGCTGGTCGAGGAGCTCAAGGCGAGGAGCAAATAGAGGCCGCCGCGATCAGTGCGCGTTCTCCAGGGCGTCGTGGGTCAACTGGGCATCGGGGGAGTGCCGGACCGCTCCGGCTGCGGTGACCTTCGAAGCATGATGACGCCGACCGCCAACGACCAGATCGTGAAGGCAAAGTAGCTGATCCCGGCCAGGGGATCGGCCACGATCGCGGCCACTGCACCGAGGCCGCCTACGACGCCGATGATCGCAAGCCAGTTGGGCACGATGCGGCTGTCCCACGCGACCCAGCCAAGCAGGATCGAGCCAAGTCCCATGAAGGCGTCTCCGAACACGTTCGTGAGCGATTGCAGGTTGGCCCAGAACGCGGCCTCGAAGGTCGCATTGGACGCGTAGGTGGGATCAGAGGGCAACCCGGCCAGCGCTGCCAGAGCTCCAATCGACAGGACGACCCCCAAACCGGTCACGACGATGCCGAGGGCGATGGCGGCAGTCGCCCCTGCCGCGACCTTGGACGACCTGGGGGCGAGGAGCCGGCTCAGCCCGGCCAGGAACGTCACCGCGAAGACGCTGAAGACCACTATCGAGAAAAAGAGCAACGCGTACACGGTCTGGTGAGTCTTGTAGGTCGCGAGCTCCTGATACGAATTGGGTGATGGCAGCGCAAATACGACTGCCAGGTGCACAAGGAATGAAACTCCGCTGAGGATCGCGATGACACCGAAAAGAGCATTGCCACGGGTCTCTGCTGCTGACTCAGCGATTCTCAAATGGTCCCTCCTTCCAAAAGACCTTATCCAGGTCGAAGTGGGTTTTGGCGCGGCCAAGTGTAATTCGAGGGGGAACTGCGAGTTTGGTCGCCGTCGGTCTCGGCCCAGGTGGGTTGAGGCGACGCATTGACGGCATGGTGTCGCCCGCCATGGGGGGGCCGTTTGGCCCTCCCTTCGGAAGTCGATCCGGCGCAGGCTCGAGGTCAAAGCAACCCTTCGCGACCAATCAGCCATAGGAGGCGAAACCAATGAAAGCCCTCGTATATCAGGGTCCCGGAAAGCGCTCATGGGAGACCGTTCCGGACCCCAAGATTCAGAAGCCGACCGACGCCATCGTGAAGATCGACACCGCGACCATCTGCGGTACGGATCTGCACATCCTCAAAGGTGACGTGCCCGAGGTCAAGGCCGGCACGATCCTGGGTCACGAAGCCGTCGGCACCATCGTGGAGCTCGGCGCGTCGGTGACCAACTTCGTGATCGGCGACCGCGTGCTCGTTTCGTGCGTCTCGTCCTGCGGACAGTGCCGGTTCTGCAAGGAAGGCCGCTACGGCCAGTGCCTCAACGGCGGTGGCTGGATCTTCGGCCACCTCATCAACGGGGTCCAGGCCGACTACGCGCGCGTTCCCTTCGCCGACAACTCCCTCTACAAGATTCCGAGCGGCCTGGCCGACGAGCAGGTGCTGTTCCTGTCGGACATCCTCCCGACCGCGTTTGAGGTCGGTGTCCTCAACAGCCAGGTCAAGCCTGGCGACACCGTCGCCGTGGTCGGCGCAGGCCCCATCGGCCTCGCGGTGATCATGGCCGCGAAGCTGTTCACGCCGGGCAAGATCATCGCGATCGACCTGGCCGACTCGCGTCTGGCGAAGGCCAAGGAGTTCGGCGCCGACGTGACGATCAACAACGGCAGCGAGAACGCCGTCAAGAAGGTGTTCGAGCTGACCGGAGGCCTCGGGGCTGACGTGGCGGTCGAAGCCGTCGGAGTGCCCGACACTTTCGAGCTGTGCGCTGAGCTGATTCGACCGGGAGGTCGTGTCGCCAACGTTGGCGTGCACGGTCACGCGGTCACCCTCCACCTCGAGAAGCTGTGGATCAAGGACGTGACGATCACCACCGGCCTGGTTGACACCTACTCGATCCCGCAGCTGCTGTCGCTCATCGTGGGCGGCCGCATCGACCCGACCACATTTGCCACTCACCGCTTCCCGATGACCGAGGCGATGGCAGCCTACGACGTCTTCGGCGACGCCGCCAAGACTCACGCGTTGAAGGTGGTCCTCGAGACCGCCGCCACCGTGTCGAAGCCGAAGGCGAACGTCAAGACCGCGGTCCACGCTTAGACATCTATCGGGCCGGCGGGCGCGAGCTCGCCGGTCCATCCACCCTTGGTAGCGATTTACGCACCGTCGGTCGCTCGCGCAAGAGTGAGTTTGGCCATGAAGGCCGACGTGGCCCGGAGGAGGGCCGAGAGTTGAGATCTTCCGTCCAGGACCCCGACGCCGTGTGCGCCCGGCAAGACGAAGTGGTCACATGGGCCGAAGAGTACCGGCGAACACCTGCCAGGCCAGGGCCGACTTGGCGACGAGGCTGAGCACCATGTAGACACGCTCGCCGAACAGCACATCGCGCCATCGTCCGATGCGCCGGTACTGGAACACCATGTTCAGGGCGAAGATGTTGAAGAAGAGAAAGAGCGACACGTAGATGAAGTAGACGAAGGTCGGCGGCCGGGCTGAGGTTCCGGCTCCGGCGCCGAACAGATAGATGCCGATCGCGATCCAGGGCACTGCGCCGGCGATGACGCCAAACCAGTAGGCCAGCCAGTCCACGGCCGGTCGGCCGAGGTTGTAGCGCTCCATGACCCAGCCAAAAAGGATCATGCATGCATTTACGCCGAAGATCGCGACCAGCGCGGCAACGTCGTAGATCCCGACGAGCATCGCAATGATGGCGATCATCAATGAGGAGCTGAGGGAGTACTCGACCCACCGCGCGGGGTTGGCGCCAGATCGGACTCGGGCGGAGTACCAGGGGTAGACCCACGGCGACGCGACGGTGAAATGAGCAATTGAGGAAAGGAACAGGAATGCGGCTACCGCCGGGCCGATCCGGATGTCGATCAAGGTCTCCGGTCTCGGTACCAGCCGCTGGGTCGTGGCGTCGAAGTACAGGAAGTTGGTGACGATCGGAAGGGAGAAGCTCGAGGACAGGATGACCATGAGCACCCCCTGCCCCAGGTGAAGCAAGCCCATCGCCACGTTGAAGCGACGGAGGCCCCGGGTGCTTTCCGGTGCCGCCGCCGACACACTCGCCTGCGTGTGCTGGATCTCCATCGCCATGACTGTAATCGACTCGTACCTTTGCTAAGACAGGTTCAGCTCCCTCATGCGTAGGTGTGACGCAACCGTCTCAGGGAGTCTCCCGGCCAAGGTGTCAAATAGGGTGTGCCCAGTGGGGGGCCGACGCCCGGCTGCTGAGCGCCGGGGCGTTGCGAATCGGAGTTGCCGAGTTGCGGTTAGTGGCCCTCGTGTCCGCCTTTGGCGCCGGCGCCGGCGAACTTCGCCGGATCCTTGTCGAATTTCTCCTTGCAGCCGCCGGAGCAGAAGTGGTAGGCCTTTCCGTTGTTGAAAGACCGGTACTCGGCGGTCGCAGAATCGACGGTCATTCCGCATACGGGATCGGTGGCAGCCGTTTCGTCGCTCATGTCGTCTCCTTGGCCCGTTAGGGCGCGATCCAGCGAACCAGTCAGCGCTGCTCCACCCGCGACAACAGCGATGTCAACTGCACTCATCGCGTGACCGCTGGCAGGCGGCGACGGTCGCGCGGTCGATTCGGATCATCTTCTTATCGACCCTTTACAAGGCGTTCGACCGCGTCATTGAGTTCGCGAACCTTCTGTGAACCGTCGCCTGCCTGGATGGCCTCGACCACGCAATGTTCGGTGTGGTCCTGGAGCAACACCAGGGCAACTGCGTCCAGAGCCGCCTTCACCGCACTCACCTGTGTGAGCACGTCGATGCAGTAGCGGTCCCCGTCCACCATCTTCTGGACGCCGCGCACCTGACCCTCGATCCGTTTCAGGCGGGCCTGCACGAGAGACTTGTGTGACTTGTAACCAGGCATCTTCATGCAGGGGTAGCACCGCGTTTCATCCTGCGCTCACGCGCCGAGATCTTTCAGCTGGATGAAGGTGCCATGCCAGCTGTGGTACCAGACCTGACCGGTATATCCGTTGACGGAGACCATTCCGGCCAACTGTCCGGCCTTTTCAAAGTCGACTGTGTAGAAGCCGTAGAAGGAGTCCGGGGCCTTCGCGTTGGCGCCAGCCCGATTCGCGTCTAGCCAGCGCTGTGCCGCGTCTTGGGCCTGCTGCGTCGACACGGTCATCGGCTGTGAGCCGGCAGCGCCAAAGCCGCCCACCATGCCTCCGCCCGTCGGCGAGTACTTGGCATTCCACATCATGTCCGGCCCCGGCTCCCTGATCACGTTCCCGGTTGCGTGGTCGATCAGGATTTCGAATGCTCCGATTCCGGTGCCCTTCTCACGGATCGAGGCGTAGTAGTTGTCGCTGAACTCGATCACCTCGTCCGCTGTCAGATTGCCGCCCGAATATGAGGCAGCAGTGTTCTGAGCGATCTTGACCGCCCGATCCATTCCGATGTCGTTGGCGCCCCCGCTGAACACCCGCCCCATCATTCCGCCGGGTGCATCCATCGACCACCCGGCCATCCGACCGCTCGAGACGCCGGCAACACCCAGCAGCAATGCGGCTCCGATTGCTCCAACTCCGATGATCAGCAGGCCACGATTGCGCATCGCCGCTAACCCTGCAGCGCCTTGCGTGTCTTCTCGAACTCCTCGGGAGTGATCTCGCCGCCGGCGAGCCGCCGCCGGAGAACGTACAAGGCCTGGTCGTCGCTCTTGGGCTCGGTGAAGGCCCGGATCGCAAAGGCCGCCAAGACGATGATTCCGCCCCAGAACAGGACCATCATTCCCGCCATCCAGGGCCAATTCCCGCCGTCGAAGTAACCCCACATCATTTCAATCAACCTCCTTTTGGTTGTGTCACGAGCGTAGGAGCCGGTTCTCTGGGGAAACAGTGCCGAGAGGCCCGGACGGCTCGGGTCGGGAGAGACCCCATGGGGGTATCCAGTAGGGGCAAGGCACGTAACTGATGGTTGGCCCAGCGATCCAACCGCGCGAGTCCTGATCGCCTGCTGTAAGACGATCGATGACCGGTGGCAAAGTTGTTTATCCTCCCCAACACCGAATGAGGTTGGCTCGAAAGACTGTGGGGATACACGCTTGGCGGCAGTCAATACCTGGCTGCTCAGGCCCGTCTAAACGCTCCCGGGGCAGCTGACGACCTCGATGCCCGGATTGCTCAGGGAATAGAGTTGCCAGCCCCCGTGCTCCAGGCTCAGCTTCTGCCAGGTTAGCGGCTTCTGGATCACGATCGCGGGATCCTGAGACTGCGTGTCGCCGTTTGAACTCGTGACCACGCTCGGAGCTGTTCCACTGGGGATTGAATGCAACTCCGCGATTCCTCCCACCGTCCCAAATAAACCCTCCGACGAGGTCGGATCCCTCGTCACTTGGATCCACGCAACCGAGCCGGATCTGACGGTGAAGGGTTGCGATGGAGTCCACTCCACCAGGGTTATCTTGAGGAGCGGCGTTCGCTTATCCACACTGCAGACGGTTGAACCCGCGTTCTGCGTTGTGGTGCAGCCGGCCAGGGCGATGAGGCTCAACGTAGTTGCTAGGAAGAACGTCTTGCCGAGAGACTGCATGGTTCGAATTATGCGGAGCAGTTGCGCACTGGGAATCGAACCTGAACCTCGATTACTTCTGGGCAGGGGATTATTGGTTCGCTTCGCTGTGACCCGGTTCGGGTCCATCAAAAGGACATCAGCTGAGTTCATGGTAGGCCCCGATCCAGCGCATTTCGGGAGCCACTTTCACAAACCGTAAGCTGTCAATCAAGCTGTCAACGGCGGATTGGCGGAAGGTGCCCACCATCAGTTGACACGTCAGGTACACCAGAGACGCTTCCTGACACTCTGAGACACAACAGGATGGTGCTCGCGCAGGGAATCGAACCCTGAACCTTGGGATTAAGAGACTCCAGACAGATCGTCTTAGAGCATCTCAGCGCAGGTCGCGTCCCCGCGGCGCTGTAAAAGTAG
>Ga0307373_10003094_pt1 | contig 29385 bp, 26 predicted proteins | sample OX2MG_FD_202534 | JGI IMG/M metagenome (GOLD analysis project Ga0307373, IMG submission 202534) | Soil microbial communities from Risofladan, Vaasa, Finland - OX-2 | ecosystem: Environmental > Terrestrial > Soil > Coastal area > Acid sulfate soil | place: Finland: Risofladan, Vaasa | collected... | reverse complement strand
CCGGTCGGGCACCCGGCTCTGGCGCGACTGCGCCTGCACGACTGGCCGGTGGGTCAGCCGCCGATGCGTGCGGCGCTGGATCGACGCCTCGACATCGGGCCTGGTGTGCCGAGCCCGGTACCGATCGTCCATGGTCAGGGCGTGTTCCAACTCCCGCTGGGGCCGGTGCGCAGCGGTCCGCAGGAATCAGGTGAATTCCTGTTCAACAGCGGCGGCGAGGATCTTGTCGCTGTCAGTCAGTTGCTCGGATTCAAGCTCCGTGTCGTGGAGCGCCTGGCGGAGGGACGCACCGTCGGTCAGGCGCTGATGCTGGCGGAGCGTCTGGCGGGTGTCTCAACGTTCTCCAACGCGCTGGCGTTCGTTCAGGCGGTGGAGCGGGCGAGCGCAATCACTGTGGGGGAGCAGTCTCGGGCCGCGCGCACGCTGATGAACGAGTTGGAGCGCCTCCACAATCACTTCGGCGACATCTCGCGTCTTGCCGACGCCACTGGGCTCATGGTCGCGGGTGCTCAGTACGTGTCCCTCAAGGAGGACGTGTTGCGGCGCTGCGCCGAGTTGACGCAGCACCGGTACCTGCGCGGAATCCTTGGAGTGGGCGGCCTCCAGGCGCCGCTCCCGGATGCAGCGTTGGAGACCTTGCGGCAGCGGCTGCCGGAGTGGCTCAGGCGGAGCGCGCGGCTGGAGCGACTCCTGGAGGAGACGGCGATCTTCATCGATCGCGTGGAAACCACGGGGGTGCTCACTCCTGAGTACGCGGCACCACATAACCTCGTGGGTCCGATCGGACGCTCAACCGGGGCAGATCGTGATTGTCGCCGCGACCATCCCTACGCGTGGTACGACCAAGTCACCTTCGACGTACTCGTCAAGTCTCAGGGTGACGCGCTGGCGCGCCTGAGCGTCCGCTTCTTCGAGATCCGACAATCAATCCGGATCATCGAGCAGGTCCTCGAGGCCTGGCCGGTCTCCGACGTGGCGGCGCCGAGCGACTCTCCCGCGACTGGAGAGGCGCTCGGATGGTCTGAAGGTGCGGGCGGCGAGACCCTGCACTGGGTGGAGTTGACCGGCGACGGGCGGGTCGCGCGCTGGCGCGCCCGTCCTCCCGCCTTCGTCAACTGGCATCCGTACGCCGAGGCCTGTGCGAGCGGCAACAACCTCACGGACTACCCCGTGATCGAGGCGAGTTTCGGACTTTCTCACGCGGAGTTCGACCGGTGAGCCGCTGGATTGCGCTCGGACTTCGCAGCGGCGTTCGCACGACCGGATACCCCTCGCGCTCCGATCCCGAAGCGGAGGTCGCTCCATCCGCGGTGATCGCGGACCTGGCTGCGCTGACCGCCGCGCAAGCCGCGGAAGCAGCCGGGCTCTGCCCCACGACCGCGATCACTGTCGAGGGCGACCGCAACCAGGGCGGGATCATGTTCGACGCTGGGCAGTGCGTGATGTGCGGCCGGTGCGTTCGCGCGTTTCCCGCCGCCTTCTCGTTCGGTCAAAGCCCCGACGTCGCCGTGCGCTCGCGCGAGCGACTGCAGGTCGGCGCGCACTGGGCCGGGGGTTCGGCTCTCGCGGAGGACGCGGCGGGGCTGACAACGGAGTTGGAGCGGGGCTCCCAACGATTGTTCAGGCGGTCGCTGCACATCCGGCACGTCGACGCGGGCTCGTGCAACGGCTGCGAGTCCGAACTGCAGTTGCTGGGCAGCCCGGAGTACGACCTGCACCGGTTGGGTCTGTTCTTCACACCGACGCCGCGGCACGCCGACGCGTTGCTGGTGACCGGCGTGGTGACGCGCCAGATGGAACAGCCGTTGCGGGACACATACGACGCGATGCCGGATCCGAAGATCGTGGTGGCTGCAGGAGTCTGCGCGGTCGGCGGTGGAGTCTTCGAGGGTGGCTTCATGGTCAACGGGCCGGTCGATCGCGTCATCCCCGTTGACGTCTACGTGCCCGGCTGTCCCCCAACGCCGCTCGCGCTGCTCCACGGGCTCCTGGTCGCGGTCGGACGCGGAGCCGAGCGGTATCGCGCCGGCGGAGGCCGTGATGGCGCTTAGCCTGCTGTGGTACGGATTTGGCTGCCTCGGGATCGGCGTGGTCAGCGCGCTCGCCGTCGTCCGGCTGCCGTGGTGCATCTACGTTTCCGCTGCCGCGGGCGCCGTCGGGTGCGCCGTGCTTGCCTCCGCGGCAGGAGTGTGGCTGACCAGTGCGAGCGTCACCGCACGGCTGCCGGCGAGCACGCCGATCGGTGCGTTCGAGCTCCGTTCCACAACGCTTGGTGGTCTCTTTCTTCTCCTGATCGGGTTGGTAGGCATCGGCATCTTCGTGTACGCCGCGGCATACACGGCGCGACTCGGCGGTTACCCGCGGCAAGCCGCGAGTCTTGCACTCCTGAGCCTGACGTTCGCTGCCATGACGATAGTGGTGGCTGCCGGTAACGCGCTCACGTTGCTGCTCGCGTGGGAGGCGATGTCGATCCTCACGTACGTGCTGGTGACGGTGGAGTTCGATCACCCTGGTCGACCACAAGCCGCCTTTCTCATGCTCGCGCTCAGCGAGGTGGGGTTCGTGCTCATGGCAGTCGCCTTTGCGCTCATCGGCGCACTCACTCCAGGAGCCGACTTCGCCTCGCTCTCGACACACCACCTCGCCGCAGCAACCGCAGGCACAGCCTTTGTCCTCTTCTTTTTCGGCTTCGGGGCGAAGGCGGGGCTCGTGCCGCTGCAGGGCTGGCTGCCCGAGGCGCATCCTGCGGCGCCCGCCCACGTCTCAGCACTGCTCTCAGCGGTGGTCGTGAAGATGGCCATCTACGGACTCGTGCTCTCGGCGACGGTGCTGCTCGGTCCGCCGCCGGCCTGGTGGGGATACCTGGCCATTGCCGCGGGAGTGGTCACGGCCGCATACGGGATCCTCTTCTCATTGCTGGCGTCGGACATCAAGCGCGCGCTCGCATTCAGCACCATCGAGAACCTCGGCTTCATGATCGCGATGCTCGGGGTTGCGCTCGTCTTCGCTGCTGCCGGACAGACCCTGCTCGCCGGTATGGCACTGCTCGTCGTCTGCCTGCACGCTCTTTATCACTCGCTGCTGAAAGGGGCGCTGTTCCTGGGCGCCGGTTCTGTCGATGTCGCCACCGGAACTCGCGACATGGATCAGCTGGGCGGCCTCGCAAAGCGCATGCGATATACGACACCATTGTTTTTCATCGGCGCGATGGGCCTCGCTGGGATCCCTCCGATGAACGGCTTCCAGACTGAGTGGCTGGGCCTGCAGACGCTGATCCGGGCTCACGATCTCGCCAACCCTGGAGACCGCGTCTACCTGGCGGCAGCCGGCACGCTCTTGACGCTCACCTTTGCGCTGGCGGTCACCACGTATATCCGCATCGTCGGGGGGGCGTTCCTCGGAGCGCCGCGGACCCACGTTGCCAGGGATGCGCGAGAGGTGCCACGAGCCATGGTGGTGGGGATGGCGATACCCATCGTCGCGGCGGTCGCGATGGCGCTGGTGCCGCCGCTGGGGATCAGTGCAGCGGCTTCGGCGGCGCAGAGCGCCAGCGGTGCGCACGGGCTTCTGGACGCGGTGCTGCCGCCGATCTTCACGCACCCGAGCCAATTTGCGCCGGTCGTACAGCTTGGCGGATCGTTCCTCGGTCAGATCATTCCGGCAAACGGTCTGGTGATCGTCCCAACCAGCCTCAACTTCGCCTTCATATCGCCGACCTATATCTTCCTGACATTCGTTGCCGTGATCCTGCTCACGGCTCTGATATTGCGCGTGCTATGCAAGCCCGGCCGGCGCGAAACACCGGTGTGGGTGGGAGCTGTGACGCAGCGCACACCCACGATGCAGTACACGGCGACAGCATTCACCAACCCGTTCCGGTCGATCTTCGGAGGCGTGTACCGATCGCAGCGCGACGTCGAGGCCGATTATCAACAGGCCCCGTTTTTCATCCGCGGCATCCGCTACACGCATCGAGTTGTCGAACCCGTCGACACTTACCTCTACCAGCCGGTGGTCCGCGTTGCGCGCTGGACGTCGGAGCGGTTCGCACTGGTGCAGGGCGGCAGTCTCAGCGTCTACGTCCTGTATCTCTTCGTAGTGTTCCTGATCGTGTTGCTACTGCGATAGACCGGCGCTCACGACAATCCAATCCGTGGATCGGGCTCTTCGTCCGATAGGTCGAGCAATTTCAGCAGTCGCTGGTGAGCGGCATCTACCGAGGCTCCTTTCACGATGAGCACTGAAGCCGTCGAATGGTCACTCACCTTGTGGGCGGTGGAGCCGCCAACGGCACCAAGAATCCGCGAGCGCCTCCTCTGGCCCAGGACAACCAGATCCGCATCGACGTCCCGGGCGAAGCTGACGATAACGTCCGCAGCGCGACCAAATCGCACCTCGTGAGTCACCGTCGTGTCGTGGTGAGTAGCAATGACCTCGGTCCGCGCGTAGATCCTCTCGAGGTATTCATCTCGATTACGCTTCGCCTCGTCAACCTCGGCCAGCGTCGTCGGTCCCTTCGGCAGGCGCTTGGCTACCGAGAGCGCGATCAGGCGGGCGTGGAAGACTCGGGCTAACTCCGCAGCCTCAGCCACGGCCATATATCCTTCAGGCGAGCCGTCTACGCAAGCCACGATGACCTCGTGCGTCACTTGGTCCGGCATCAGTCTTCTCCCAATGGCACGAGATGGGTAGAAGCCATCATCCGAAATTGGCTTAGGCGGGCCTCATCGCCAAGCGGCAAGTCTATCGTCGGTCCCTGGGTCGCTGCTGCCGGGACGCGGTGGTATCCTAGGATCGTCCGAAGAAACGGACTCGGTGATGGGTCCCGCCGTCAACGGCCGATCGGCCTGATGGGCCCTACCAGCCAACCACTGGTAGGAGGATCCAATGAGTTGCGGTCGATCGCTTCGCATCGGTAAGCGCGAGGCTTTGGGCCAACGGCACGATGTGGGCTCGACTATCTCGTGGCCAACGCGATGGTGATGACAGCGCCAGAGGTTCGTGATCCCCTCAGCGAAGCACTGCGCGTACTCGCCTCGTTAAGCGTGCTCCCTGCCGCACAGCGCGAGCTCGCGCACGAGGCTTCTAACAAGTTGATCGGTTTGGGGCTTTACGTGGCCGTGATTGGAGAATTCAAACGAGGCAAATCGACACTGATCAACGCGCTGCTGGATGACTTGCTGCTACCCACCGGGGTTGTCCCGGTGACGGCCGTTCCGACCCTGGTTCGTTTCGGACCTCGACCGCGCGCGAGGCTTCAGCTTGTGGATGGGGTGGAGGTGGAGGTCGCCATGAGCGACCTCGCTGCATACCTTGTTGAGCGTGAGAATCCGGGGAACCGGAAGGGAGTCCGTGAAGCGGTCATCGAATATCCAGCGCGTTTGTTGCGAAGCGGCATCACTCTGATCGACACGCCTGGGACGGGCAGCGTGCATCTGCACAACACCAACGCGACGCAGGCGTTCCTGCCGCGCGTCGACGTGGCACTGCTCGTCCTCACCATCGATGCCGCACTGTCGCAATCGGAGGCGGATTTGCTCGCAGAAATCGCCGAGAGTGCGGCGCGGGTGGCGGTATGCATCACCAAGGCCGACCTGGTCAGCGTTGACGAATTGGAGGAGGCGCTCGGATTCATACGGCCTCGGGTGGCGGCCTTGTGTCGATCGAACGACGTGACCGTGTTCGTCGTCTCGGCCCGTGATGCCATCGCCCAACGCGGAGGTGGCCTTGAGGCGCTCCGATCGTGGTTGGAACATGACATCGCTGGAGAGCAACATCGGCTGGCGGTTCAGCGCGGACGTCGCCTCGCAGCGAGGCTGCTTGCCCTCGCGGAGGTGGCGGTGCACCTTGAGGAGGCCGCAGCGCGTAAGCCGGCGAGTGAGGCAGCAGCCGCTCGTCGCGCGTTTGAGGCGGCAACTCAAGCACTGACGAACGCCGCAGACGAGGAGACATCGGTGTTTCACGCTGCGTGCCGTCGCGCCGCCGAGACGATTCTCGAGCCGAGGGTCGCCACCCTGAGGGAGTTACTGTCGGAGACTCTTCTCGCAGGCAGTGACGACCAATGGGAGAGCCACGTTGCAGCGGCGGCGGACACCTGGCGGAGCGACGTCGCGGGTGCTCTCAACGTGGCCATTCGCGTGCCCGCCGCCCGGCACGCGGAGCGTCTCCGCGCACTGGTCGCGCTCTTCACTGAGCGGGCAGGACACGCCTTCGGGGTCACGCTGCCTGAGGCGCTACTTGATGTGGGACAACCCGTTGCGATGGACGCTATTCATGTCGATCTCAGCGACGAACCGGGGGCTCTTGCGATGGCAGTGCGGCAGGCGCGCGCAACTCTTCCGGGAGCGTTGGGAAGGCGTTGGCGCGAGCGAGCTCGCCGCGAACGGGCGATTGAGGACGCCGACCGTCTCGCAGGACGCCTTCGGTACTCAGCCGTCCAGGGCCTCGACCGCGCTGCACGTCAATGGGTTCGTGAGGCTTCGGACTCGTGGACGGTGTTGAGCGAGGCACTGGCCGCGGCCGTGACTCGAAGTGAGTATGCAGCACAGGAACAAGCGGCACAGCCGCTGGGCGCGGAAGCTGCGATCGCTCAGATTGAGGACGTACGCCGGATGCTCGAAGCAACATGACTGGGCTGCAGCAGCCCGATTCTGTTCAGCCAGGCGACAGTGAAACGCAGGCATCGGCAGCCTCGGGAAATGTGATGAAACACTGGCTCACACCCGGGGTGGCCGGTGTCAGCGCAGCGAGTTTCTTCTCCGACACGGGCCACGAGATCACGACCGCCATCCTGCCGTCTTTCTTCACAGCGACGCTGCACGCCTCAGCCGGGGCACTCGGGTTGGTCGAAGGGATCAGCGATAGTTTCATGGGGCTCGCCAAGCTCGGCACCGGCCCGCTGGCCAATCAGCCCCACCGGCGTAGCCGGCTCGCCAGTGGCGGGTATTTGGGCACGGCCATCACGACCGGACTTATTGGAGTCACGGTCGCCGTCTGGCAGGTCGGCCTTCTCCGTGCACTAGCGTGGACTTCTCGCGGTGTTCGGTCGCCGGCTCGCGATAGCATTCTTGCGGAGCTCGCGCCGCACCAAGCCTACGGGCGAGCGTTTGGTCTGGAGCGAGCCGGAGACAATCTGGGCGCCGTTGTGGGCCCGTTGCTCGCAGCGGGCCTGGTCACGTGGATAGGCATACGACCAACCCTGTACCTTGCAGCTGTCCCCGGTCTCTTTGCCGTCGTGGCAATAACGTTCGCCGCACGTGCGGCGCATCGGAACCTGCCGGCAGCACAAGGGGCGATCAGGATCGAGTTTGGGCGGCTTCGCCGTGCACGACTGCTCCGCCCGATGGTTCCAGTGGCCGCGTTCGAGCTGGGTAACGTCGCCACAACACTCCTCATTCTTCGCGCCACTCAGGAGCTGCAGTCTGGCGGCCTGTCGCTGACCGGTGCCGCGTCGCTCGCGATCCTCATCTATGCAGCGCATAACGCCTTCGGTGCGGCGGTGGCGGCCATCGGAGGACATTGGATCGATCGCTCTGGGCCGCGTGTTGTCTTTGCATCTGCCGCACTTCTCTACGTGCTCGCGTATGTCGGCTTCGCCCTCCCCGGACAAGGTTGGCCACTGCTGCTCCTCGCGTTCACACTCGCCGGGAGTGGAATCGGGCTCGCAGAGACGGCTGAGTCGACGCTCGTCGCGAAGGCGTTGCCTGATGACCTCAGAGGAAGCGGCTTCGGGCTCCTTGGGGGGGTCCAAGCTGCGGGCGACTTCGCATCGTCGACCGTCGTTGGCCTGCTGTATGCGGCGATATCGCCGGTTGTTGGATTCGCGTACGCGGCGGCCTGGATGGTCATTGCACTCATCGGCTCCGCCGGATTGCGGATGTCCCCAACCGAAGGAGCGCAGACATCAGCGAGCTAGTCGAACGCGCATGCAGCACCGAAAGAGTGTCATGAGCGCTGAGTCAGCCCAGCAGATCGGCGGTGGTAGTGCCGGAAAACCCGCCGGGTTCAGCAGCCTCCTCGTCAGCGAAGATCCGGCGCAGGCGAGCGCCGGCGTGGAGGACGACCGCTCCTTTGCCACCGATCTGAATCTCGACCAGGTCATCGCGACGATCGCTGGAACGCGCGAGGAGCATGAGCTGATTTCGTCCATCCTGTTCCGGCAGCTCACCGACATAGACACCGTGCACTATCGCCATGAGGTCTTCCGCGACCTGGAGGATCCGGCGCTCCTCGACCGCATCCAGCACTTTGCCCTCCTGATGCGCGAGGTACGCGCCCACCTCGGACAGCTGACGAACATGCGATACCAGTACCAGCGCGAGGGATGGTTCCTCGACGCCGCGGCCATCTATTGCGATGCCCTGCGATCCCTTGCCGATGCTCTCGACTCTTCCCAGCTGAGCTCCCGTGCTCTGCTGGCCTTCCGTGTCTTTCTCACCGACTACGTGGCCTCCTCGGCATTCGCCTTGCTTGCGGCTGACACACTAGAGCGGAAGAACGCGTTCGCCGGGATCCGCTACTGCATCCGAATTCGCGGCGGAAGGGTTGACGTGAGCCGCTTCGAAGGACAGGGTGACTACAGCGCCGATGTCCTGCAGACGTTCGAGCGTTTCAAGCGGGGCGCCGTCAAGGACTATCGGCTCCAGTACCGCAGCTGGCCCGGGATGAATCACGTCGGAGCTCAAATCCTGGCGAAGCTGGTTCTTCTGTTCCGCGACGAATTCACGGCGCTGGACGGATATTGCAGCCGCCACGCAGAGTTCTTCGACGCGACGGTCCGACGCTTCGAACGTGAGCTCCAATTTTATCTGGCGTATCTCGACTACATCAGACCTCTGCAGGCCGCCGGGCTTCCCTTCTGCTACCCGGAAGTCAGCGCAGCCTCGAAGGAGATCTTCGCGACTGACACCTTCGATATGGCGCTCGCCAAGAAGCTGGTTTCGGAGAACAAACCGATTGTTCAGAACGATTTTCGTCTGACTGGTCTCGAGCGAATCTTTCTGGTGTCCGGCCCGAATCAGGGGGGCAAGACGACCTTTGCCAGAACCTTCGGCCAGCTCCATCACCTGGCCGGCGTCGGCTGTCCGGTTCCCGGGAGTGCGGCTCGGCTCTTCCTCTACGATCGCCTCTTCGCCCATTTCGAGAAGGAGGAGGACCTCACGAGGATGAGCGGGAAACTGGAGGACGACATCGTCCGGATACGCGACGTCCTCCAGACCGCAACACCGAACAGCATCATCATCATGAACGAGATCTTCACGTCGACGACGCTGAAGGATGCTCGTTTCCTCGGCAGGAAGGTGATGGAGAAGATCATCCAGCTGGACCTGATCGCCGTGTACGTGACATTCGTCGATGAACTGACCTCGCTCGCCGAGTCCGTTGTCAGCATGGTCAGCACGATCGTTCCCGAGAACCCCGCCCAGCGCACCTACAAAGTCGTCAGGGGACCCGCCGATGGGCTCGCCTATGCGCTCGCCATCGCCGAGAAGCACAACGTCACCTACGAGCGTTTGCGGCGAAGGCTGGTCTCATGAAGGCGCATCTCCTCTACGAGGATCGGGACTTCGACTTCGGGGCTGAGCTGCCCGCCAATCATCGAGACCTGATCCAGGACCTCGAGCTGACCACCTTGTTCGAGGCGATGGCGCTCGGCGACAAGTGTCTCTACGACGTGTCGATGAGGGTCCTTCTCGCCGGCCTCGACGACCCCCAGGGCGTCGTATACCGCCAGGGAGTTCTCGCCGATTGTATCGCCGAGCCCGCGATTGTCAGGGGGCTGTATGCGATCGCCCTGGGCGCGCTCGAGGACAAGCGCGGAATCTGGGGGTACAGCTCCCAAAACCCCTCCTTGATCCTCTCCGGAGCGATCCGCCAACTCGAGGCATACGTCGTCCGTCTCAAGGAACTGCGCAGGGTCGCTGACGAGCACAGTGACAGGTTTCGTTCCGCCGGTCTCACGGCGCTCTTTCGCACCCTGCAGCATGAACTGGACGACGAGTACTTTCAGACCATCGGTTACCATTTGAAGCAATTGCGCTTCCGCGACGGCGAGCTGATCAGTGCTCAGTTGGACCGAGACAACAGTGGGATCAGTTTCGTGCTCCGGTCGCCGGCTCTCGGTAAGCGGAGCTGGAAGGAACGCTTGGGATTCATGCCTCCCTCGGCGTATTCCTTCACCATCCCGCCGCGCGATGAGGCGGGGGCGCATGCGCTTGCTGACCTGACGAGCCGCGGCATCAATCTCGTCGCCAACGCCGCCGCCCAGTCCGCCGACCACATCCTGAGCTACTTCACCATGCTCAGGGCAGAGCTGGGCTTCTACATCGCCTGCCTTAACCTTCGGGACCGGCTCGAGGCAAAGGGGGAGACGACCTGCTTCCCGAAACCATCACCCTTGCAACCGCTCACGTTATCGTCTGCCGGTCTGTGCGACGCTTGCTTAGTGCTCCGTTCCGGGAGTCGAGTCGTGGGTAACGATGTCGCTGCCGACGGGAAACGACTGGTGATCATCACCGGTGCAAATTCGGGTGGCAAGTCGACGTTTCTGAGGAGCGTCGGGCTCGCCCAGCTGATGATGCAGTGCGGCATGTTCGTCACTGCCGACACGTACCGAGGGAGCGTGTGTCAGGGCGTTTTCACGCACTTCATCCGGGAGGAGGACTCAACCATGACAAGCGGGCGCCTCGACGCGGAGCTGAGCCGTATGAGCGAGATCGTTGATCAGATCCGCCACGGTAGTCTCGTTCTTTTCAACGAGTCATTTGCCGCGACGAACGAGCGCGAAGGATCTGAGATTGGGCGTCAAGTCGTGGGTGCGCTCCTCGAGGCAGGGATCAGGGTGTTCTTCGTCACGCATCAGTTCGACTTCGCCGAGAGCTTCTACAAGCTTCAGGCGGATACCACCCTTTTCATGCGAGCGCCGCGGCAACCGGATGGACAGCGGAATTACAAACTCGTCGTAGCCGAGCCACTCCCGACCAGCTTCGGCGAGGATCTCTATTTCCGGCTCGGCCGGTGGCTCGACAGCGACCGCTCTTCAGAACCCGGCCAGCGTCGAGGCCGCCCCGACTGGCACGGTTCACGGCGAAGCGCGGATTAGACGGGCCAGCTGAGGCGGAAGCACGGCGGTCGAGGCGGTCTTGCGGCGTCCTTATTAGGTCACCGCGATTTTGTGGAACGAGGCAACGTCACGGTGGGGAGCCGTCAAGCGCAACTTGCTCGGCCTCGGCTCTAGCTATCTCGGTCGCGAGGCGGCTCAGTGCCTTATGGCGGCCGATTGGAACTTGAAGACGACGCTGCACACCGCCAACGTCCACCTGAAGATCGATCAACCATGTTCCGCGACCACCGCGCAGCAATAGCACGTCATCGCAACTGAGGATGAGCCCTCCTCCGGCCGACGGTTCTACCAGGTGACGCTGTCGTTCATCAGGCACTTGTCAGCGCCCCAAAAGGAGACGTACTTTGGCCGAGAGAGGTCGGCTGCGGCTCGCGGTTCGAGTTTCCCGGCGCGCTTTCGGTTCGGATGATCAAGGGTCGCTCCTGCCGACACGTGGTCAGTAGGAGCCATCAGCCGATCTGGCAGGCCTTGAGGCGAGCTCCATCGCCAGCTTCAGCGTAGCAGTTCGCGAAGACCGGAAGACGCTGCCGGTTGACGTCGTCAAGAGGCTCTATCTGCGTGATGGACTCTCAGCGGCGGAGATTGGAAAGAGATTCGGATGTTCGAGTCGGATCGTGCTTCGCCTGATCCATGACATGGGCTGGCCGAGACGTGGCGGCGGTCCCGCGCTACACAATGGACCCGCGGATATCGAGTTGGTCCGGGCGCTATACGACGACGCGCTCATCGCCTCGACGGAGATCTTCGGCGTGGACCGCCATGGTATGATGGAATAAAACTGACTCGTCAGTTTACAAACACGTCTTCGGGACCACGCCAATGGATCCCTATGCCAGCCCCGGGAACGCCAGCATCCGCTTGCTGCGCCTGCCCAATCCGCATTGCACGTCGCCGAGCCGAGCCGTGGAGAGCTGATGGTCAGGGCTATGCGCACCCGCCTGGGGTGGTTCTTAGTGATCGTCACCGTGCTGGCCACGGTCACAACATCGGTCGTGCTCGTGCTGCGCGCCGCGTCCTCAGCAGGCTCGCAGCCGATCAGTAACCAGAGCGCGAACTTCGGGCGCGTGCCCTCGTACTCCCTCGTCAACCAGTTCAGCCGTCCCGTCACGTCGACCCAATTCATGGGCAAGGTGCAGGTGGTGAGCTTCCTTTTCCCGTACTGCACCTCCTACTGCCCACTCATCACGCGAAACCTCGTGCTCCTCGAGCGTCGTCTTGCCATGATGGAACTTGCCGACAAAGTCCAGTTCGTGTCGTTCAACCTCGATCCGGTCGGCGCTGGCCCCGCGCAGATGAGGGCGTACCTCGCCCAGTACGGCGCGGACCCATCCGACCCGCAGTGGCAATTTCTCACGGGCACGCCGGCGCAGATCTATCACGCTGTGCGCATCGGCTTTCACGTCTACTATGCGAAGACGAGTCTGTCCGCCGAGAACGCGGAGATCGCACGGGAGAAGGCCGCTGGCGCGTACTCTCCCCAACCCGACGAGCCGAACGCTTTAGCATCCAGTGCGCGCGTCAGCTACGACATCGTGCACAACGACTATATCGAGGTCGTCGACCCGACGGGGAAGATCGTGGCGCTGTTTGATTCCGGCTCGACAGTCACGCAGTCGCAACTCATGAGAGCGATCGACGCGGCTCTGACCCGTAGCGCCCGGCCCCGAAACTAGCACCGGAGCGTTTCGACATCGGTCGCGGTCATGAAGGACGGCAGGCGGACGGGTAAATTGAGGAGCTTGTGGGCCTCGAGGATCGGCCGGGGCACCCACGGCCGGAGGCTCGCATTCTCCTCCCTACGCCGAAGGGCATACAGGTCCTGCTTGGAATCAAAGTACCCGTAGAAGGCGCCCTTGCTGACTCGCGCCTCGGCGCAGACGTCATCGACGGCGACATGGTATCATGGAAACAAAACTGACGGGTCAGTTTGTAGCTCAGTTGATGGCAGTCAATCCCTACCCCGATCCCTCGGCACAGCGGCAACGCCTCGCCGAGCTGTCTCGGCGCAACTTCCTCTTGCTCATGGGTGGACTCGGAGCTTTAGGATCGGTGCTCTTCGGCGGCGTTGAAGTCCTGAGGTTCATGTTCCCCGCCGCAATTGACGATGTGTCACCGCCCAAGTTCGTGGTCAGCGTGCCTCCCGACCAGATCACGGTGGGCAAGCCCTACATGGACTACGGGCACCGGACGGGGATCATCCGCGATGATGCGGGCTTCTACGCGGTGGAGCTGATCTGCACGCATCTCGGCTGCACGCCCAACTATGTGACCAACGTCACCACCGGTTCCGGTGTGGCGCCCAGCGTGGCGGATGCACGCGGGATTCGCAAGCGGTCCGAGCAAGTTCCCAACGGGTGGGCGTGTCCGTGTCATGGCAGCCGCTATTTCATCGACTCCACCAACTTCTACGGCCCCGCGCCACGGCCGATGGACTGGTACAACGTCCAGTTCGCGCTGGACGGGCTGTTGTTCGTCGATCGCGCCACGCTGGTGGTGACGCGTGGCCCCGGCGACACCACCCCGCCACTCTGGCGCCTGGATCCGGTGACCAAGAAGGACAACGGCAAAACATACGGGGTGTGAGCATGCTGCGGTGGCGACGGATCTTGAGTGTATGTGTGGGTTGGGTTTGGCCGCTTGGAACTATGGCTGGCGAGCGGTCATGTCCCGATGTGGGTCGTTGACGACCGTGAGTATGCCGGCGCAGTCCGCATCGACCGTCACCGGCGCATCTCCAGAGAATTGGATCACCGCGGCGGCGAATAATCGAACGGACGCAGAACTGGCGGCTGATCGGTGCCTGGTTGCTGCGCCGGAAATTCTGTGGCTGCATGCCATACCGCACCGGGTGCCCCCCGTTTCCAACGGTGCGCCATCACGACCAACCCTGTTGGCGGTTGCCACCATTGCCGTGACCAATTCAGCGGCCGCCTTGGTGTTCGAGCTTGTTGTCGGCCTCAATGATCGTCACGGTCTGGAGATGGCGCTGGTGGCCGCGGATCGGACCACTGCCGCGGCAACAGACGGCATACGGGCTCTGACCGTATGGGATCGTGAGCGAAATCCGGAGTACGCGTTTCCTCGCTCGTGGCATGGGATCGTCGACCGACTCGGCGTGCGCGTCCTCGACGAAATGCGCCCTGCGCGCGATGCAGCGGAGAGCCTAGGGGGAACCTCGCCGGCGCAGCGGCCGCCCATGACGGAACCCTGCATGCGATGCGCGTCTGCTCGCGGGACTTTCCGCGGCTTGGTGCCGTCGCGGCGTTACATCGGATGACTCGGATCACTGCGCTCGCGTCCGCATTCGTCTGATGGTCGCCGGTCGACGCCGATTCGTGAGAGTGCCTACCGTGCCCGACGTTGCAAATCGTCACATCGCGATGGCGATCAACGCGATGTCATCGTCCCGTCCCCTGAACCCGCCCGACCGTCACAGGATGGCAGAGAGGAAATGCGAATGAATCAGCTGCGGACGCTTGCGCTTGGGGTGGGGATGTGCCTGGGCGTTGCATTGACCGCTTGCGGCAACGGGTCGGCATCAACCAGCTCGGGTGGCAGCTCAGGCATCTGCAAAGGCACGTCCGCAGTGAGTGGTCTCGGGCCCGCCGCACTGACGATCGATGCCACCAATAACCTGGTCTTCGTGCCCGCCTCGTCGAGCACACACGTCGGCGATGTCGTTGAGTTCAAGAATACCGGGTCAGTCCTCCACACGGTCACATTCCAGGACAACGACGATGAATGCCTCACCGATTCGGCGCTCGACCCCGGAGCGACGTGGGAGGTCCAGTTTACCGCCGCGGGCACGTATCACTACCTCTGCACCATCCATGCTCCGAACATGAAAGGCGAGATCACCGTGACGGGGGCGGCCGGGACGCCAACGGGATCGTCTCCTTCACCATCCATGGCACCGTAGACGACGCGGATCCCGGACCTCAACGAAGAGCCGGGAAGTTCGACTCTATGGACTACCACCTTCGTCCCCGGGTATCCGGTCAGCTGTTGGATGACGACATAACCCCGCTGTTGCCTGCAGCGCGGACCATATGCACGAAGAATGAGCCCGGTACGCCAGAAGGTTCGAGCCGGAACTGGCCGCAACTGCAACGGGGGCGGGGATGCCCGCGTGTTTGCCGGTACTCACGGAACTTGCAGGCCGGTGATGGTACGAGCAGTTGTCACGCCCCATTTCAGCGACGTTCAGGTCGGTTTCGCACCGTGATCTCAGATCATCGGTGCTCAGGAGATGCCACAGGCAATCCCACGTTATTCGCTTGCGCGAGTTCGCGTTGACCCGATTGGAAGAGGTGCTCGGCGGTTCGGACGAGCGTGGACAGGGAATGGTGGAGTAGGCCCTTATCCTCGTCCTCATCGTGTCGTGATCGTCATCCTCACGACTGTCGGCCACCGTGTCGTGTTCTCGAACATCAGCCACGGACTCAGCACGTAGCATCATCACCACCGTGTTCTCGGACGTGCCGCCACCACAGGCTCGCTACTCATCATCGTGAGGTCTTGTTCGAATCAGCGCAGGTCGAGCCGGCGGAATCCGGCAACTGCGGTCAGCGTCAAGAAGGCCCCAACGACGCTCAGCACCCCAACCGACGCGAGGCTGAGACCGTTGGCAAGCTGCTGGTTTCCGACTGACCAGTAGAAGAGTGAAGCGTACCGAGCTGGGCGAATCCATCCGATCACCGGCGCGAGCGAGCTCACCAGATACGACGTGGCGGCCAGCGCCGCGGTGACGCCGAGCGCAGCCCCGCGGCTGCCGGTGATCGAGCCGACGGCGACAGCGCACAGCCCGAAGTCGACACCGAGGAGCGCGACCCCAAGGCTCAATCCGGCGAGATGCGTGATAGGGAAGGAGAGATCGAACTGTCTGCCGATGAGGATGCACCCCATGGTTGCGATGGCCAGCAGGAGCGCCTGCACGGTCAGCGCGCCGGCCTTTTGGAGCACCACAGCGCGTCGTGATATCGGGAGGATCGTGGCAAGCGACAGCGTGCCGTCTTCGTCCTGCCCCGCAATGCAGGACGCGCCGTAGCCCACGGTGATGAGCAGCATGATAAGCGGGAGGAAGTTCTCGTAGATGTTGGCGTCTAGCCATCCGCTCGGTGACGTCAGCGACCCCGTCGCTCCGACGAGTGCGGCGAGTGTCGACCCGTTCTTCGTGAGCTGATCGAGGCTCGTATCGCCTTTGAACTGCGGGTACAGCACAACAATGACCAACGCGTAGAGCACCATCCCCACCACGTAGCTGAGGAGGGCGCGTCGGCGCAAGCGGAGATCGATGACGGCGATGTCAGCGCGCATCGTCGGGCTCGTCGGCGGATTGGTCTCGATAGTAGGTGCGGAAGAGCTCATCGAGGTCGGCTGGACGCGCGACCATGTCAAGCGGACCGAGTTCGGCTGCGACTCGAAGCACGGGGGCAACAGCGCCGCGGAGCGCCAACGTGATGCGTGTCCCATTTGCGGCGACGACTTGAACGCCCTCGATCGATGCGAAGGGCTTCGGATCGACCGTCCTCGGGAAGGAGAACTCGATGGTCCGCGGCGCCCGCCGGCGCAGCGCCTCTACCGTGTCGGTGACGACGAGGTGCCCGTCCCTGATGATCGCGACGCGCGTCGCGACCCGCTGCACTTCGTCGAGTTCGTGTGACGAGAGGAAGATGGTCGCCCCGGTGCTCACCAGTTCACGCATCAAACGTTCGAACTCATCCTGCATCAGGGGGTCGAGTCCCGATGTGGGCTCGTCGAGGATCACCAGCTCAGGCCGATGCATGACGGCGAGCACGATGCCGATCTTCTGCCGATTGCCCTTGGAGAGGGTGCGAGTCGGCCGCTCGAGGTCGACCTGGAACCGCGCCACAAGCTCATCGATGAAGGTCCTGTCCCGCATACCGCGGACCTTGGCAGCGAAGTCGACGTGGTGCCGCCCGGACAGGCGAGGATGCAGCGCAAGTTCGCCGGGAAGGTATCCGATGCGCCGATGGACGTCCACAGCGGCGGGGACGGGGTCAAGTCCGAAGACAGTCACGGCGCCCGATGTCGGGTGGGAGAGGCCGGTCAGGAGACGGATCGTCGTGGACTTGCCGGCCCCGTTCGGGCCAAGGAACCCGAAGATCTCTCCGTCCGTAACCATGAAGTCGACGCCGACGATGCCACGGTGCGAGCCAAAGGTCTTGGTCAGCTTCTCTGCGCTCACCACAACGGTCATGAAACCGGTCCCCGAGGCGGATCCGGTATCACCGCCGGAGACTGCGAGCGGCGGGTGTCGGCTCGGTCTGATTCGACGCGCGTCTGGTATGCGACCAGGATGTCGCGATGGGTCAGCCATCCAAGGATGGTCGAACCGCGTGGGTCCATGACCGGCAGTGCCGGGGTGCCTTGCTGGACGAACTGCGAGAGCGCGCTGTCGAGGGGCGCGTCTGGTGCAAGGGCCGTTGCCAGGTGGGCAAGGTCGCCCGCGGTGATGTCGAACGTGTCGTTACCCAACGCGGTCTCGAGCTCTCCGGCGGTGACCACGCCGCGATACCCGCCATCAACATCCACCACCGGGAGCGCGACTACGTCGCGCCGCGCAAACCGGCCGACCATCGCGTCCGTCGGCGTCGTGACCAGGAGTGGCTCTGGCACCGGCTGCATGGCATCGCGGACTCGGATCTCCTGCATGAGGTTGGCGCTGCGTGATCGGAGAATGTCGATCCCGCGCCGACGCAGCTTGAGTGAGTAGATGGTGTCTTTGGAGAGCAGATTGCTGAGCCCGGTGGCCGCGACAATCGCGACCATCAAAGGCAGGATGATGGTGTAGTCGCCGGTGAGTTCAAAGATGATGATCACGGCTGTGATCGGCGCTCGTGCTGCCCCTGCGAACACCGCCCCCATACCAACGAGTCCGTACGCCCCGGCGGGCGCAATCGAACCGTGGAACAGCACGTTCGCGACCAGGCCAAAGGCGGTACCCAGCATCGCGCCCATGAACAGCGATGGAGCAAAGACACCGCCGGAGCCACCGATGCCGATCGTCACGCTTGTGGCGAGCATCTTGCCAACGAGCAACACCAGCAGCAGCCCGAGAACGATCTGTCCGGCCACCGCGTTTTGGAGTACCGGATAGCCGACGCCATAGAGCTCGGGGAGCGCGAGCAGCAGGAGTCCGAGGAGCACGCCACCAGCCACCGGACGCAGCCATTCGGGGCCATGCCACATGCGATCCAGGAGATCCTCGGTCCCGTACAGGATGCGGATGAAGGCAAGCCCGGCAAGGCCACTCACCACCCCGAGGATCGCGTAGAGGCCGAACTCCCAGGTGGACATGATGTGGAACGCGGGCAGCGTGAGGAACGCCTGGTTGCCGAACGCCGCGCGTCCGATGACGTCGGCGGTCACCGAGGCGAGCACGACTGCACCGAAGGAATCCACGGCGAAGTCCTGGAGGATGAGCTCGAGGGCGAAGAAGACTCCGGCTATGGGCGCGTTGAACGTCGCCGAGATGCCTGCGGCCGTACCGCAGGCGACGAGCAAACGCAGTCGGTTCTCGGAGACGTGCAGCACCTGCCCGATCGAGGAGCCCAGCGCCGAGCCAATCTGCACGATCGGGCCTTCGCGCCCCACCGAACCGCCCGCTCCGATGCAGATCGCTGAGGCGAGCGACTTGACGACGGCCACCTGAGGACGGATCCTCCCGCCCCGATCAGCCACGGCGAGCATGACCTCTGGGACGCCATGGCCTCGAGCTTCAGGAGCAAAGAGCTGGATCAGGGGGCCGTAGATGAGGCCCCCGACAACGGGCGCGAGGATGACGAAGTAGATGCCGAGCCATGGCACAGTGGGATTGATCGCATGTCCGGCAGCGCTGTAGTCGTTGTGCCCGGCGAAGAGGATCGTGAACCAGCGGATGAGGTCACGAAAGAGGATCGCCCCGAGCCCGCCGCCGGCGCCGACCACGAGCGCGATCGCGATGATCCCGCCCTGCGTGCCTCGTAACCAGTCGAGGGCTCGTCGGTGCAGGTCTGACGGAATGTGGACCCGGCGAGCGGTTGACGTCACTCCTCGTCGCCGCTGAGTCCCGCGAAGATGGCTGCCAGGACACGAGCGATGTTGTTCCAGCGGAATCCGGAGGGGTCGAGAGAACCGTGCAGGGTGAGTCCGTCGCCGAGCGCGAGCAGGACCGAGGCGAAGGCGTTGGCAGGAATATCGGCAATCTCGCCGAAGGCAACGGCTCCCTCGATCCAGCCTCTCAACATCGCTCTGCGGCGCCCGACCGCTGACACCATCCGCTCACGGATCGCTGGCTCCGTGAGGATGAGAGCCCACAGGTCCGAACGCACCTGGACTCGGGCTTGGTCGGTGCCGCGCTCACACATCTCACGGGCAAAACTTCGCAGCCGGTCGACATTGGAGATGTTGCGCTGAGCGAGGCTCTCAAGGCGCTTGTCGAGATCAGCCGCATCCTCCTCGAGAAGCGTGATCAGCAACTCCTGCTTGGAGGAGAAATATCCGTAGAAGGCCCCTTTGCTCACCTCAGCCTCGGCGCAGATGTCATCGACCGTCAGTTCGCTGTACCCCATACTGCCGGCACAGCGCCAGGCCGCCTCGATGAGCTGCTGGCGGCGTTCAAGGCGCGCGCCTTCGGAGATTCGGGGCATATCCGATATGTTACCATGCATAAAACTGACGCGTTGGTTTTTATTGAGCGAACTGCCTCCCTCCCAAGAGCGGGTGGCGATGTGCCACCCGCTCCCCCTGAATCACCGTCGCGCTGCTGGATCGCCGGTCCGCTGAGGACGGTCGGTCGAAACGCCAGCGAAATGTTCGTGTCGAACCCTGGTGCCAGTGTCCACAGACGGCTCCCTCTGAGCCAGGCACCAGGAGGCGCGTATCCATGGCAGACCACTCGATCAAGAAACTGGGCATCGGGCTTGCGAGCTCGTTGCTGGCGGGAGCCCTCTCGGTGACCGCGGCCACCGGGGTCGGCGCCAGCGGCGCCGCCCAGGTAGGCCGGGGAAGCTCGTACGTCTACACGGAGAGCAACCAGACCTCCGTCGACGGCGGCAACTCGGTGCTCGCCTTCTGGGTGACCGGCGGCGGCACCCTGGCCTCTATTGGCAGCTTTCCGACCGGCGGCGACGGCACCGGCGCGGGTCTCGGGTCACAAGGGGCGGTGACACTCGCCGACAACGGGCAAGCGCTGCTCGTCGTCAACGCCGCGTCCAACACGGTCTCGTACTTCCGGATCCTCTCCAACGGGACGCTCTGGCTCGTTGACGCGGCGCCATCTGGTGGCTCCGACCCGGTGAGTGTCGCCGCGCACGGGCGCTGGATCGTCGTGCTCAACCAGGGCAGCAACACGGTTGGCTCGCTGGTCCTGACCGGCCATTCGCTGGTTCCGTCCTCGCACGCGCCGGTCGCGCTGTCATCGGAGGCGGCCACGCCCGTCCAGATTGGCTTCACTCCTGCGGGAACGCACGTCATCGTCACCGAGAAGGTGAGCAGCAGCATTGACACCTTCAACGTGCGCTCCGATGGCCGGCTGACCGGGCTGCGGCACACCATCTCGACGGGAACCGCTCCGTACGGCTTCGGGTTCAGTGCCGGTGGCGAGGCAATCGTCTCCGATGCGGGCGGCGGCGCGGGAGGCGCCAGCGCGGCGACCTCCTATCGGGTTGGCGCAGTGGGCCAGTTGCACCCCATCAGCGAGGTTGGTGAATCCCAGGCGGCTGCGTGCTGGCTGGTCGTCAACGGTGCCGGCACGCGCGCCTACCTGGCGAATGCCGGCTCCGGCACGGTCTCCTCGTACAACATCGGGTCGGGTGGCCGTCTCACTCTGCGGTCGGACATCGCTGCCGCCGTGGGTGTGCATCCGATCGACGAGGTTCTCGGGGGTGGCTGGTTTTTCGTCCTGACAACCACCGAGATTGCTTCGGCACCGGTTTCTTCCTTCGGCGACCTGGGTGCAGTCAACGAGTCAGCAGCCAGTGGACTTCCCGCTGCGGCCACGGGTCTCGCGATCGGCTGACCCTCAGCGTCGACGACCCTGGACGGTCTTGGAACGGTCGTGACTCGGAGGCGGGCGGCATCGCGCCGCCCGGCTCCTCGGCGACTTTCGCAGAATGGGGAGCGGTGACCATCAACACTTCGGCCCGCGGCGGCGGCGCGGCCTCGACGGAGGACGCAATGACCCAGGCGCGACCAGCCTCACTGGCAGCTCCGGTCCTGGTGGTGGAGGACGATCAGACCACCTGCGATGTCGTTCGCGCCTACCTCGAAAGTGCCGGCTATCGCGTGGTCATCTGCCGTTCGGGATCCGAGGCGCTGGGCTTTATCCGCCAGACCCAGCCCCGCTGCCTGATCCTGGACGTCATGCTGCCGGGAAAGGACGGCTTCGAGATCTGCGCAGACATCCGTCGCTCGGGGTCCATCGTGCCGATCCTGTTTCTCAGTGCGCGGGCGGACGAGCCTGATCGGGTCGATGGGCTCCGCGTCGGGGCGGACGACTACCTGGTGAAGCCGTTCAGTCCCCGCGAACTTCTGGCGCGCGTCGACGCACTCCTGCGACGCTCGGAGATCGGCCCGCGACCACCGGCAGTCATCCAACTTGGCAACGTCGAGCTCTCACCAACACGACACGACGTTGTCATCCAGGGACGGCTCGTGGTGTTGACCCATGTGGAGTTTGGATTGCTCGCCGCGATGCTGGAGCGACCCGGCTGGGTGCTCACCCGCTCTCAGCTGATCGATCAAGTGCATTCCGGCGACCGCTCGCCGATGCTCGAGCGTACCGTCGACGTCCACGTGTTCCGGCTTCGCGAGAAGCTCCACGCAGCGCACGCGAATGCGTCCATTGAAACCATACGCGGCGTCGGGTACAAGCTCACCGCCGAGAAAGCCCGAGAACGGTGACCACCATGCCGGGCCGCGCGTTGGGGTTCATGCTTCACCGATGGAGTGCGCTGGGGTTGCGCTGGCAGCTCGTGGTCCTCAATGTCGTGGTCATCGCGGTGACAGTGGTCCTGACCATCGTGCTGATGCACAACATTGCGCAGCAGCAGTTCATGGTCATCATGCATGCCGCCGGCCAGCCGGTCGACCCGGCCGCGGGTCAGCGGGCCTACGATGCAGCCGTCGAGGCGCAGATCTATCCGACGATTGCAGTGGCTGCGATCGTCGCGGTCGCACTCAGCTTCGCAGCAGTGACCTTTGCACTTCGTCCGCTGGCAGCGGTGCGCGAGGCCACGCGGCGCATGGCGCGTGGCGACACCCCGCTCCCGGTGGCCACCAATCGTCGCGATGAGATAGGTGGCGTGGCAGACTCCGTCAACGAGCTCGCGCAGTCGTTGGAGCGTCTCGAGGCGCTGCGTCGCCAGGTGACCAACGATGCAGCGCACGAATTGCGCACGCCGCTGCACAATCTTCTTGGACTGATCGAGGGGATGCGCGACGGCGTGATCCCGGCGACGCCTGCCCGCCTCCAGCAGGCGCACAACGAACTGGGGCGACTGATCGCGTTGGTCGAGGATTTGCGCGGTCTCGCTGACGCGCAGCTGGCACGCGATCGTATGGCGCGCGAGCCGGTGCAACTCGACACGATGGTGCGCGACGTTGTCCTCGGATTCGACGCCAGCCTCCAGACGCACCGACTTACCTGCCAGGTCGTTGCGCCGGAAGGAGAACTCACCGTCGCTGGCGACGCTGGGCGCCTCGGCCAGATTGTCGCCAACATCATTGACAATGCCATCCGTTCTGCCGCTGCGGGCTCCGTCATCACCGTCGACATGACCCGGCATGAATCGTTCGTTCGCGTCGCGGTCCACGACGTGGGTGACACGATCGCAGCAGAGTCATTGCCCCACATTTTCGAGCGCTTCTATCGCGCGGACCCGAGCCGCGCCCGCGGCAGCGGAGGCGCGGGCATCGGCCTGGCAATCGTCAAGGAGTTGGTGGCTGCGCACGGCGGCATCGTGGGTGCCGAGAGCGAGAGCGACGGCGTCACTGTGTGGTTCGAGCTGCCGCTTCGAACCTACGAACCTGATCAGTCGACACCGGGGGATCCCGCAAAATCGTTCCGCTCTCTGGACGCTGTCTCGAGCGCGTAGTGACCGTGTCCCCGGTTGGACGGACCGGAGGTTCGAGGAACGAACCCCGCGACCGCGGGTGACGCGGGGTTCGTATTTCCAGTCTGCGGTCGGGTCGATGGTCGCCATCGTTCGCTCCACACTAGGCGGCTGACGGTTATGGTGAGTAAAGGTTCGCCGGGCATCTGGCGGCCGAAGCCAGTGCGCCGACCGCACCGTCTCATCCGCTTCGATCCGATCGCTGAAGGATCCGGCAGCGCCGCGGAAAGCTGACGGACGCGCCACTGCATGCGGTTGCTGTAGGCCGATCGTGTCGGAAATCGGCGTCTCATCAGGCAAGAGGCGCCGGCTCACGACACCGCAATGCGCATCGCAGCCGACGCTCGTCCGTTGTGAACTCGATCGCAGTCCTGGGCGGCTGCCGCAGCGCTAGAGGCGAATGTCACATCCTGCGATCACGACGGCGCGCTCGTGTCACGAGTATCCCGGGACCGCGTTGCGCGCCACACTGTGCTGGGGAGCAGCAGCACAACTGCAGCCGGGACGATCCACCAGCACGACACGTTCGTCCGGCTCACCGCAGCGGTGACAGCCAGCGCAAGCACCACCCCAACTGCCACCTGCCAGTCATCCCCGATGAGAAAGTCATACCAGAACGCGGCGAACGCCTTCAGCTTGGCCGCCATCACCGCAGCGCCTCTGTTCGCTCGGCAGTGCTCAGCGCAGCCAGCGTGTAGGACCGGCGACGCTCCAGACGGAGGGCCGTGACCAGCCCGATCGCAAGCAATGCGGTGAGCGGGATGATGACGAGCAACGCTGCATCAGACCCGGGCCACTGCGCGCCCGCGCCCTCGGCGCCCCAGAAGACTCCAAACGATGTCAGCAGGGTGCCCACCGCGAACTTCAACGCGTTTTCCGGTACCCGCGCAAGCGGGGCGCGGAGCAGTGCTCCCGCCGACGCCACCAGAACGATGGCTGCTCCGGCCGCAATCCCCGCGATGGGGATCTTGCCTGCGTTGCCCCCGAAGGTGAGCACGATGAACACCACCTCGAGGCCCTCGAGCAGCACCCCTTTGAAAGAGAGGGTGAACGCATACCAGTCGGCAACCAGTCCAACCCTGTGCGTTGCAGCAGCACGCGCTTCCGCGAGCTGCGTGCGGAAGATCTCGTCCTCGTTGTGCAGCGCCTTGTAGCCACCGGCGCGAAGCACGGCCTTGCGCAGCCACTGCAAACCGAATACCAGGAGGAACCCGCCGACGAAGAGGCGGAGTGACTGGATCGGCAGGGCCCCGATGGCCGGACCCAGGGCGACGACCGCAACCGCGAGCACGGCGACTGCGGATGCAAGTCCGATGATCGCGGAGCGCCAGTCCCGGGCGGTACCTGCCGCGAGCACGATCGTTGTGGCCTCAACCGCCTCGACCACACACGCGAGGAAAACCGAGGCGAACAGCGCCCAGACCGTCATACGGGAACCATATCGGCATCGAGACTATACGAGTCAGCCACATCTACGTCGGGGTCGCGTCGACGTAGTCGCCGCTTGACCCGAATGGCGAAGAGCACCAGTACGGCCGCGATGACGAGAACCTTGTCGTGCACCAATAAGTCCCGCGCGGTGCCGGCGCCCAGAGCAATCGTCGTCGCCGCAACGGCCTCCACCGCGCGGGCGAGGAACGCCGCTCCGAACACGTCTGGGGCGGTGCCGGTACTCGTCATCCTGTCTCATGAGCCAGCAGTCCCGTTCCCACGACATCGACCACGCCGGTTTCAGCCGTGGTGATGCCAAGCGGCGTCCGTCTCTCGACGCCGTCGATCGCCGTATCCGGCACGGTTGCGTAGGCGACGCAGCTGTCCGGATCGATGCCGACACCGACGTTGGAACCACGGGGCCATCTCGACGGCGCGAAGATACCGGTGAGGATGCCGGCATCACAGCGAAACACGTGATCGTATCCGCGACCGCGATATGCAACGTCGACGATCGTCCCGCGGAGGGTGGATTCGTCGAGGCGGTCGGCGGCGACGATGCGGGTCCCCGCGGGCCGCACCAACACGCGCGCGCTCGAACCGACGGCGAGATCGCCCGAGTTGCGCGCCCGCAGCCGCAGTCCTTGGACCTGGACGATCACATGCGCGCCGTCTATGGCGACCACTGACCCGGGGAGCTCCCCGGCGGCTCCGGTGAACCGAGCGACGAACAACGTCGCGGGTCTCGCATACACGTCTTCAGGCGTCGCGAACTGCACCACCTTGCCTCGATGCAGCACCGCGATATCGTCCGCGAGCGCGAATGCCTCTGCCTGATCATGCGTGATATACACCACCGTGGCGCCACTGTCGCGGACCAACGTCGCGATCTGCACTCGAAGCCGCTCTCGAAGGTCGGCGTCCAGATTCGACAGCGGCTCGTCGAACAAGAGCAGGCCGGGCCGCGCAACGACGGCGCGAGCCAGCGCGACCCGCTGCTGCTCGCCGCCCGACAACTGATGCGGATAGCGGTCCGCGAGCGACTCCAAACCCACCTGCTCCAGCGCTTGGAGCGCTCGGCGATGTCCCTCGACGCGCGCCAGATGGCGCCGCCGCAGCGCGTATTCCACGTTACCCACGGCCGTGAGGTGCGGCCAGAGCGCGTAGTCCTGGAACAGCATCGCGAGATCGCGTCGCTCTGGGGGCAGTTGGCGTCGGCCGTCGTCGACGACCGCGCCTGCAATGCAAATGCTCCCTCCATGGAGCCGTTCGACGCCCGCGATGCAACGTGCCAGCGTCGTTTTCCCCGAGCCCGACGGGCCGAGAAGCACGAGGAAGCGGCCTGCCCTGATCTCCAGGTTCACGTTATCGAGCGCCGCGCACATTCCGTACCGCTTGATGGCACCGGCCACCGACACTGCGTGTCCGTTGAGCGTTCTGTCTGATGCCTGGATTGTGGCGGTCACGCGTTGACCCGTCCGACTCGCTGCCAACCGTGAGGTGCCAAGAGACGGAACAGTCCCCATGCGAGACTGACCACAGCGAGCGCCACCAGCACGGAGATGACCTCCATGGCGGTTCCCTGCGAGAACCAGTACCCCTGGAGCACATGCGTGATGGCCACCGAGAGCGGTTCATGACCAGGCGCGAGGAGCAACTCCGATACCGGCAGCTCGAACAGCGTCGCGCCGAAACACAGGAGCCACGCCGTGATCAGCGGCCGGGCCAGGACCGGAAGCACGGTACGCAGCCACGCCCCCATGGCGGAACTGCCATGCACCCGCCCCGCTTCGAATAGCGAGTCCTGCACCTGACTTACCGTTCCCACCAGCACCCTGGACGTCGCAGGAAGTGCTGTCGCGACGTACCCGAGGATCAGCAGCGCGGTGGTTCCGTACAGGCGAAGTCCAATGTGGCTCAGGACCGGCTGGTTGTACGTGAAGATGTAGCCGGCGGCGAACACGATGCCGGGAAGTGCCACCGCCGTGAGCAGGAGCAGGTCGAGGAGACGAGCGCTCACGTGAGGCCCACTACGCGTCAGGAGACGAGCCACCACCGCGCCGAGGACCACCGCAATCGTGGCAGTGATCGCCGCGGCTTGGGCGGAGTACAGCAGCGGTGGGAGGAGCGCATACCTGACGTCACCGTTGGTGAGAACGTCTGCATAGTTGGAAAGCGTGAGTCCGTGGCTGCCGAGCAGCGTTCCAAGGTTGTCGATGAGCGAGGCTGCGACGGCGGCGAACACGGGAACGCCCAGGCCGAGCATCAGTAAGAGTGTCAGCCCGCCGAACGCGCCGCGTCGAGCTCCGGGAGACAGATGAATGCGGCGCGCAGGGCGGCTGCGGCCGCTCAGCACACGATAGCTGCGGCTGCGCAGTGCCCAGCCTTGGGCGAGCAACGCGATCCCGGCGAGGCCCATCAGCACCCAACCCACCGCTGCGGCGACCGGGAACTGAATGGGAAACGCTTCCACTGAATTGAACAGCGTGTACGTCGCCACGGGGAAATGAGCGTCGTTGGCGAGTGTCGCGGCCACGCCGAAGTCACTCACCGATTCGGCGAAGACGATCGCGAGCGCCGACCAGATGGCGGGCGCAAGCAGCGCGATGACCACGCGGGTGGCGGCGATGCGGCCGCCGCCGTGCACGCGGACCGCATCCTCGAACTCCTCGCCGAGTCCGCGCAGCGCAGACGAGATCGCGAGGTAGGCAAAGGGCAGGCCCTTTATGGCGAGCACGAAGACCACACCGAACGGACCGTAGAACAGGGTGCGCACAGCGTCCGGATGGATGCCCGACGTGTCGAGCACCCCCTGCGGCTCCAGAAGCCGTTCCCAACCCAGTGCCACCAGGTACGACGGCGCAAGCAGCAGCGCGAACATCGCTCCGCTCCACAGGCGACGGAATGGGACGTCGGTGCGGACCACGAGCCATGCGACCGCAAATCCTACGACGGCTGCCACCACGGCACTGGCGACCCCGACGAAGAGTGAATTGACGATGCCGACCGCCAGCGAACCGGAGAAGGCCTGCTGGAACGCCGAGAGCGTGAACCATTCGGGTCCCTGATCGAAGAGCCGCGGCGAGAAGGCGACGATGAGGAACAGCAGCACCGGCAGCGCCAGCAGCGCGACGATGACGACCCAGAAGAGAGCGATTGGCGCTGCCCGGAATCCGGACAGCGTCATCCACATCCGATCTGCGCGACCGTGGAACCGGGCGGTGTTGGGAGCGGCCGCGGCAGTTTCAACGACCATCAGCCATCCGCTCGCCGCACGCTACGACTTGATGTTCGTGTCGAACCAGTTGTTGACCTCGCTTTCCTTGGGCCCCCAGAAATAGGGGTTGAGCTTCTGGTAGCTCGTGGGAAAGCTCGGAAGGCCCGGCAGCGCGGTAACCCCAGGGACGATCGGCCAGAAGAGCGAGTCGCCGGTGGGATCACCCGTCTGCATGACGGCCTGTCCGGCCGCTGAGGTGACGTAGTTGACGAACGCCTCGGCTTCAGCCTGGTTGGCGGTGGGCCGATTCTTGTCGATTCCGATGACGCCCGGCAACAGTGTTGACACCGGCAGATTCACGATCTTGGGCACGTATGCCGCGCTGGGCTGCGCCGCAGCCTTGAGCAGTTCACCGGTGGCGGCCGAGCTCTGGATCATTCCGTAGTCGATCTGGCCAGTCTCGAGGGCGTGCAATGTATCGCCGTTGGTGGGGAACACGTGCAGTCCGTTGGCTTTGAGCGCGGTCAGGCACCGCTCGCCAGCAGCCACACCGTTCGACTCGCCACCGAGCTGGTTCATCAAGCCTGCGATGAACGGGAACGTGGGGCCCGATTGCGAGGGATCGTTCATTCCCACCTTGCCGGTGTACTGCGAGCCCAGCAGGTCCGCGTAGCGTGTCGGCACGGCGCTCACCGCTGCAGAGTTGTAGATGACCGAGGCCATGACCGTGGTGCTGACCGGCACGTACGAATGATCTGCCGGCACCAGCGACTGCCCCGCCGCGTTCAGCTGAACCGCAGGCTCGTAGGAGAGCAGCTGGCCCTGCTGGTCGAGCGCGGCAAACGCGGTGTCACCGTCGACCCACAGCACGTCCCAGCTCGGATTGTTCTCTTCGGCCTGCACCTTGGCGAGCAGGGGCCCAGTGCTGTCGTCGTCGAGCTGCACCGGGATGCCCGTCGCCTTCGTGAAGGCTTTGGTCATCGTGCTGTCGTAGCCCTGCGCCGAGTACACGATCAGGGGTACGGGTGGCGATGGCAGCGGCAGCGGTGACGACGCGCCCGAGCCGGCTGCTGTCGTGGGAGCGGGTGTCGGCTGCGTGCCCGAGGTGACGCATGGACCTGTGGGTCCGGGAGTCGGTGATGCTGGGCCACTGCTTGCAGCGGCCGCTCCGCATCCAGCCAGAAGCGCTCCCGCAACGAGCTGCACTCCAACGCGTCGACAAACTCGGGGCGTCCCCGATAATCCTGTGTTCACGTAGCGGACCTCCTCTGAGCACGTGTGCGACCAGTCGGGTCCAGATGGCCGCCGACCAGGACGAAAGGTAATGACCGCTACGTGATGGTTGGGCTAAGCGCATGCTAAGGGCCAGTTAAGACCCAGGTCCCCGCGGAGCGCGCCGGTGGCCGTGAAACGCCACGGAGCATGTTTCAGTAAGCGGGTGAAGGCCGATCCCGCCGTGGCGCAGCTGTATGTCGCTGTCGGTGATCCTGGTGACGTCT
>Ga0307373_10003093_pt1 | contig 29386 bp, 28 predicted proteins | sample OX2MG_FD_202534 | JGI IMG/M metagenome (GOLD analysis project Ga0307373, IMG submission 202534) | Soil microbial communities from Risofladan, Vaasa, Finland - OX-2 | ecosystem: Environmental > Terrestrial > Soil > Coastal area > Acid sulfate soil | place: Finland: Risofladan, Vaasa | collected... | reverse complement strand
ACGCGCATCACGGACCCGCGGCTGGCCGAAACAATCTTCGCCAATTTTCCCGAACGGCTCGAGAAATTCCGGAAGAACGGCTCGGCGGTTATCGGCGACGTGCATCCCGACGTAGCAGAAGTCGCAGGCGCGGTCACGCCCGTTCCCGGCGGCGTAGGTCCGCTCACCATAGCCATGCTCATGAGCAACACGGTGAAGGCCGCGCGCCTCCGCCGCGGATTGCGCGCCCCGGAAACCGCCGCGTCGCGTCGCTGACCTCCAAAATGCGAATCGCATGCTGACTATATGCTGACCGTCGGCCTCACCGGAGGAATCGCCAGTGGTAAGTCTACGGTCGCAAGACTTCTGCAGCAGCGCGGCTGCGCCATCATCGAAGCCGATTTGCTCGCGCACGAATACCTCCAGCCGGAAAGCCCTGTTTCACAAGAAGTGACTCGCGAATTCGGCCCAGGAATTCTCGACGCAAGCGGGAAAATCGATCGTGCGAAGCTGGGCGAACTTGTGTTTGGCCACGCCGAAAAAATCGAACGCCTGAACGCCATCATTCACCCGCACGTGCTCAAGGAAATCGCGCGTCGGCTGCAAGCGCTGAAACAATCCGGCGAAACGGACATCACGGTCGTCGTTGCGGCGTTGCACATTGAGACCGGTTTTTACAAGACTTTCGACCGGCTCGCCGTGGCATGGTGCCGCCCCGAGCAACAACTCGAGCGCCTGATCAAGCGCGGACTCACGACCGAGCAGGCCGCGCGGCGCATCGCTTCGCAAATGCCGATTGATGAAAAGCGTCGGCTGGCAGATGACCGAATCGATTGTTCCAGGACGCTCGAAGAAACAACTCGTCAGGCCGACGAAGCGCTCGCGCGGTGGAAGCAAATCGCCTCACGCTCTCCGCAGTAAACCTACCTCCACGAATGCGTAGCCGATCCTGCTAAGAAAAGTTCCATTCCTCACGCACGCGTGCGCGCTCAGTTTCGCTCAGACTGAACCACGATTCCGCAATATCCCGGACGCGTTCGAGCGACGCTTGCATCTCTGCATGTTTTTGTTCCATCAACTCGCGCGAAGTATCCGGCGCAACGTAAATGAGTGGCGCAATCACCATAACGGCGCGGGAAAAAAGATGTGGAATCTGAAACAAGTCCCAGGATTTTTCCAACGTGAAGGCCCGTTCGAGGCCGATGTGGAACATGAAAATCGGCTGGCCAGTCTTGCGCGCCAGCATCACGGGGCCAGGTTTCGCGATGTAGCGCGGACCCCGCGGGCCATCGATAGTGAACGCCACATCGTGGCCTTCCTCCAAACGCCGCGCCATCACTACCAGCCCCTTTAAGCCGCCGCGCGACGAACTTCCCTGCGCCGTGCCAAATCCGAGCCGCTCGATAACCCGCCGCGTCCATTGCCCATCGAAGTTCGTGGTATTCATCACTACTGTGCCGCGATTGCGCCACCACCAAATGGCGGAAAAAATCGAGCGGTGCCAAAATGTGCCGACCAGATGTTCGCCGCGATCGTACGCGCGCTGCGCATGTTGCCAGCCCAGAACTTCGAAGCGCATCGTCGGCCCGATAACGCGGATGATACAGTAAACGATCCACGCGATAACCGGTATCTGCATGCGGCGCCAGCGCGACAGCTTCGGCAAGCGCGTATCGTAGTGAATATTGACCGGCTCCGCGGCTGGCGTGTCGCGGGGGTCGAGATCCGATGCGGCCGGCTCGCTCATCGGCGTATAGTATAGCAATCGTGAGCGTGGGGCGATTCGCGCGGACGGTTTTGCGGATTCCGATGAATATTTCCTTGCTAAAACAATTTGGCGCGTTCGGCGCATCGTTATTTTTGGCATGCGGGATTTTTGCAACGCACGCGGCCGCACAAACTACCGCGCCGATTCTCGGAGAAATAGCCGGGGACGATATTTCGGTGCTCGGGCCCTCGCACATCGTCCAGGGAAATTCTTCGCGTGCAATCACATTTGGCGGTGGCAGCACCGTGATCGTGCATGCGGGCAAAGCGCGCGTGGAATTCGTGGGCGGCGGCGAACTCGAAATTTGCGGCCCTGCAAAATTCAGTGTCCTGGCTTCGGGTGAAGCGCTCACCGTCGCGCTCAGCTTCGGGCGCATACATGTAAAATTCGACGCATCGCGTCCCATAACGATTTACACTCCGATGATTGTTGCCACGCCCATGGCCATCGGAGACCAGCCGCGCGACGTCACCATCGGGCTCATGAACACCGGAGCCATATGCGTTCTCGCCGCGCGAGGCGCCGTGCAAGTGCAGCAACAATTGAGCGGAGAAACCTTGGTGGTTCCGCAGCCGAGCGAGGTTTTGCTCCAAGGAACATCCTCGCTGGCGGCCGCGCGCGTGGCGTCAGGAAGTTGTCGATGCGACTTCGACGAGGCGATTGCCCAACAATCTATTCCTTCACCGCCTTTCGTCTCCCAACAGCAAACGCCCCACCAACTAACACCGACTCAAACTCCACCACCGGTGCAAATCGCAAATCAAACTCCGCCTCGCCCGGCGGCAAATATTCTTCCCTCCCACGTATCCGCGCATCCGCGTCCGTCGGTCACGAACAGTCAGTTCACGCCATCGCCCTCGACGGCCGCTGCAACATCACCGGTGAATCAACCGACCAGAATTGACTTGCCGCCGATTGGCTACGACGCAGGCAGTGTGACTACGGCAACAGAACCGCTCAGCGTCGCGACATTGATGCTGGCAAAAGAAGGGGTGGTACAACCCGAATGGATATTCCACGGTACCGTCGCCGCACCGCTGCCAGAGACAAAACTTGCCCGAACCTCAGCAGCCCCCCCGCCAGCGAACATTACCGCGAAGCAACAATCCAAAAAGCCCGCCGCAAAAAAAGGATTTTGGACCAGGCTCCACGATCTTTTCGCCGGGTCACCCGCGAAGTCGGATGATTGTGTCGGCGAAGGATGCAGCTAGCAGTCCGCAATTCGTAAGCTGAAATTTCTTCAGGAAACTTCCGCAGTCAGTTCCTGTACAAACCGCCGTTAAGAATCGTAATTACATCCCTTCGTAATTCGGTCCGCCACCGCCCTCCGGCGGAATCCAATTCACGATCTGATACGGATCGGCGATGTCGCACGTTTTGCAGTGAACGCAGTTCGACGCGTTGATTTTCAATCGCGGATTGCCCTTTTCGAGGACCATCTCATACACGGCGGCCGGACAATAATACTGGCACGGATTGCCGTACTCGCGCACGCAGCGGTCCGCGCAAATATTCAGGTCGGCAACCACCAGATGGCATGGCTGGTCTTCTTCGTGGCGCGTCCCGGAGTGATAGACGTCGGTGAGGCGATCAAACGTCAGCGTGCCGTCGCCTTTGAATCGCGTGGATTGATTGACCAGTTCGAGCGGGCTGTCCAGTTTCTTGAAATCTTCATAGCCCGCGCGCGCACGCATTGGGTCGACGAGCCCGCGCCCCCCGGTGATGAATTGCAATCCTGCGTTCACAACGCCGCGCCACAACCCGTTATGAAATCCCTGGTGAAAATTTCGAACCGCCCAAAGCTCTGGCTTGATCCAGCTCGCTTCGATCTTCTTCTGAAACGCGCTCAGCGTTTTCGTTGAAGTATCGCCTCCGGCGAGCGCCTCGTAAATTGTTTCGGCGGCGAGCATGCCGCTCTTAATTGCGGTATGAATACCCTTGAGCCGCTGCGAATTGAGCAGGCTCGCTGAATCTCCGATAATCAGTCCGCCATCGAAGTAATTTCGCGGCATCGAGTACCAGCCGCCGTAAGGAACAGTCTTCGCCCCATAACGCACCAGTTTTCCGCCCTCCAAGATGCGCCGGATGTAACGATGTGTCTTGAATTTCTGAAACGCTTCGTGCGGATCGAACAGCGAGTCTTTGTATTCAAGTGCGATCACCATGCCCAGCGACACGCGATTATCGCGCAATCCATAAATCCAGCCACCACCATATTTATGTGAATCGAGCGGCCACCCCGCCGTGTGCGCGACGAAGCCCGTCTCGATCTTCCCCGGCTGCACGTCCCACAATTCCTTGATGCCGATGCCGTAGGACTGCGGGTTCACGCCGTCGAGATGCAGGTGATTGACCAATTCCTTCGTCAACGAGCCTCGCGGCCCTTCAGCCAGCACCGTGATTTTTGAGCGCAGTTCGTATCCCGGAGTGAAGTTGTCCTTGGGCTTGCCGTTCTTGTCGACGCCCTTGTCTCCCGTAATCACGCCCGCAACACGATTGCCTTCGTAGATCAACGATGCGCCCGCGAATTGCGTGAACACGTTCACGCCTGCCTTTTCGACCAAGCCGCCAAGCCATTTCACCAGCTTGCTGAGCGACACAACGTAGTTGCCATGATTCTTGAATGGGGGCGGAGTGATGGGCAGCTTCCACTCGCGGCTCCCGGTAAAGAAATAAACGGCGTCGCCGGTGACGGGCGTATCGAGAGGCGCGGATTTCTCAAAATCCGGCACCAGCTCGCGAAGCGCGCGCGGGTCCATGATCGCGCCGGAAAGCTGATGCGCGCCAAACTCGCGCGCCTTTTCGAGGACGTAAACGTTGTCAGAAGAAAGCTGCGGAGTGCGTCCGGCGGAATTGTGCTGCTCAATCAGGCGAGAGAGATGCAGCGCGCAGGCAAGCCCGGCGGGGCCAGCGCCAACGATGAGTACGTCGGCTTCAAGCGTTTCGCGTTCCATTGGCATACGTGATTATTGTAGCAGACGGACGAACACCAGCCGCTGCGGCGGCTTTATACCTTTCCTTCGTTTTTCGTTTTTCGTCTTTCGTCTCTTGGTCCTTGGCTCTTCGACTTTCGACTACTAACTGTCAACTTTCAACTATTCGTACCTCAACGCTACAATCGGATTCACGCGCACCGCTCGCCGTGCCGGGATGTAACATGCCGCGCCTGACACGATCGCCAGCAGAACCGCCACCGCAACAAACGTCAGCGGGTCATTAGCGCTCACACCGAAAAGCAAACTAGACATCAGTCGCGCCAGAGCCAGCGCCGCTACGATCCCCACGACGCCGCCAGTCACCGTCAGTTGCGCGCCTTGCCCCAGGATAAGTCGCAAAATGTCGCCCCGCTGCCCGCCGAGCGCCATGCGGATTCCGATTTCACGCGTGCGCCGCGCCACCACATACGCCAGCACCCCGTAAAGCCCCAGCGCCGCCAGCAACGCCGCCAGCAGCGCCAGTGACATCGACAGCACCGCCACCAGCCGGTCGCTGAACATCTCGTCGCCGATTTGCGCCGTCAGCGTCCGCATGTTGTTCACCGGCAAATTCGCATCCAGCCGCTCCATCGTCGCGTGCAGCGTCGCCGCCATCTGCGCCGGATCGCGCTCCGTGCGCACGTAGAACACCAGCGTGCCAAGCTCTGGGTCTTGCGTATACGGCTGATACATGAACGGCACAATCTTGGCCCGCGGGCCGTCCCATTTGCTGTCCGCCACCACGCCCACGATTTTCATGTCCGGATGAACGCTGCTGCCCGCGCCGTGCGCGATGTGCAATCCGATGGGATTGCGTCCCGCGAAGAATCGCCGTGCCAGCGCTTGATTGATGATGATTACCTTCTGGCTTGTCGTCGTGTCCGCGTCCGTGAATTCGCGCCCCGCAACCAGCGGGATGCCCATAGTGGAAAAGTAATTGGGGCTGATGTAAGCCCAGAACACGTTGGTGTCTTCATCCGGACGGACTCTATAGCCCTCTGGCGTGATGTTCGAGCTATTGTCGTCATTCGCGAACGCCTCCTCCTCGGATATCGTCACCGAACGCACACCAGGCAGCGCCGCAATCGCTTGCCGCGCCTGCTGTCCAAGGGCCAGCGTTTGCACCGGTTTGTCGCCGTTCAAATCCGGCTCGACGGAAAACTGCAGAATGTTTTCCGTGCGCACGCCGAGGTTGGCGTGCTCCAGATTCGTCAGCGTTCGCGCCAGCAGCCCCGCTCCCACCAGCAGTACCGCTGTCAGCGCCACTTGTGCGATGATCAACACTTTCCGCAACCGAACATTCGAGCGCCCCTCCGAAACGCTCGAGCCCTGATCCTTGAGCGTCGATTGCAAGTCCACACGTGTCGCGCGCATCGCCGGGGCGAGTCCAAAAAGCACGCTGGTCACAATCGTGACCGCCGCGGCAAACCACAGCACGCGCGGATCCAGTGTCGCGGTCAGCCCGGTCATTCCCGCATCCGACGGAATCGCGCCCACCATCGTGTTCAGGCACCACGACGCAACAGCCACTCCGGCCACTCCTCCTGCGATGCCAATCATCAGGCTTTCCGTCAGCAACTGCCGCACCAGCCTCGCGCGGCCCGCGCCCAGCGCCAGCCGCACGGCAATTTCGCGCTGCCGCGCTTCGCCGCGCGCCACCAGCAAACTTGCGAGATTCGCGCACGCAATCAGCAGCACCAGCGCAACCATGCCCAGCAACACCAACAGCGGTTCCTCCGTTCCGGGCTGCACCACCTGCCTGCCTTCCGCCCCGTCCACCAACTGCAGAGGCTTCGACAGGAATTGCTTCGTTCGTGGGTTCGTGGCGGACATTTTCAGTAGCTTCGCGTCCTCTTCGAGGAGCGGCGCGTAAATGGGTTGCAGCGATGCCTGCGCTTGCGCGCGCGAGACTCCCGGCTTGAGCCGTCCGAGAATCGCGACCCAGTGGTCTGTGTGTTTTCCCAGATCAAGCCCGCTGGTGGGCGCCATCTGCGTCAGCATGGTGATGGGAATGAAAATGTCCGGCAGCGATCCGAACTGCACGCCATCGAATCCCTTGCGCGCCACGCCAACCACGGTCAGCGCCGTTCCATTCACCGTGAACGTTTTGTCCAAAATCGAAGGGTCCGCGCCAAACTTCCGCGTCCAATATCCGTAGCTCAGCACAGCAACGGGATTCGCGCCCGGCGCCGTTTCGTCATTCGCGTCAAACAGGCGGCCCAGCGCGGGTTCCACTCCGAGCGTCTGGAAATAATTTCCGCTCACCAATACGCCGCTGCCGCTCTGCGTCGTGCCATGCCCCGCAACATTTACATCCACTCCAAAGCACGCCAGCAAACCGGAAAAAACCGTGCTGCGCTCGCGCAAGTCCTTGTACATGGGGTAAGAAAACACCTGCGCGCCGTCGGAGATGTCGCTCGACGTACGGCCTGGATTCGGACCCGGCGACCGCAGCACCACGAGCTGCTGCGGATTCGGCACCGGCAAATTGCGCAGCAACACCTGGTCTGTAAACGAAAAAATTGCCGTGTTCGCGCCAATCCCCAGCGCCAGCGTCAGAATCGCAATCACCGTAAATGCGGGTGACTTTCCCAGCATCCGGAGACCGTAGCGTATGTCCTGCAACAGCGTGTGCATCCTTCACCTCGGTTGATGCTTCTAGTTGTGAGGGCCGCTTCCTTTGGCAAACTGAGAAACAATCCGCCTCAAGTACCCAGCAGATCGTCTGCCTCCAATTGTATATGGAAATAATTTGGATTCAGCTACTTACCTTGCGTAAATGGATGTTCAGGCTGGGCAGGTGCCCGTTTGCGGAAGGGGCTGTCACGAAAATGGACACTGCGGCCGCTGCTAGCTTGACTTGGACTTTTCCACTTCATCGGTCAGCGCGGGGACAATCTCAAAGAGGTCGCCTACCACTCCGTAGTCGGCGATCTCAAAAATCGGCGCGTTTTGATCCTTGTTTATCGCCACAATGCAGCGCGAGCCTTTCATTCCTACGACGTGCTGGATCGCGCCGCTGATTCCCAGCGCCAAATACAGCTTCGGCGAAACGGTCTGCCCAGAGCTCCCGATTTGTCGGTCCATCGGCAACCAGCCTTCGTCGCAAATCGGACGTGACGCGGACAACTCGCCCCCCATTGCTTTCGCGAGTTTTTCCGCCAGCGGGATGTTTTCCGGCGCTTTGATTCCGCGCCCCACCGAAACCAGAATCGGCGCCTGCGTCAGATCCACCGCCTGCTTGGCTTCGCGGAAGAGTTCCAGCGGCTTCGTGCGAATTTGCTCTGGCTTTAATTCGACGCTCGCCGTCTTCACCGCCGCTTTGCCAGCCGATTTCTTCGCGGCGAGGTCGGCGCGAAACGCGCCAGCCTGGAACGAAGCAAACCACGGCGCGTCGCCCTGAAACACAACATCGGCGGCCGTGCGCCCCTGAAACATTTGCCGCACGAAAACTAGTTTGCCGCTTTCGTAACGATATCCCACGCAATCGCCGATCATCCCCTTGCCCATCGATGCCGCAAGTTTTGGCGCGAAGTCGCGCACTTGATATGTATGCGGGAATAGCACCAGATCAGGCTTCGTTTGCTCGATCACCTGCTTGAGCGTAATCGCATAGCCGTCCGGCGTGTACTTCTCGAGCAGCGCGCTCTCGACAAGAAGCACTTCATCGAGCTGATACCCCGCCAGTTCATCCGCGAGCGCTCCAACTCCCTTGCCCATAACAACACCAGTAAGAGAGCCTTTCGCTTCGGACGCGATTTTCTGCGCCGCAACCAAAGTTTCGAAGCTGACTTTATTCCATTTTGCGTCGCGCTGTTCCGTGATGAGCAGAATTTTCATTTCACAGCTCGATTAAAGCACACGCGCTTCGTGCTTCAATTTCTCCACCAGCTTCGTCGCGATTTCCTTCGGCGTTCCGGTGATGAATTCCGTTTTTTTTGTTTTGTGCGGCACGTAAATGCGCTCCACGCGTTGCGTCAACTCCGCCGGCACGCCCAGCGATTCGCGCGCCACCGCGGCAATTTCTTTTTTCTTGGCCGCCATGATGCCTTTCAGCGTCGCGTAGCGCGGTTTGTTGATGCCCGACTGAATCGTCAAAACGCCAGGCAGCGGCAGCTCGACCCACTGAAACCATCCTGCTTCGAGCTCGCGCTTCAGGCGCAAATGATCGCCCTGCGCTTCGATCGACATGATAATCGTTGCGTGCGGCAACCCAAGTAATTCCGCGAGCAGCACGCCCGTCTGCCCGAAACCGTGGTCTTCGCTCTGCAAGCCCGTGAGAATCAAATCGAATTTTTCTTTTTTTATTGCCGCGGCCAGCGAACGCGCCGACGCTAGCGGGTCGAGCGCGTGGAACTTGTCATCCTTCACGTGAATGCCGCGATCCGCGCCCTTCGCGAGCGCCTCTTTGATCGTCTGCTTCACGCGCTCAGGCCCCATCGAAATCGCCACCACTTCCCCGCCATGCTTCTCTTTGAGTCGCAGCGCTTCTTCCAGGGCGAACGTGTCCGGCTCATTTGTTTCGAAGCTTATGTCCGTTTCGCGAATCCACGTTCCGCTTGCGTCAATGGCAAGCGGCGCATCCTTTGCGGGAACCTGTTTCACGCAGACAACAATGTTCAACGAAGCCTCCGAAGATCCACTCAGCGGCCTTCCCAAAGCTTGAAAACCAGCGACGCGTTTGTGCCGCCGAACCCGAACGAATTCGAAAGCGCATAGCGCAACTCCGATTTGCGCGCCTGATTCGGAACGTAATCGAGATCGCACGCCGGATCAGGATTTTCGTAATTGATCGTTGGCGGCAAAATCTGGTCGCGCAGCGCCAGCACGCTGATACCCGCTTCCAGGCCGCCTGCTCCACCGAGTACATGTCCCGTCATCGATTTCGTTGAGCTTACAGGAATTTTTTTTGCCTGGTCGCCAAACGTGCGCTTGATTGCCACCGTCTCAATCGCGTCGCCAATCTGCGTCGAAGTGCCGTGCGCGTTCACGTACCCGATTTCCGTCGGCGCGATTTCAGCATCCTTCAAGGACGTCAGCATCACGCGATACGCCCCATCTCCATTTTCCGCCGGCTGCGTCATGTGGAAAGCATCCGCCGTCATTCCGTAGCCCACGATTTCCGCCAGAATATTCGCTCCGCGGCGCTGCGCATGTTCCAACGATTCAAGGATCAGCACGCCCGAGCCTTCGCCGATCACGAAGCCGTCCCGCTGCGCATCAAAGGGCCGGCTGGCCCGTGCCGGTTCGTCGTTGCGCGTCGACAGCGCTTTCATCGCCGCAAATCCACCCACGCCCATCGGCGTGATCGCCGCTTCCGAGCCGCCCGCGATCATCACTTCCGCGTCGCTGCGCTGAATAATTTTGAAGGCGTCGCCGATAGCATGTGCCGACGCCGAACACGCTGTCGCCGTCGCGGAATTCGGTCCCTTGGCCCCATAGCGAATCGAAATTTGTCCCGAGGCCAGATTAATAATCGCGGAAGGAATGAAAAACGGGGAAATCCGCCTCGGACCGCCTTGCAGCAGTTTGCTATGCTCCCGCTCGATGACGTCGAATCCACCGATGCCCGAAGAAATGTACACGCCCGTGGCGTCGGCGATTTCCGGCGTGATTTCGAGCGCCGCCATCTTCATCGCAAAGTCCGTGGCGCCGATGGCCAGATGAATAAACCGTGCCATCTTCTTCACTTCTTTTTTTTCAATCCAGCGGAAGGGATCGAAGCCTTTGACTTCGCCTGCAAACCGGCAGTCGAATTCGCTAGCGTCAAACTGCGTGATGGGACCGATGCCGCTCTGCCCGGCAAGCAGATTTTTCCAGACTTCTTCCGTGCCAATCCCGCAGGCGCAGACCAACCCGACTCCTGTGACGACAACCCGGCGATTCAATGCGGAGTTTTCTCCTCGTGGAACGCTGAGGCCCGGCGAGTTATTTTTTTTCCTTGGCGTGCTTGTCGATGTACGCGATGGCGTCCTTCACCGTGGCGATCTTTTCCGCGTCCTCATCGGGTATTTCGATGCCGAACGCTTCTTCGAAGGCCATCACGAGTTCGACGATGTCGAGCGAATCGGCGCCCAGATCGTCCACAAACGAAGCCGTGGGCGTCACTTCGCCTTCATCCACACCGAGCTGTTCGACGATAATCTGCTTCACGCGTTCTTCGACGCTGGCCATTCTATTTCTTCCTCCGCTTTCGGCGTTCGTTTATTCGAATATGAATCAACCGGGCGGCTTCCTCCGGCATTTCAGTCCCGTTCATTCTATGCGGCTCGCCAAATCAGGTCAACCACAGAGCCGCCTAATGTACGCATTCACGCGAGCATTGTCTAGCAGGAAGCGATTCACGTCGCAGTCAGCAGGATCGGCGCACCATCGGTGATCACAAGGGTGTGCTCGTAATGCGCCGAAAGGCTTCCGTCTGCCGTCTTCACCGTCCAGCCATCACCGCTGTCGATTGGCTCCCCCGAGCCCGCTGCGATGATTGGCTCGACCGTAATCACCAAGCCGTCCGTCAGCCGTTGCGTCACGCTCGGATCCTCAAAATTCGGTACGCTTGGCTGTTCGTGAATCGTGTGGCCGATGCCGTGCCCGCCCAACTCGCGAATCACGCGAAAGCCGCTGCGTCGCACTTCCTGCTCCACCACGCGCCCAATTTCATTCACAGGACGGTTTGCGTGCGCCACCTTCATCGCCTCGCCAAACGCGCGCTCCACACATGCTACCAGCCTGCGCGCCTCATCGGAAACTGGCTCAACCGGCACGGTGATCGCTGCATCCGCCATGTACCCGTTTTTCTCGAAGGTCACATCCAGCTTCACCAGATCGCCCGCGCAAATTTTTCGCGACGTCGACGGAATCCCGTGCACCGCTTCATCATTCAAGCTGATCACCACGTCGCCCGGAAAACCGTAAACCATTCTCGGCGCCGATTGCGCTCCATTCTCTCGCATCACCTTGCCGCCAATATCGGCCAGCTCCGCCGTCGTGACGCCCGCGCGCACTTTTGCCGTCATCGCTTCCAGCGCTAACCGAACGATGCGCCCCACTGCCTTCAGCGCCACAAGATCCTTATAGCTTTTGATCGACATTTATTTCCGCGCTCCCGGGCTGCTGTTCCATGACTCCAACTCGATTTTCCAGGAGTCGTTCTGCTGGCGTTTCAAAATTAAAAGCATCTTTCCTTCGCTCTCAAACGATTTTTGCGGCGGCGGAAACTCAATCTTCTGGCGCGTAATGCCCCATTCGTAGACCCAGTCGCCCTGAATTTTCACCTGCTTCCAGTCTATCGTGCAGTAATCCATTTTCGCGCCGCGCGTTTGCACGGTAAGCCCGTCGAGCCATTTCGATATGGCCGCTTTGCCTACCATCGGCTGCAACCCTTGAATCAAATCGACGCCATCATCGGCCCAGAGCGCCGCGCTGGCGGATTGATCCATTTTGCGGCACGCCTCCGCTTCCTTCTGGTTCAATGCATTCACGCCTTCATTGGCTGTCACGCCCAAGGCTGTTTTAGAAGCAGTCTTCGCCTGGCTAACCGCAAGAGCAGGCACTGAGAAAAGGAACAACACCACTGGAGATAACATCCATCGTCTCATCGTGCACTCTTCTTTCCCCGCGATCCACTCGGGTGAAAACTTAGCCCATGCGCATCCCGCCGTTCACGTCGAGCACGTGTCCGGTGATGTAACCCGCCTCCTCGCTCGCCAAAAAAACAATCGCCGCGGCTACGTCTTTCTCCGTGCCGAAACGCCCGAGGGGAATGCGCGCCTTCAATTCATCCTTCACCTTGTCCGGCAGCGACGCAGTCATCGGTGTCGCGATGAATCCCGGCGCCACCGCATTCACCGTGATATTGCGCGAAGCCATTTCCGTGGCGATGGCGCGCGTCAAGCCGATCAGCCCCGCTTTCGCGGCGACATAATTCGATTGCCCTGCGTTGCCAGTCTCCGCCACCACCGAAGTAATGTTAATGATGCGGCCCCAGCGCTGCTTCATCATCGTCGAGAGCGCCTGCTGCGTGCAGAGATGCGCGGCCGTCAGGTTCGTGCGCAAAACCGCCTCCCAATCCTCCAGCTTCATGCGCAGCGCAAGCCCGTCGCGCGTAATGGCAGCATTGTTGACCAGAATATCGAGTCGCCCAAACTTCGCCAGCGCCTGTTGGAACCCGGCCTTGATCTGCTCTGGCTCGGCGACGTCCATTTTCACCGCCAGTGCTTCGCCGCCGGCGGACTCGATCTCCTTCACCACTTCCGCGAGTTTCTCCTCGCTGCGTGCCCCTGCCGCAACGCGCGCGCCCGCCGCCGCCAAGGCCACAGCCGTCGCGCGTCCAATGCCTTGCGACGCGCCCGTGACAATCGCGACTTTCCCTTGCAACGAAAACATTGCGTCACCCATTTTATTCTAATAAGCCGTTCGAATGATTGTTTGCACAGCCGGAGTCATGCTTCGGAAATCTCCGCGCGCGCTTTGGCAATCTTTTCCAGCGTGGCTTGCAAACTCGCAGCATCCTCGACATTAAAGCTCCGCACCGAACGGTCAATCTGCCGCAGAAGTCCGCTCAGTACGCGCCCCGGCCCAACTTCCACGAAGATACGCACGTCCTGCGCAATCATTTCGTGTATTGATTCTTCCCAGCGCACCGCGGAGCATACCTGCCGAATCAGTGCCTCGCGCGCTTCGTCCCCCGTCGTAATCGCTTCCGCGTCCACGTTCGTGATCAGCGGAAAGCGCAGCGCCCCGAACTGTGTCGCGCGCAGATCGCGTTCCAAGCGGAGTTCCGCTGGCTTCATCAACTCGCAATGGAACGGCGCGGATACCGGCAACATCACCGCGCGCTTCGCTCCGCTCTGCGAAGCAATCTCCACCGCGCGCTTCACCGCCGCGGCGTTGCCGGAGATCACTGTCTGCTCCGAGGAATTCAGGTTTGCTGGCGCAACAATTTGCGTGTCCGCGGCTTTCTTGCAAATATCCGCAACTTCCGCGGGAGCCAGTCCCAGGATCGCCGCCATCGCACCCTCCCCTTGCGCGACGGCTTCTTGCATATAACGTCCACGCTCTCGCACCAGTTTCACGGCCGCGCTGAAATCTAGACCCTCTGCTGCCACTAAACCCGAATACTCGCCCAGGCTATGCCCGGCCACAAAATCCGGCGTCACGCCCTTTTCTTCCAGCACCCGGAAAGCCGCAATCGAAACGGTCAGAATCGCCGGTTGCGTATTTTCCGTCAGCTTAAGTTCTTCTTCGCTGCCTTCGAAGCAAATGCGCGAAAGAGAAAATCTCAGCGCCGCATCAGCCATATCAAACACTTTGCGCGCCACGGGAAACTGTTCCGCGAGGTCGCGGCCCATGCCCGGATATTGCGAGGCCTGTCCCGGAAAAAGAAATGCAAGTTTACTCATGTGGATGTTCGCTCTGCGATGCCCCCGGCAAACAATGCCGCGGTCGGTTCTATCTCTCTTTGGAATGCCCAGCCGGCCCGGATTGCCGATTCAGGCGCGAACGCCCGCGCCCACTGCGGAAAGCTCCTGTTCGATCTTTTCGTTCATCTTCGCACGGCAAAGTTCGGCCGCCACCCGGATAGCGTTCTTGATCGCATTGGAATTCGAGCGCCCATGCCCAATCACCGTAATTCCCTTCACGCCCAACAGCGGTACGCCGCCATACTCCGAGTAATCAATCTTCTTGCGGAATTCGTCGAACGCATGCCGTGACAGCACGTAACCCACCTTCGCGCTCACGCTGCTTTTCAACGCCTTCTTCAGCATTCCTCCCACATGCTCCACCAGTCCCTCGCTGATCTTCAGCACGATATTGCCGATGAAACCATCGCAGACGATCACGTCCACGTTGCCCTTGAAAAAATCCTTACCCTCCACATTACCCGTGAAATTCAAGCCTGTCTGCTTCAATCTGTTGGACGCCTCGCGCGTCAGCTCGTTACCTTTCATTTCCTCTTCGCCAATCGACAGGATGGCCACGCGCGGCCGCCGCGTCCCGAAAATTGTGCGGTAGTAAATTTCTCCCATGATCGCGAATTGCTCCAGTTGCTCCGGCTTCGAATCCACATTCGCGCCCACATCCAGCAAGACCGCGGGATTCCCTTTGGCTGTCGGAAACGCCGCCGCTAGCGCCGGACGATCCACCGAAGGCAACTGGCCCAGCACGAAACGTGCAATCGCCATCACCGCGCCTGTGTTTCCCGCGCTCACCAGCGCATCGGCCTTTCCATCTCTCACCATCTTCGCGCCCACGTGAACGGAGCTGTCACGCTTCTTGCGAAACGCATGCGACGGCGAATCCTCCATCGTAATGACTTCCGTGGCATTCACGATGTCAATGGAAAGCCCGCGATGGGAATGCCGATTAAGTTCGGCGCGTACTTTGGACTCGATGCCGACCAACACGATGCGCACGCCATACTGGCGCGCGGCGAGCACGGCGCCTTCGACTTCGGCGCGAGGAGCGTGGTCGCCCCCCATGGCGTCCAGCGCAATCGTAATCATCGGATCACTGCTCAACACTAGCAGGAAATATAGCAGGAACTACCCGCCCCTAAATCAGGCCGAGGTATCCACAACCGCACGGCCCTTATAGTACCCGCAATGCGGGCATGCTCGATGGGGCAGTTTTGGCTCGTGGCAATGCGGACACTTCGAAATCGTGGGCGGCGTCAAATGGTCATGCGCGCGCCGCGTGCTCGAGCGTCTTTTCGAGTGACGTCGTTTTGGATTCGGCATTCCTACTCCTATCGGCGGAAACGCACAGCGTCCTGCCTGAAAAATTCTTGCTAAGGCCTATTTTATTGCTTTTTCGACCAGTCTTGCTTTAGGCGTGCGAGCGGCGCCAGGCGCGGGTCGGTAGCATGCGTTTCGCAGCGGCACTCTTCCTGGTTCAAGTTCACTCCGCAGTGCGGGCACAGCCCCCGGCAATCGCTGCGGCAAATCACCTTCATCGGAAGCGACAAATTCACCTGCTCGGCCAGCACATCGGCCAGAAACAATCCATCGCCTTCAAAGAACGCAATCTCCGTATCATCCAGATTCAAACGGAATTCCTCTTCCCGGCTCACCGAGTTCATTGGACGGTAAAATAAATCGAAATTCTTGCTCACTTCCTCCACCACAATCTCCAAGCATCGCGCGCACACCATCTCCAGCCGCGTGTGAAACGTCCCATAAATCCGGATTTGGTCGTCCACCAGCTCCGCCGTCGCCCGCACATCCAGCGGCTCGGTCTGGTGAAATTCGCCCGAATGGAAATCGAGTGTCCCCGGAGCGTAATTCTTCCGGATGCGGATTTTCCGTGTTGCGAGTTCGTTGACGTCGAGAAACATCTAAAATTCCCAGAAAAGAGTGAAAAGCCATTATAAGGTGCGGTCACGCAATGTCAAGGAAGCCCCTCGAAAAGCGTTCCTCCGTCGCGTATCGAATACTGTGCGGAATTTTCCGCATCAAACGCGAACGCCGGCGACAAAACCAAGCCGCACCGAAAACTTACTACTCCTAGCAGCGCGGCATCTTTGGCGCCCGGCAATCCAATTCAACGGGCTGCGGGTATGCGTATACGCACGCGAAAAAGGGACCACCACCGGGCCTGCAAAGTCGTGCGGTTGGGACCGCGAAAAATTCATTAGACAAATTGGATGGGTTAGATTGTCTTATAGGTGAGCACCATGCGGGCCGACATGCATTCTAAGAATAAGGAAATCGAGGACTTATACCGGCAGCATGGGCCGGCTCTGCTGCTATTTGCGATTGCCGTGACCGGGGAACGAAGCAGCGCGCAGGATGCGGTTCAGCAGGTTTTTGTCCGATTGCTTGAACGCGGATTGGGCGGTGTCGTTCATGCGAAAGCATACTTATACCAGTGCGTGCGAAATGCGGTGCTGAACAGCGCGAAAGCGCAGGAGCGCAATGTCGCACTGGACGAGGACACGCCGTGGTTCGATGTGTTGAACCGGGATTTCGCCGAAGAATTGAGTCTACGCCGTGGGCTCCGGGCGCTTCCGAGCGAACAGCGCCAAGTGGTCGTGCTACGGGTCTGGTGCGGGCTGACGTATGCGGAGACCGCTAGTCTTTTGGAGATTAGCGCAAATACTGTGGCCTCGCGATATCGCTACGCCCTAGAGAAGCTGCGTGATGCGATGGGGGCTAGGGAGGATTCCTGTGCAGATGCATGCCGATGATGAGCGATTCGAAGTTTACTTGAAGCAGTTTCGTCCGCGCGCACCGAAGGCCCTTCCAGTGGTGACGCGCGGACGACATGCGAGACGAGCGCTGGCGCTCGGGGCTTGGGCAGTCGCAGTCGCCTTGACTGCGGCGGTTCTCGCGACAAATTGGAACGCGAAGGTATCGCATTTCTCGACCGGCACAGCTCTCCAAACAAAAGCTTTTCATCCGTTGACGATTCGCACCGCAAATCAACTGCTGGGGGAAGCACCGTCACTGAAGGCAGCCATGAACGAGTTGGTGCTCGATTCCGAAGAGAAAACAGTGCCAAAAAGTCAGAGCGCGTTCGCGGCGCTCACTAAGGAGAACATCAATCCATGAATCCCGTTCGTTCGATTGCAGTGATCGTGGTGTTCGCTGGACTGTTTGTCGGGCCCGCGGCAGCGCAGGGTGGTCCGCGAGAGCAACTGGGTGAGAATGCCGCGTTGCGTTATTGGTCGGCATTTGCGGAAATGCAGGATTCCGCTATGGTGATGCACCGAATCCCCGGTTTGGACGATCCCAGCGTCAAAGAGCTGTTTAAAAAGAATCAGGCTGCACTCAACACTATGTACCGTGGAACGATGCTGCCGGATTGCGACTGGGGAATTGACTACCAACTCGGCGCGGAAGCGCCCGTCGAATATGTTCGGAAGGCGCTATTACTCGGCAACCTGAACGCCCTCTACGTCATGTACCTGGAGACGCATGGGGACACCGAGGGAGCCGTGCGCGCTCTGGTTGCGGGATTGCGGTTCTCACACGATGTAGCGAGTGGCGGGACGCTTTTTGCTACCGAGGCCGCCGCAAGCCTGCTGATGGATCAGCTGCCGATGATCCCAAACATAGTGCATGCTGGAGTTTCTCCAGCGCAACGATTAGCGCTGCAAAAGGCACTGGCGCAACTAGGCCCGGCTGGCTTGGACTGGCAGGGCGCCGTCAAACGCGAATTGGAGCTTTATCGCGGGACGGATCATGCCTTGAGCGCGAAGGGACTGACGGCGCTGGCGCAAATCACTCCACTTTATGTGGGTGCCATGAGCGACCCATCTGTGCTTCCACGGCTACAGGGGATGATTGCAAACGCGCCCCTCGATTTGCGTAACATCATGCCGAATCCGCAGCGTGTGGTTGAGACCAAGCAAAGTTTGGAGAATCATCTGGCAGAGGCGCGCGGCTTGCTGCAATGAGGGCCAAGGCTGCCCCCGTGAGTCGGGCGTGGTCCCCTTTTTCGCGTCCGTATACGCATACCCGTCAACGCGTCGCGTGCCACTGAATGGGAGTATTTCCCAACATCGTCCAATCATCGTTTACATGCGTTAAGATGTATTCTTTCCCCATGCCCAGTGACGACAGAGAGATTCTGCGCGTGCGTGTTGGGCTTTGTCTCGACTGTTGCCATTCGCGTCGCATCGCCTCTGATCGCGGCGCCGAATTTTATATGTGCGTCCTTTCCAAAACTGACCTTCGCTTCCCGAAGTATCCCCGTCTCCCCGTAATTTCTTGCTCAGGATATGCGCCGGACGATGCTTCGCGAGTTCGATGAAGCCCGTCGTTTACCGGGCGGCGCGCGGTTTCTGCCTGCCGAATTCCTTTTCGTGCTGTTGCAGCAGGTAGTTGTCCGTCATCCCCGCGATGTAATCGCAGACCACGCGATGTAGCGGTTCTCGCCGCGCCTCATCCGCGTAAGCGCGCGGCATGCGCTCCTGATGCTCCATGTACAGCACAAAGAGCTCGTCGAGCGCCGCCACGCTGCGGTCGCGATCCTCAATAATTGTCGGGTTCTCGTACAGCCGCGTGCGCAGAAATTCCTTGAGCCCCGCATTCTGTTCCATCGCCGCGGATGAAAAAGTTGCAAGTCGCTTCGCATGGCGGCGAATATCTTCAACGCTTGTGGCTCGCGCACGAACAACAGCCTCGCGTGTCTGTTCAATTAAATCGGTCGCGAATATATCGAGAACACTTTTCAGCGCCTCGTTGAATTTCAGCTTTCGGCGCCCGCCCGGATAACGTGCGTCTACGTCTCTGTAAGCCTCGCCAAAAACGGGCACTGTTGCCACCAGGTCATCCAAGTCCACAAGCCGTGCCTCGAATCCGTCGTCAAGGTCCGCCGTGTTGTACGCAATCTCGTCGACCAGATCAATCAGCTGCGCCTCGAGCGGCGGCCGCTCGTCCAGCAGATACTCCGCCAGTTCCGGATATTCTTCGGCCGAGTAGTCACGGGAGTGTTTGATGATTCCCTCGCGAACCTCGAACGTCAGATTTAAGCCGGGGAAATCCAGATACCGCTGCTCGAATTTCTCCACAATGTGCAACGCGTGCAGATTGTGATTGAAACGGTCACCGTGTTCGCGCATTCGCGCATCCAGTTGGTGCTCGCCCGCGTGCCCAAACGGAGGATGCCCAATATCATGGGCCAGGGCAAGCGCCTCGACGAGATCGCTGTTCAGCCGCAGTGCGCCCGCCACCGTACGCGCGATCTGCGCGACTTCGAGCGTGTGCGTCAGGCGGTTGCGGAAATGATCCGAGAAGCGCGTGGTGAAAACCTGCGTTTTCGCTTCGAGACGCCGGAAGGCGCGCGAATGCACCACGCGGTCGCGATCCCGCGCGTAATCGTTGCGATACGGATGCTCCGGCTCGGGATGCCGCCTCCCGCGCGATTCGCGCACATCCATCGCATACGCAGCGAGACTTGCAGCAATGTCCATCTCGCCATTGTAGCGGAACCCGACTCGCTTCACACTTCCGCAGGCTTGTTCTGGGACTGCGTCGACTCCGGGATATTGCAGCGTCAAACGCGGGAATGTTTCCTTAGGCAACACCCAGTTCGCGAAGCGCTTCGCCCGCGCCCGCCAAGTTGCTCAGCTTCATTTCCGCGTATTTGCGGGAGAGAACCACACCGGAGGCTCCGGCTTTGAATGCTGCCATCACCGCAGCCTTGACGTCCGCGGGCTGGGTCCGCTTCTCGTTTAATGCAGTGGGAATGTCGATGTCGATCCCCGGATAGATGGGCACTGCGCCCTGAACATCCGCAACGGCTCGTCTGGTCTCTTCGCCAACGTAATTCGCCGACAGCCCGGCGGTCGGCAGTTTGTCCAGGCTCGCCTCGCCCTCGTAACCCAGAATCCTGTAATGAAGTTCAAGAACTTCCTCGGGTGTGGAGTCGCGGAAGATCGTCGATTGCACATTCCTGATGTACTCCGCCAAGCGCGGCCCTCCACAGTTGTTGTACGTACATGGCTTGATAAAATCAGCGACACGCGCCAGCCTCGAATAATCCTGTTCGGCTCGGTAGAAAGGGCTCATCGTCACCAGGTGCATGATGTGCCAGCCCACGCGCGCTCTCGGATTGATGTCCTTCACAGTTCCATAGAGAAGCCCGTATACCTCTTCCTGGCTGTGGAACCAGAACTTCTCCCAAGCCATAATTTCCGGATATTCGAGCAGTAATCGCCAGAGCGTGACAAACGCGCCATCGTCCGCGCGCGGCTGGTTCAGTGTTCGTTTCACCCACTGCTCCAGCGCCATATAGCCGTCACGGGCCCGTGCTACGTTGATGCCCTGCTCTGCTGCCTTCCGGACGCAATGCGTGCAAAAACAGTTGATGGACGCGTTTCCTCTGAATCTGCCAAATTCCGCGCCAATCGTGTTATTCAACGGGCCCTGCCGCTCCGATTCCCACATCAAGCCGTCCAACTCATTGTTCGAAAACCAGTCCGCCACCATCGACATCAGAAAGTTCCGAGCATCCGGATTGTTCAGACACGTGCTGCGGCCGATTTTGCCATTGATATCCACCTCCGCAATTTTCTCGAAGTTGGGCATCAGCCGCGGATTGTATGCTTCTTCAAACAACGCGTAGGTTTGCATTCCTCGCGCTTTGGCCTTAGGTATCACGTCCGCAAAAATATCGAAATCCCCGAGTTCCGGCGCTCGCAGGTTCTTGATGACGGACTTGGCGTAGAACTCCGGATGGACCTTGGTGTAACTTCCCCCGTGAATTTCGTCGTAGGCTTGCACGCCGTGGTCAGGCAACGGCTGGCCTGGCACTTGCCGCCCGGCGAGACCTCGCCCGTACGTGAACACCGTCGACATCAGCGTGTTGACCCCGCCTTTTTCCCGCAGCGTGTCCAGACATTTCTCCACACCTTCGTCCACGAAGGACCGCCCACCGATCTGAATCGCAACGAACTTCCTGTCTGACGCGGAAGCCGGTGTCCCCGGGTGTGCACTCGCTTTTTCGCGCGGAGGCAATCCGGCGCTGTGGCCTATCAAGTTCTGGCGACCCGTTAGTGCCAAGACGGGCATGGCGGCGATTCCCTGGAGGAAACGCCGTCGCGAGGTGTCCTTCTCTCCATCGAGTTTATCCATTTCTGCCCTTTCCGCAGCGCCTTCTTGCTCTCCATTTGAATCCCCGGAAAACCGATTCCCCCTCGAAGATTTCACTCCGCATTCTACCCGCGATTCCAAATCAGAGCAGAACTGATGTTAGAATCCCGCCCCGGTTCTCTCGGAAGGCAGATGCAGCCCATGACGTTCGCGCTCACTCTGATCTGGCCGCAACCGCTCGACCCTTTGCACTCGATGGCGCTCTCCGCACTCGTCGCCGTGGTTCCTCTCGCCATTGTTCTCACCTTGATGGGCGGCTTTCGCAAGAGCGGATTGCTTTCCACGGCTTGCGGCCTGATTTCCGCCGGTGCGCTCGCCGTTTTTGTCTGGCACATGCCTTTCGTGCTCACGCTTTGGAGCGCGTTCTTCGGCATCATTTACGCGCTGTGGTCCATCATGTGGATTGTCTTCGCGGCTCTGTGGCTTTACAACCTCGCCGTCGAGACGGGCAAGTTCGAGCAGTTGCGCATCTGGATGACGCAGCACGCCTCCGGCGACCCATGCATTCAAGCCATCCTGGTCGCGTTTTGCTTCGGAGCGCTTCTTGAGGGCACGGCCGGCTTCGGCACGCCCGTTGCGATGACGGCGTTTCTGCTCGTCGGCATGGGTTTCAAACCGCGCCGCGCCATTGTCGTCTCGCTGATCGCCGACACCGCGCCCGTGGCCTTCGGAGCTTTGGGAATTCCCATCGTCGCGCTCGCCGGAGTCACCGGCCTCAATTTGATGAAGCTGTCGTCTATGGTCGGCAGGCAGCTCCCGTTCATTTCCTTCATCCTGCCCGGTTATCTGGTTTTGGTGGTCGCGGGACGCAAAGGATTGAAACGAACTTGGCCCGCTGTGCTCGTCGCGGGATTCAGTTTCGCCTTCGCACAATTTCTCGTGGCGAATTTCTGGGGTCCTTGGGCCGCCGACATCATCGCCGCTCTGGCATCCATCGCCGCTCTCGTCGCTTTTCTGCGCCTCTGGAAACCAGTGGGAGCAAACACTCCTGCCGCTGCTCCCGCCGCTGCGGACTCCACTCCTCTCGCTGCGCGCCAAGCTTTCACCGCTTGGCTCCCCTGGATTTTGCTTTCCGCCGTCATGGTGCTGTGGTCTTACCTGCAGCTCTTCAATCTCGGCCAAATCACTTTTGCGATTCCGCGTTTACACAACGCCATTCTCATCACGCTCTACCAAAGACCCTACGCCGCGCTTTATGCCTTCCAGCCCTTGGCGACGGGCACAGCCGTTTTCGTCGCCACCGTGCTTACGGCGATTTGTCTTCGCGCTCGTCCGAAACTTTTCGTGCAGGCGGGCGCGAAAACATTTCGTCAATTGCGCATCCCCGGCCTGACGGTCGTTATCATCGTTGCCTTGGCGTATCTCTACAATTATTCAGGTATGGCTTACACGCTGGGAGCCGCGCTGGCCCGCGTCGGCGCGTTCTTTCCGCTGGTCAGCAGTTATCTTGGCTGGGTGGCGTGTTTTTTAAGCGGCAGCGACACGGCCAGCAATCTTCTCTTCGGCAATCTTCAAGTCGCCGCCGCTCATCAGCTTCATCTCAATCCAATTTTGCTCGCCGCCACAAATTCTTCTGGCGGTGTCACCGGCAAAATGATTTCGCCGCAGAATATCGCCGTCGGCGTCACCACCGTCGGCCTGATCGGCGAAGAGGGCAAAGTGCTGCGCTCCACGTTCTGGCACAGCATCATTCTCGCCACCGCGGTCGGCCTTCTCGCCTTCGCCCAGGCCCACTGGCTTTCCTGGATGGTCCCCTAGCACGGCGGGCGTTCTTACATTACCGACTTCGACAATGCAGCCTTCGAAGGTATCTGCTTCTCCATCTCGCCAGCAATTTGCTTGGCCTTCTCGGTCATGTTCGCCGCGGTCTGCCCTGCTTCGAGTTTGAATTCGATTCCCACCGCGCCAATGGCCTTTCCTGTCGCGTCATGCAACGGCAACGAAACATCGTAGCCGTCTTTTTCTTTCTCGACGTACGGCTTTCCCGTTCGGATCGGCGCGCTATCATCCGTCTCGCACTTCTCGCCGATGTCTCCCTTGTCCGTCGACGCAATCGTTCGGCATCCTTTCGCTGAAACGGTGACGATTCCGATTTCCGTCGCTTCCGGATGCTGCGCGTGCGTATCCTCCACCAGTTTTTGCGCCATGCTTTTTGCCGGTTGCTTCGCCGTCTGTGCGATTGTCGCCGCGGACGCAAAGCAAAACCCAAATGCCGCGATTCCCGCAATTCTCAGGAACTGCTTGAAATATATCCATCGATTCATCGTTGTCTCCTTTTTGGTTTCTTTATAAGCGGCTGGCTCGTCTCCATTATCTTACGCTCGACAGTCGCACGCAGACTTAAACCACAATTAATTTCCGTTTATCTTCGCTTCAAATCTTTTCGCCACACCATGCTTTTATGGTATGAGAACGAAAGCGTGTGAATCGTGGGAGGACAACAATGAAGAAGCTGATGGCAATTTTTGTGACCACTCTCTTTGTACTAACCTTGGCGGGCAGGTCCAGGGCAGCCGACCCGTTGAAACTCGTCGCGAAATATAAAATGCCCGCCGACGTCAAGGGCCGCTTCGATCATCTCGGAGTGGACCTTCGACGGAACAGACTATTCCTCGCTGCCGAGACCGCTCACGAAGTCCTCGTCTTCAATCTGCGCACCGGAAAATATATTCGCGCCATCACCGGCATCGGCCTTCCGCACGCGATTTTTTGCCGCGAAGATCTGGACCGCATTTACATCACCGACGGCGGCGCGGGCGAAGTGAAAATCTATGACGGAAAATCCTACCGCCTGCTGAAAAGCGTGAAACTCAAGGTCGACTCGGACTCCATTGGCTACGATCCCGCGACGCATGACCTCTACATCGACGATGGCGGCGGCGACGCGCATGAAACTTTTTCCATGTTCAGCGTCGTCAACACCACCACCGGCGAAAAAGTTGCCGACACGCAAATCGACGGCGATACGCTCGAAGCCATGGCCCTTGAAAAATTCAGCCCGCGCATCTACGTCAACAACCGCGCGAAAAATCAAATCTCCGTAATCGATCGCAAGACGCACAAACTCATCGCCAGTTGGCCCGTCACCATGGGAAAATTCAATGTCGCCATGGCGCTTGACGAAGCGTCGCACCGCCTTTTCGTCGGCTGTCGCGGCGGACAAATCGTTGTCTTCGACACGCGCACCGGAAAAGAACTTCAGGCGCTTTCGATCCCCAAAGGCATCGACGACCTAGTTTTCGATTCCGCGCACAAACGCCTCTACGCAACCTGCGGCAGTGGCAACAGCGCGATCGCCGTCTACCAGGAAACGGACCCGGACCACTACAAATCCCTCGGCGAAGTTCCCACCGCACCCGGCGGGAAAAACGAAGTCCTCGTTCCCCAGCTCGGCCGCCTTTACGTCACCATTCCGCCGCAAGCCACTGCGGCCGGCGAGGTCTACGTCTACCAAGTTCAGTAAACAAATTGCATTCCGATTGCGTGTCGTCGGGAAATCATCGTGTATCCGTCAGCTGACTATTTCGAGCCTCTGGCTCTCGCGCGCGCGTAGCCGTACACTAACCGTGTTCATCTAAGAAGTGTCCTTAAGAACTGAAGACCCAAGGAGGAAACATGGCACGCAAGGCTACGGCAGTTTGGAACGGTTCGCTGAAGGACGGGAAAGGCAGCATTTCCACCGAGAGCGGCGTTCTCTCGAAGTCGCCCTATTCATTCAAGACGCGTTTCGAAAATGAGCGCGGCACCAATCCCGAAGAACTAATCGCTGCGGCCCACGCTGGCTGTTTCTCCATGGCGCTTTCGGCTGAACTTGGCAAAGCAGGCATAACTCCCGAAGCCATCGAGACAACCGCCTCGATCACGCTCGAAAAGACAGACGCCGGTTTCGCCATCACGAAAAGCCATCTCGACGTGACCGCGCGCATTCCCAACGGCGACGATGCCGCGTTCCAGAGAGCAGCGCAGGCAGCAGAGGCCGGCTGCCCGGTGTCCAAGCTTCTCAAAGCCGAAATCACCATGACCGCAAGTCTCGAAGGCCAGCGCGCCACCGGCGCATAATCGCGGGGCATGCCGCGGAATCGTCTGCAGCCGGCGACATCGGGAACCCATGCCGCCTTCTGATCTCGGGTGACGAATTTGCGCCGCGCTTAGGACTTTCCCACAGGGAGAAGGGCGAGTTCCTGATCCGCCTGGTCGGCGGCGCCCGTGTCTGGATATTCGGATTTTATCTGATTAAAAATTCGCCCCGCTTGCGCGGGATCCGATTGGCGATAGTGCTCCGCGAGCGCGAGCATCACCATGGGCTTCGGTGCCAGCACCGACGGATTCTTCAAGAGTTCGTTGTAGAGCTGCACGGCCTGGGCCGCATTTCCTGAATGGTCGTAAATCTGCGCGAGTTCGAAACGGGCCATCGCCGCGAAATCATGATTTGAGCTGTTTTCAATTTTTGAAAGCCTGGTGATTGCCTGCGCATTCTGATTCAACCGTTCCAGACAAAGCGCCGCATAGTAATCGGCAAGCTGACCCGGGCGTGTGCGCGGATAATGTTTCGCTACATCTTCGAACTTCGCCAGCGCATCCTGATATTTTTTCGTGTTGTCCGAATAGCTAATTTCGTTGGGTTGTGGCGGCTGGCCCGCTGCTACTATCGGAGCCTGAAAAATTTGCGTGGCCGCGCTGAACTCAGCCGCGGCTTTCACCGATTGCCGTTGCGAATAAACTCGCCAGCCAATCACTCCGGCGGCGACAATCAACGCAACGATCACGCCGTAAATAAGCGCCGTCTTGTGCGACAGCACAGCTTCAGCGCTATGCGATAGAGCTTCTTGAACCTGGTCCGTCTTCAATTCCTGACGAGAAATATGCTTCGCCACTTTTTAATTCTCCGGGGAATTCAGATTTCTTATGCTAGCACAGAACGCGCAATCCTGTTCGAATGCGAGAAGAATTCCGATCTGTGGAAAGTGACGGTACGCGTGCGCTACTTATTTTCTGAGAGCTTTCCGGCGGCGCCATTGCCGGCAGCCGAAGGAAACTTCTTGCTCATCACCAATTCCGTGCCGCCGTTCGGGCCGCATTGAATATCAAATTCGTCCATGAATGCGCGCATCAGAAAAATTCCGCGGCCTGAAGTTCGCAGAAGATTTTCTTCCGCCAGAGGATCCGGAACATCGGCGAGGCAGAAATTCTTGCCCTCATCCAGAACGTGCACCACCATCTCGCGCTCGTCAAGTTCGAGCGTCAGTCCGATTTTGCGCCCACGCTCTTTCCGGTTTCCGTAGCTATACGCATTGATGACGGCTTCGCGCACGGACATGCCAATTTTGTGGCAATCTTCTTCGCCAAAGCCGGCCTCCGCGGCCACGCGCAAGGCAATGTCCTCGGCGAGATCGACGCTATCAAGAAGTGTCTCGAGCGTCACTTCAATGCGCTGCGCGTGGGTTGCCATCGTTTCCCGGGCTGACAATAAAAGCGCGATATGCTCGCATGAGCGCTGCAGGTAAGTCAATCAATCGCGCAGCGGTGGCATTCATCATCAACATCAGCTCATCGTAGCGCATCTGGCGCGCGCGGCGCTATGGGCGCGAAGCACTACGCCCAGTACGTGCGGTCCAGGGTACGGTATTGGATCGCTTCGCTCAATTGGCGGGGCTGAATTTCGGGGACGCGGTCGAGGTCCGCAATGGTGCGCGCGACTTTCAAGATGCGATCATGCGCGCGCGCGGAGAGGCCGAGTTTTTGAATGGCGGTTTCGAGCAGCTTTTCTCCGTCGGCGGAGATGCCGCAGTGCTTGCGCAAAAGTTTTGGAGTTATTTGCGCGTTGGCATAAATCTTTTTGTCGGCGGCGTAGCGATCGAGTTGCAGGCGTCGCGCATCCATCACGCGCTGCCGCACGGAAGCCGACGGCTCCGCTTCCGTGGCGCCGCGCAGCTCCTTGTATTTCACCGCGGGCACTTCGATGTGAATGTCGATGCGGTCGAGCAGCGGCCCGGAAATTTTCGAGACGTACCGCTGAATTTGCATTGGAGTGCAATGGCAATCGCGCGTGGGATCTCCGAAAAATCCGCAGGGGCACGGATTCATCGCGGCCGCGAGCATGAAGCGCGCGGGAAAGCTGACGGAGAGCGCAGCGCGCGCGATGCAAACAACTCCGTCTTCGAGCGGCTGCCGCAGAACTTCGAGAACGTTGCGCTGAAATTCCGGCAGCTCGTCGAGAAAAAGCACGCCATTGTGGCCGAGCGACACTTCACCGGGACGCGGGATCGCGCCGCCGCCGATCAGTCCCGCGTCACTGATGGTATGGTGCGGCGAACGATAAGGCCGCGTCGCCACCAGGCCGCGGGAATCGTCAAGAACGCCTGCGACGCTGTGAATGCGGGTGGTCTCGATGGCTTCTTCGAGAGACATTGGCGGCAGGATTGTCGGGATACGCTTGGCGAGCATGGTCTTGCCCGCGCCTGGAGGCCCGATAAAAAGAATGTTGTGGCCACCCGCGCACGCAACTTCGAGGGCGCGTTTCGCGGATTGCTGGCCGCGCACGTCGCGCAAATCCACGGGATACTGTCCCGCTTCCGAAAGCATTTGCTGGCTATCGACGCTGACGGGCGCGAAGGACTCAGGAGAATTGATGAGGTCGGCGGCCTTCGGAAGGGACTTCACGGAAAAAACGTGGATGCCTTCGACGACCGCAGCTTCGCGGGCGTTCGCTTCCGGCACGACCACGTTTTTTATGCCGCGGTCGCGCGCCGCAAGCGCAGCGGAGAGCGCTCCGCGAACTGAGCGCACGCTGCCATCGAGAGACAGTTCGCCAAGAAAAACGTACTCATCGAGAATTTTGCCGAAGAACGTTCCCTGACAACCGAGCAGCCCGAGCGCGACCGGCAGATCGAATGCGGAGCCTTCCTTGCGCATGTCGGCTGGCGCCAAATTTACGGTAACAGCGAGATGGCCCGGAAAATCGAAACCGCAATTTTTCAGCGCGGCCTTGGTGCGTTCGCGGCTCTCCTTCACGGCGATATCCGCGAGACCAACGACATTGAAATTGCCGGGCTGGCCGGGGCCGATGTCGACCTCGACTTCGACAAGGTAGGCGTCGATGCCATAAACGGCGGCGCTGAATGTCTTAAAGAGCATCGCGAGAGGGAGGCGTGGCCTTTTTGCCAGTTGCAAGATAACCCAGAATGCACTTCCACGCCACAACAACCAGCTAGAACCAAATAATATGATGAGTGACCAGCTACGAGCGGCCCTTCGTCCCCCTTCCTGCCTTCCTTCCTGCGTCAGGACAAACAGGGCAAGCAGCGTAAAATGAGTGACGAGAAAAAACGGCTTTTGTACCGATTAGAACGGGGCGCTGTTGTTTGTTTTGTGTAAGTTACGGGCGATTCTAATAATTTGTTGTACCGATTAGAAATGGGCCGATTTGGCTCGGAATCTGGGGTGTGACTGGGGAAGTGTGTCCCGCGGGCCGCTGTGCTGCATTGCCGCTTGCATCGCACTGCTGACTTCAAGTTACTATAGCATAAACGAGGTGATTGTTAGTAGCGGCAAGCGGCATGCGCAGATGCTGGAGCAGCTGAGTTGTGAATGCTTTACAAAGGGGCGAGGGGCGAAAGTACGCCTGCACGGGGAACGAAACACGGAGGCTCGCAAAATATATTTGCGGGGGCCGCGTGGACCCAACCGTGGGCGCGAGAGAGGCACCGCACGATGAAAACTCACGGAACATTCCATTTCTCGAGAGATCGGAGCGCGGTTGCCTTTGCGGCAGTCGCGATTTTCCTCGTCACAGGCCAGACTTGCCGCGCGCAAGGCGCAGGCGCGCCGCCGGCAACGACCGCGACGCCGGGTGTCACGTCTGCTTCCACACCCCCGTCTCAAGCCGCCACTGCTTCAGCCGCGGGACAGCCAGTTCCCTCCATCGGGGCGCTAATGGAGGAAGTGCTCGCGAACCAGGACAAAGTCGACAAAATCCAAGAAAACTACGCGTGCGACGACACGCGCACAGAGGAGAAGCTCGATAAGCACGGCAATGTGAAGAAAACCACGACGTATGTTTATCAAGTGTC
>Ga0307373_10003090_pt1 | contig 29394 bp, 25 predicted proteins | sample OX2MG_FD_202534 | JGI IMG/M metagenome (GOLD analysis project Ga0307373, IMG submission 202534) | Soil microbial communities from Risofladan, Vaasa, Finland - OX-2 | ecosystem: Environmental > Terrestrial > Soil > Coastal area > Acid sulfate soil | place: Finland: Risofladan, Vaasa | collected... | reverse complement strand
AGAACTCGACCGTGCTCGGCGGCGACATCGTCGCGGAGGTCGCCAAGCTCAAGGACAGCCTCGCGGGGGAGATCTCCGTCCATGGCAGCGCCCAACTCGCCCAGACGCTGCTCGAGCACGGACTCGTCGACGAGCTGCGCCTGATGGTGTTCCCGGTCGTGCTCGGCAGCGGTAAGCGCCTGTTCGCCGCCGGTGAGGAGAAGAAGACGCTGCGGCTCAGCAGCTCAAAAACAGTTGGTGAGGGCATCGCCATCCTGATCTATGAGCCCGCAGCCGATCAGGCGTGAGTCACCCCTACAGGCTGCGCCAAGACCAGGAAAAACAAACGAACGAAGAAACCGTCCCAAGTAAGCGGTTTCATCTCAAGCGTCGCCCTACGACCTCCCCGGGCGGCGTTCGAGAGGAACCAATGGCGCCAGCACCCCTCTCCGCGCCAAGTTCCTACCCACTGGGCGCCGCGAGGTGGACGGGATTCCGTTCACCCGCGGCGCCCACTTTATTCACGAAGCTGAGCAGAACTGGGTTAGAGTGCCCGCGATGAAGATCATTGGCGCTGGTCTCCCGCGCACGGGCACGCTGACGCAGAAGGAAGCGCTCGAGATGCTGGGGCTGGGCCCCTGCTACCACTGGGTGAACATAATCGCGGATCTCGATGAGGTCGAGCTGTGGCACAGGGCACTGGACGGGGAGGACCTCCTGGGAGAGATCTTCGCTGGCTATGACTCGACGGTGGACTGGCCCGGCGGCTTCGTCTACCGTCAGCTTGCAGAGCGCCACCCCGACGCCAAGGTGCTGCTCAGCGTTCGTGACCCCGACACCTGGGAGCCGAGCTATCGCGAAACGATCGGCAGCTTCTGTCAAGGAGACACGCTGATCGGCCATCTGTCGAAGGCCCGTCGCGAAATCGACCCCCGCTGGCGGCGCTATCTCGAACTGGTGGACCGCATGCTCTGGGATGAGCATTCGCCATTCGCGGGCGGCTGGGGAGAGCAGGAAATGAAGCAGCAGATGCTCGCCTACAACGAGAGCGTAAAGGCCGCAGTCCCGCACGAGCGTCTGCTCGTGTGGGAGGTCAGCGAAGGCTGGGCGCCGCTGTGTGAGTTTCTCGAAGTCCCTGTGCCCGGCGAGCCGCTGCCGCACGCCAACGACCGCGAAACGTTTGTTGGGCGTGTGATCGATGGGGCGCTCGCCGCGTTGCAGGCCTGGCGCGAGAGCGCTGCGCCCGGGCCGAGCTAGCCGCTCGGCCCGTCAGCGACTGAGAAAGAGGGCCCGGCCGGCGGGCATACTGCAGGAATGGCTCGCCTCGACATCACTCCCGCCGGGATAGGTGAGCCGGCTTTCTACAAGCTGTTGACGTCAGTGGTGGTGCCCCGGCCGATCGCTTGGGTATCCTCGCGCTCGGCGGAGGGAGTCGAAAATCTCGCGCCGCACTCGTTCTTCACCGTCGCCGCGATCGACCCGCCGGTCGTGCAGTTCACCTCCGTCGGAAGCAAGGACTCGCTGAGGAACGTCAAGGCGACCGGGGAGTTCGTCGTCAACCTGGCGCCAGCCTGGCTGTTCGAGCAGATCAACGCGACTGGCACGGCGTTTCCGCCGGATCAGAGCGAGTTCGACGTGGTCGGTGTGCAGCGCGAGCCGAGCCTGCTTGTCGCGCCGGCACGCGTGGCGCGCTCACCGGTGGCGCTCGAGTGTGTCCTGCACGCAACTTCGGCGATCGGCATCTCGACCGTCGTTCTCGGCCGCGTGGTGAACGCGGCGATCGATGAGACGGTGATGCGGGACGGCCTCCCGGCGATCGAGCGGCTGGCTCCGCTCGCGCGCCTGGGGAGCAATCAATGGAGCGAGCTCGGGCCGCTGCGCGAGATCACCCGCATCCCGTATGAGGACTGGCCGGGCCACTACAACCAGCAGGGCCGCGGCGTTTAGCTTCGGGGCAAGCGGGGCATTAGCAGGACCATGACCACCTCAACCGATCAGGTTCCCCGCATCCCGCTGCCGCCGGGCGAGCAGATCCCGCAGCTCGGCTTCGGCGTATTTCAGGTGCCGCCCCGGGAGACCGAGGCGGCAGTCGCGCAGGCGCTGTCAGCCGGCTACCGCCATCTGGACACGGCTGCCGCCTACCGCAACGAGGGGGCCGTCGGAGAAGCAGTGCACGCGTCGGGGATCGATCGCAGCGAGATCTTCATCACGACCAAGTGCTGGAACGACGACCAGGGCTACGAGCGGGCCAAGCGGGCATGCAAGGCCAGCCTCGAGCGCCTCGAGCTCTCCCATCTCGACCTGTACCTGATCCACTGGCCGGTTCCGGCGCACGATCTCTACGTGGAGACGTGGAAGGCATTCATCGAGCTGCAGTCCGAGGGGCTGGTCCGCTCGATCGGGGTCTCCAACTTCCAGCCGGCGCACCTGGAGCGCGTGATCGCCGAGACCGGTGTGAAGCCGGCGATCAACCAGGTCGAGCTGCACCCCTACTTCCAGCAGGCCGGCCTGCGCCGCGAGCACGAGCGGCTGGGGATCCTGACCGAGGCGTGGAGCCCGCTCGGGCAGGGGCTCGAGCTCCAGGACCCGGTGATCGTGCAGATCGCTCAGAAGCACGGCAAGACCGCGGCGCAGACGATCATCCGCTGGCATCTGCAACTCGGAAACGTCGTGATCCCCAAGTCCGTCACCCCGTCACGCATCCAGGAGAACTTCGAAGTGTTCGGCTTCGAGCTGAGCGAGGCCGAGATGGATGCGATCGCGGCGCTCGACGCGGGCAAGCGCATCGGGCCCGACCCGGATACGTTCGTGCGGCCCTGACCCTCGCGCCGGGACCAGGGGCTGCTTAGGAAGTACTGTGGCCGCCCCCATGGGGACGGCCACAGCCTTCGAGACCCGAGCGCTTATTCGGTGAGTGGCTTTTCCGCTTCTGAGCCCGTGGTCTGGCCTTCGGGCGGCAGCGTGGAGTTGCCCGGTGCCTCCGGTGCTAGCGAGGATGCCGGTGCCGGGGTCACCGTGATCGTGAACGGCTGGCTGACCGCACGCCCGTTCTCCGGCCCGCCGGGGATCTCGACCCGGAAGACCTTCGTGCCTGGAACGTAGACCTGGTGGATGATCGCGTAGACCGAGCCCGCCTGCACGAAGGACACCTGCACGACGTGGAAGCCCGTGCCCGATGCGTTCTGGCGCTCGAGATAGATCACGTGCCCGGTGTGATCGGGAGCGACCGTGCCTTTGAACGTCACCGCCTGTCCGGCCTCTACCGTGGCCGGCGAGGCTTCTGCGGTGAGGAGGTCTTTCACGCCCTCATACAGCACAGCGGACTTCTTGCTCGCGCCCTGCACCCTGTACAGCGTGCTGTTCACCGGCATCTGCGCCGGGAAGCTGTAGTTGCCCTGAGCGTCCGTGTTGACCTGGGCGACCGGTGAGAAGCGGGTCCCATCGGTGCGCGCCAGCAGCGTGACGGGCATGCTATTGCCGCCAGCGAGGACGCCCGAGATCGTCACCGTCTGCCCGAAGGTGATCGGGTCGGCGGAGGCGTTGATCGTCAGGTTCGGGTTCTGCGCCTGAGAGATCTCGTACTCGAGGACGTTCGACGGGCTCGGGATGTTGAGGCCGTCGCTGCGCACGAGCACACGAATGTTCGCGTCGCCGGGCACGCGGAAGGTATGCGTGATCGAAAAGGTGGCGCCCGCTTGCACCTGACCGATGCCGATCCGGTGCCATTCGTTGCCCGTCAGCGCGTTCTGGCGCTGCAGGATCACGCGCGCGCCAGCGTCGGTAGCCGGGTTGACCGTGCCGGTGAACGTCACCTTGTCGGCGCGGCCGGTGAGCAGCTGTGTGCCTTCTGGCGGTCCGCTGAGCGTCACTAAAGCCGCGACCCGCAGCCGCCTGCGCCCGCTCTGTGCCCGGAGTGAGCGAACGTAAAAGCTGGTGTTCGCGTTCTCGGGGGCGGTCGTGAACTTATAGGAGCCGTTCGCTTCTGTCGTCGTGGTTTGGACCGGGATGAAGCCCGCGCTTCCGGCAGCGTGCGCGAACAGCGTGACCAGCTGACCGCCGGCGTTTGCGTGGTGCTTACGGCACGCCAGAGCACCGGATACTTCGGTCGGTTCGGAAGCGGTGATCAGGCGCGGGGAGAGACTGATGTTGATCTCACAGCGCCCGAAAGGACTTGGGTGCTTGTTGGCAGATCTGTGACCGGCCGATGCGCTAGCCGGAGCCAGCGCGAGCAGTGAGGTTGCGGCGATCAGGGCCGGAGCCAGTTTTCCAAGACGCATGACACGTTCCTCCCGTTGGTTCTGAGTGGATCTTTAATCCACACAACTGCGATCCACACTCAAAAGTTGGGCAGTTGCACCTCGGAGAGGAGATGTTTTTCGTTTTCGTTTTGCGCGGAGTGCTTTCAGTCCCACCAACTGCGGTGCCCGAAGCGGCTTCTTCCGTGCCGGTGAGGGGGGTGGGGCGAGCTTTCCGGCGAGGGATGCGCGCTGGGACAGGCGTCACGGGCGGCTGTGGCGGCTGGGGTTCGGCCAAGTGGGGGCGAAGGAGGGTTTTACGCAGGCGGGGACGACGGTGTATGGCGCGCAGGTGGTGGCGGTGCCGGCGGGCGCGGTGCAGGTGGCGGCGATGGCGTGCCGCGCGCCGGTGCTCTGCGCGCGCAATTGCAGGAGGTGGCTTAGTCCCGGGCGGGGCTGAGATTGCAGGCAGGAGGAGGCTCGGCGCGGGCGCAGTTGTTGTGGTGAGGAGCGGTGCCGCCGCGCTCGGGGTCGTGAGGCCTGACGGCGATTCTGCCCGCAGAGAGCTGGATGGGCTAGCGATGGACGTGATCGCATTTCTGTGCGCTGCATCCGGGAGGGAGGCGAGGAGCCGGTGATTGACCAGCGCGTGGGCGGTTCGCTGAGGGGTCGCGTGTGCCAGCTGGTTGTGAACCGTCACGGTGCCGCCGGCAGCCAGGGCCACTATTGCCCCGGTGGCAGCGAGCTTTGTGAGCGCTCCGCCGCCGAGCAGCGCGCCGGCGCTCGTGCTGCCGGCGGGCACGAGTCCAGCGCCTGTGGTTGCCGCTGCGCTCCCGGTCGCGGCTGTTCCCGCTCCGCCCGCGGCGTGCGCCGCGCCGTGGCCGAGGATCGCCGCCGCGAGCCCTGCGCTGGGAAGCACAGGCAGCACGGCCGCTAGCGACTGGCGCTGGGCGCTGACGGCGAGCTGGAAGTCACGGCAGCCGGCACACAGCTTCAGGTGCCGGCGCAGCGGACCGCGGCGAAGTTCGCCGCCGCGGGCCACCGAGATCTGCTCGCGGATGTCTTGGCAGGATGCGTTACGCGCATCGCGGTCAGCGATCAAGGCGCTGCGCGCCTGATAGATGAGCGCCTTGACCCTGTTCACCGGGCACTGAAGGATCGTGGCGATCGCCTGGTGGGAGAGGTCATCGATCTCGGCCAGCAGCAGCGCTGAGCGCTGGTCCTCGGGCAACCGTGAGATGCCTGCGAGCAGCTCACGCAGATCCTCGCGCTGTCGCACCTCCTCGGACAGGCCCTCGAGCGCCGGCGTGCGATCCAGAGATTCGATCCCCACCGATCCCCGCCGCGCCGCGATCGCCGACAGACAGCAGTTGCGCGCGATCGCGTACAGCCACGGGCGCAACTCGCGCGGCGCCTTCCCGCCGAGCAGCGCCTGATGGGCTTTGATGAACGCCTGCTGGAGGGCGTCCTCGCCCTCGCACTGGTTGGAGAGCATGTGCCGGCAGTAGGCGAGCAGAGGTGCGTGATGGCGCTTGAAGATCGCCTCGAAGGCCCGCTCGTCGCCCGCTTGCACCGCACGCACGAGCGCGTCATCGCCTGCCCGGGAATGAAGGCGGTTGCCATACACCAGCATCACCCCCAAAACCCCCTGGAAGTTGGCTAGTTGCGCCGCTCCTCAGCGCTGGAAGACCGTTACGCCGCTCGAGAGCGCAAGCAATTGCAAGCCATTTGGCATGTGGAGATCATGTCGAATAGGACAATCGTCCAGATCGCGGTGAAGATCGGGCCATTTTGCCCTTGTCGTCCGAAAAGAACGACATGGATCGTCCCAATCGGGCAGACACAGTCAAAGTGCAGGAGATCACGGCAATCGAGTTGCCGCTGCGGTGCGTGTCGAACGGTTACCTCTCCGGCGGCTGCTCGTGTGATCAGAGCATTCCCATGCGCGCGGTCGCCGCCGCCTGGGGCCGTGAGCGCGAGCTTGGGCGCAGGCAGGCCGGGTTCTTCCATTTCGCCTGGCACGGTGGCGTGTGGCTCGGTTACGGCCTCCAGGACGGGCGGATTCGCGGCGTGTACTGCCCCAGGCACAGCTCGCAGCGCGACCAGCGTTCGTTCGCTACCGGCGCACCTGAGATCGCCCCGCCTGCTGAGATCGCCCTGAGCGCCTGAGGCCGCTCGCGGGCGGATACGATCCACGGCTTGCCGCCGTCATCACGCGAAACCGACAGCAGCGCGACCGTCCCCGAGCGCCCGGCGCTCGACGGCCTGGAGGCAAAGTGGAGCGCGGTGTGGGAGCGCGAGGGGACCTATCGCTTCAACCGGTCGGCGCCGCGCGAGCGTGTGTTTGCGATCGACACGCCACCGCCGACGGTCAGCGGCTCGCTGCACGTCGGCCACGTATTTTCCTACACGCACACCGACGCGGTGGCGCGTTACCAGCGGATGCGAGGTAAGGCCGTGTTCTACCCGATGGGCTGGGACGACAACGGCCTGCCGACGGAGCGGCGCGTGCAGAACCACTTCGGGGTGCGCTGCGACCCATCGGTGCCGTATGACCCAGATTTTGTCGCGCCGGAGGAGCCTTCGGAGAAGGAGCCGATCTCAGTGTCGCGCCCGAACTTCGTCGAGCTTTGCCTGGCGCTGACCGAGACCGACGAGCAGGCGTTCGAGGCGTTGTGGCGCAGGCTCGGACTGTCGGTCGACTGGTCGATGACGTACACCACCATCGGGGCGCTCGCCCAGCGCATCTCCCAGCGCTCGTTCCTCGGTCTGCTGGAGCGCGGGGAGGCCTACCGATTGGAGGCGCCGACACTGTGGGACATCGACTTCCAGACGGCCGTGGCCCAGGCTGAGCTCGAGGACCGCGAGCGACCCGGGGCGATGCACCGCGTGCGGTTTTACGCCGTTGATGGGAATCCCGCCCACCCCAAGCCGGCGCTGATCGAGACCACCCGCCCAGAGCTGATCCCCGCCTGCGTGGCGCTGCTGGCCCACCCCGACGATCCCCGCCACCGCGAGCTCGTGGGCGGCGAGGCGCTCACCCCTCTATTCGGCACGCGCGTGCCGGTGTTGGCGCACCCGCTGGTGGAGCAGGACAAGGGCACGGGCCTCGTGATGGTGTGCACGTTCGGCGACCTCACCGACGTGACGTGGTGGCGCGAGCTGTCGCTGCCGGTGCGCCCGGTGCTCGGCCCCGACGGGCGCCTCACCGAGGTCGCCTGGGGGGAGCCCGGGTGGGAGTCGGTGGATCCCGCGCGCGCGCGGGCGAGCTATGGCGAGCTTCAGGGCCGCACGATCAACCAGGCGCGCAAACGGATCGTCGAGCTGCTGGCGGAGTCGGGCGATCTGACCGGCGAGCCGGCGCCGGTGACGCGGGCTGTGAAGTTCTACGAGAAGGGCGAGCGGCCCGTGGAGATCATCACGAGCCGCCAGTGGTTCATCCGCACAATCGAGCATCGCGAGAAGCTGATCGAGCGCGGGCGCGAGCTGAAATGGCACCCGCCGTACATGCGCGCCCGCTTCGAGGATTGGGTGAATGGCCTGAACGGCGACTGGAACATCAGCCGCCAGCGCTTCTTCGGTGTGCCGTTCCCCATTTGGTACCCGCTCGATGACGAGGGCAATGTGATCCACTCCCAGCCGATCCCGGCGAGCGAGGAGCAGCTGCCGGTCGACCCGTCGACCGACGTGCCCGACGGCTTCCAGCCCGGCCAACGCGGAGCACCGGGTGGCTTCGTGGGCGATCCCGACGTGATGGACACGTGGGCGACTTCGTCGCTGACGCCGCAGATCGCGGGACAGGCCGGCGAGGACCCGGAGCTGTTCGCGAAGGTGTTCCCGATGGACGTGCGTCCGCAGGCGCACGACATCATCCGCACGTGGCTGTTCACGACGATCCTGCGCTCGCACCTGGACTACGGCGAGCTGCCGTGGCGAAACGCGGCGATCTCCGGGTGGGTGCTGGATCCGGACCGCAAGAAGATGTCGAAGTCCAAGGGCAACGTCGTGACGCCGATGCACCTGCTCGAGGAGCACGGCGCCGACGCCGCCCGCTACTGGGCGGCGAGCGGGCGCCCGGGGACGGACACCGCGTTCGACCCCCAGCAGATGAAGGTCGGACGGCGGTTGGCGGTGAAGCTGCTGAACGCCTCCAAGTTCGCCCTAGCCGGCCTGCCTGAGCCCGGCCGGGAGCTCACCCATCCCCTCGACCGCGCGCTGATCGCGCGCCTGGCGGCGGTCGTGGAGGACGCGACGCAGAGCTTCGAGGATTACGACTACGCGCGTGCGCTGGCGCACGTAGAGGAGTTCTTCTGGTGGTTCTGCGACTACTACCTCGAGCTTGTCAAGGGGCGGCGCTACGACCCCGACCCCGAGGCCAGCGCCTCGGTTAGCCTCGCGCTGACGCTGTCGCTGTCGGTCTTCCAGCGGTTGTTCGCCCCGTTCTTGCCGTTCGTCACCGAGGAGGTGTGGTCGTGGTGGCAGGAGGGCTCGGTGCACCGGGCGGTGTGGCCCGAGGCCGGCAAGCTACTCGCGATGGCCGCGACGGGCAGGGTGGGCCTCGATTCAAACGAGCGCGAGCGCGAGAATGTGGCTCTGGGGATCACGGCAGACGTGCTGCGAGAGGTGCGTAAGGCCAAGTCGCAGGCGCAGGTCAAGATGCGCGCGCCGGTGCGGCGAGTGGTCGTGCGCGACACGGCCGAGCGGCTGGCGGCACTCGAGCTCGGCGAAGGCGACCTTCGCCACGCAGGCTCGATCGAGAAGCTGGAGCAGCGTGAGGCCGGCGAGTTCAGCGCAGAAGTTGAGCTCTCGGTCCAGGACATCGAGTAGCGCCTCGGATAGGGTCCCCGGCATGACCCGCATCCTCATATCCGAGCTGCCTCAGCACGTCGGCGAGCAAGTCACGATCCGCGGCTGGGTGAACGCGATCCGCGACCAGAAGAAGGTGCAGTTCGTGGTGATCCGTGACGAAACGGGCATGGCGCAGGTCGTGCTCGGCAAGGACGATCCGCCGAGCGAGCTGAGCGAGGCTGTCTCGAGCCTGACCGTCGAGTCGGCCGTGACGATGACGGGGACGGTGGTAGCCGACGAGCGGGTGAAGCTGAGTGGGCTGGAGTTGCAGTTGGATGGATTAAAAGTCGACTCCCCCGCGCAGGCAGAGCTGCCGATCGCGGAGGACTCAGCGCTGGACAAGCGGATCGACTGGCGTTATTTGGATTTGCGCCGCCCCGATCGGAAGCTGATCTTCGAGGTGCAGAGCACCGTGGAGCACGCGATGCGCGAGTTCTGGCGCCAAGAAGGGTTCATCGAGATCCACACACCGAAGCTGATGGGCTCGGCGAGCGAGAGTGGGGCGGAGCTGTTCAGGGTCGAGTACTTCGAGACCCAGGCCTATCTGGCGCAGAGCCCGCAGTTCTACAAGCAGATGGCGATGGCGGCGGGCTTCGGCAAGGTGTTCGAGATCGGGCCGGTGTTCAGGGCGAACCCGTCGTTCACCTCGCGGCACGACACGGAGTTCACGAGCGTGGACGTGGAGATCTCCTGGATCGATTCGCACGAGGACGTGATGTCCTTTCAGGAGCGGTGGCTCGCGCACACGTTCGGCGCGGTCTCCGCGGAGCACGGGGAGGCGATCGAAGCGACGTTCGAGACCGAGGTCGTCGTGCCTGAGCTGCCATTTCCACGGGTGACGCTGGATGAGGCAAAGGAGTGGCTGCGCGAGGCGGGACATGACTCAGTTCCGGGCCCCGGCCACGACCTCGACCCGGCGTCAGAGCGCGCGCTGTCAGCTCTGATCAAGGAGAAGCACGGCCACGAGTTCGTGTTCGTCACCGATTACCCCTCTTCGGTGCGGCCTTTCTACCACATGCGCCACCCCGAGGATCAGACTCTGACACGCAGCTATGACCTGCTGTGGAAGGGCATCGAGATCACGACCGGGGCTCAGCGCGAGCACCGCTATGAGCAGCTGCTCGCGCAGGCAGCGCAGAAGGGAGTGGAGACGGAGCCGATCCAGTATTACCTGGATTTCTTCCGCTATGGCGCCCCGCCGCACGGGGGATTTGGGTTTGGGCTGACGCGGTTGTTGATGCAAATGCTGGGCCAGGAGAACGTCAGAGAGGTGACGTTTTTGTACCGCGGGCCCAACCGCCTCGAGCCATAGCCGGTGCAACGAGCCGTCCGCAGCCATCTCTACTTTCTCCAGTTGTGCTCGTAAACGAGTTCAGCGATGGTGTGGATATCGATCAGGTGCTGCTGGTCCGCGAAGCCGAGCGCCGGCAGCGGCGCGATGGCGGCGAGTACCTGCGTTTGCACTTGGGCGACCGCACGGGCACCGTGGTCTCGATGGTGTGGGAGGGCCTCGAGCGGATCGAGCATTTGGCTCGCACCGGCGCCCCGGTGCAGGTGAGCGGCCGCTATACCATCCACCCGCGCTTCGGCCCGCAGATAAACCTGCGCGGTCTCGAGCAGGCCGTCCCCGGCAGCTTCTCGCCCGAGGACCTGCTCGACGGCCCCATGCGCGGGGTGAAGCAGATGGAAGTGGAGGTGCGCGAGCTGCTGGACACGATCCAGGAGCCGCACCTGCGGATCCTGCTTGGAAGCGTGTTCGGCGAGGACTCAGAGCTGTGGGCCGGCTTCCGGGTGGCGCCGGCCGCGAAGTACTACCACCAGGCATACCCCCACGGCTTGCTCGAGCACTGTCTGGGTGTCGCCCAGGCGGTGAGCGCGATCAGTGCCACCTTTCCGGGCATCGACCGCGATGTGGCGGTCACGGGTGCGCTGCTGCACGACATCGGCAAGCTCGAGGCCTACACCGACGATCCTCAGAATATCGACCTGACCGACGCGGGCAGGCTGCTCGGAGAGATCCCGCTCGGCTACTACCGCATCCGCCGCATGATCGAGGACATCGAGGGCTTCCCCGCAGGGCTGGCGCAGGCGGTCGGGCACATCATCCTCTCCCATCACGGGGCGCTCGAGCACGGCAGCCCGGTGGTGCCGTGCACGCGCGAGGCGACGCTCGTGCACATGATCGACAACCTCGGCGGGCGGCTCGGCAGCTTCGACCGCTTGGAGAAGGAGCTCACCCCCGGCAGGCACTGGTCGGGCTTCGACCGCGCGATCGACGGGAGCGCGTTCTTCCCCGGGCATGGCACAGAGGGCCAAGAGCCCCCAGCGCAAGAGCGCGAAGCCGCGTGAAACTCCGCAAATAGCGAGCGCGGCCGCCGGGCGCCACAATCGTCTCGCCATCGGGTTCTATGGTTGGGGCGACGATGGCAAAGGACACCGAGAAGCTGATCCGCCAGCTGTCGCTGATCTCCTACCTGATGGCCGAGCGCAGGCCGGTGACGGCACTGGAGATAAGGCGCGACGTGGAGGGCTACAGCGGCATGAACGAGGACGCGTTCGCGCGCCGCTTCTACGCGGACCGCTCGGAGCTCGAATCGCTGCGCATCCAGCTGACCGTCGACCGTCCCGCCGACGGAGCCGCCGAGCAGGAGAACTACTCGCTGCGCCCAGAGAACTTCCACCTGCCCGCGATCGCGTTCACGGACAAGGAGCTCGCGGCGCTGCAGACAGCGCTAAGCCTGCTGGACGGCGAATTCGCCTACGCCGAGCCGTTGCGCCTCGCGCTGCAGCAGATCACCTGGGGGCGTCCCAGCCCGCTGCGGGCGCCCGAGCAGCAGTCGGTGGCGCTCGGGATCACGGCCTCGGCGGGCGGCCACGAGCTCTCGGCACGCCTGGCGAAGGTCGAGACGGCGATCTTCCGCAACAAGACGATCACCTTCGATTACTACACGATGGAGCGCGACGTCACCGAAGCGCGCCGCGTCGACCCATATCACCTGCTGTTCCAGGGCGGCCAGTTCTATCTGCTCGGCTACTCGCACGAGCGCAAGGCGATCCGCGTCTTCCGTCTGACGCGTATCCGCGGCAAGGTGTCCTACGCGACCAAGGCCGAGCACGACTTCCGCCGCCCGGCGGACTTCGACCCGCGCGCCTACGCCAACCGTGCGGACTGGCAGCTGGGCGAGGAGCGGGGTGTGGCCGAGGTGTTGATCTCCGAGCGGATCGTGTGGCAGATAGAGCGCCACTTCGGCCGCTACGGCGAGCTGCGCGAGGCCGAGGGTCAGGACAAGGTCTTCCTCACCGGCTACTCCAGCCCGCGGGGCCTCATCTCCTGGGTGTTCGGACTCGGGGCCCATGCGAGCCTGCAGGGGCCCGAAGAGCTGAGGCGTGAGTTCGCACGCCGGCTGAAGCTGCTGAAGGACCGCCACGGAAGGACGCTGCCGGGGGCTTCAGCGAAAGCCACGCCCGTGCGCGCGAGCGCGGCCCGCAGTCGCGGCGGTGGGCAGCGGACCGCCTCAGCGCAGGGCGAGGAGGCTCCCGCTGGGCGCAGCGAGACCGCGATCCGCCCGGAGCGCTTCGCGCGGCTGGTGACGCTCGCGAGCATCCTGATCGAGGCTGGGCGCGCCGGGGGCGATGAGCCCGGAGGGTTGGGCCGCGTGAAGATCGCCGAGGTGTGCGAGCGGCTGCAGCTCTCAGACGAGGAGCTGCGCGAGGACGTGAACGTCCTGAACGTCGTGAACTTCGGCGGGGGCTCGTATGTGCTGTATGCGGAGATCAAGGAGGAGGAGGGCGAGATCGAGGTCGACCCGGAGCCCTACAGCGACAACTTCGACCGGCCCGCGCGCCTCTTGCCAGTCGAGGGCAAGGCGCTGGTGGCGGCGATCGATTTGATCGGGGAGCACATCCCCGAGGGGTCGCTCACCTCCGCCCGGGAGAAGATCGTCGCAGCGCTCGGCGAGGACCCGATGGAGCAGGGCCTGCAGGTCGCCCATGCCGGGGGAGATGACTCCGGGGTGGCGCGGGTGGTCTCCGCCGCGATCGTTGCACGGCGGATCATCGAGCTGGAGTACTACAAGGAGAACGAGGATGAGATCGTGCAGCGCCGGGTGGAGCCCTACGCGCTGACGAACGGCCGCGAGGGCTGGTATGTGGCTTCATTTGACCCGGCACGCGACGATATGCGCCACTTTCGCCTGGATCGGATCAAGAGCGTGACGGTGACCGGTGAGTGCTTCGAGCCGCGGCCGGAGGTCGATCCGGCGGCGGAAGTCGACGGCTGGCTGCGCACCGGCGAGGTGCAGGCATCGCGCAGCGCGCGTGTGTGGGTCGCGCCCGAGCGTGCCCGCTGGGCGCGCGAGGCGCGACGGGTGGTGGAGGAGCGAAGCGACGGCTCGGTCGTGGTCGAGTTGAGCTTCGCGGGCACCGACTGGCTTGTGCGCGAGATCCTCAAGGAAGCCGGCGATGCCGCCGTGCTCGAGCCGAAGGAGGCTCGTGAGGCCGTGCGCAAGGCGGTGGCGAAGCTGCGTGAGGCCAGCGCAGTGCCGGCCGGCGTCTCTTGAGCCGGCGCGATCAGATCAAGATGTCCGACGCGGAGGCCGCCGCGTTTCTGGTGCAGGAGCGGACCGTCACCTGCGCCACGGTGGGTCCCCGCGGGTGGCCACACCTGATGCCCCTGTGGTACGTGCTGCGCGCGGGGGAGGACGGCCCCAGGATCTGGGCGTGGACGTATGCGGCCTCACAGAAGGTCCGCAACCTGGAGCGCGACCCGCGAGCGACATTGCAGATCGAGGCCGCGGAGGCCTATCACGAGCTGCGGGGGGTGATGCTCGAGTGCGAGGTGATCATCCACCGCGATCTCGAGACGGTCGCGCCCCTGGGCGCGGAAATCCTGTTGCGCAACTCCGTGCCGCGCGGCACAGACCCACCGGCTGAGATGGCGCCTGAGGCGCGCGCCGCCGTGGATGCCCAGGCGGCCAAGCGCGTGGGACTCGAGTTCGTCGAGGTCTGTCGTGCGAGCTGGGACCATCGCAAGCTGGGCGGGGTCTACTAGGCTCCAGCGCCAATGGAGTCACTCAAGGGACTGATTCTCTCCGGGGGCAAGGGCACGCGCCTGCGCCCGATCACGCACACGAGCGCCAAGCAGCTCGTGCCGGTCGCCAATAAGCCGGTGCTGTTCTATGGGATCGAGGCGATGGCTCAGGCGGGGATCGAAGAGGTCGGGATCATCATCGCTCCGGAGACCGGACCGGAGATCGAAGAAGCCGCCGGCGACGGCTCGCGGTTCGGCGTCCGTATCACCTACATCGTCCAGGACGAGCCTTTGGGGTTGGCTCATGCGGTGCTGACGGCCGAGCCGTTCTTGGGGCCCAGCCCGTTTGTGATGTATCTGGGGGATAACTTGTTGCAGGGCGGGATCTCTGAGTTGGTAGACGCGTTTCGCGAGCATCAGCCCGATGCTCTGATCCTGCTGACCCCGGTCGCGGATCCCGAGAATTATGGGGTGGCCGAGCTCGCCGCCGCACCGGCGGGGCAGGTCGGGCATGTCACCAGGCTTGTCGAGAAGCCCACTGAGCCCGCGACTGATCTGGCCTTGGTTGGGGTATACATGTTCACGGCGGGTATCCATGACGCTGCGCGTGCGATCGACCCCTCACCGCGGGGCGAGCTCGAGATCACCGACGCGATCCAGCATCTCGTGGACTCAGGTCAGCGGGTCGAGCCGCACATCGTGCGGGGCTGGTGGAAGGACACGGGCCGGCTGGAGGACATGCTCGAGGCAAACCGTCTGATCCTCGACAACCTCGTCGAGCGCATCGAGGGCGAGCTGATCGACTCCCAGGTGGACGGGCGCGTCGTGATCGAGGCGGGCGCGCGGTTGGAGAAAACGACAGTTCGCGGGCCAGCGGTGATCGGCGCCGGGGCGCAGTTGCGTGATTGCTACATCGGCCCGTACACGGCGATTGGCGAGGACTGCACCATTACTGGGGCAGAGGTCGAGCACTCGATCCTGCTAATGGGCTCCTCGGTGTGCGATCTGGACGGGCGCATGGAGTCATCGCTCTTGGGGCGCAACGTGAGCGTGCGCCGCTCCGATAAGCAGCCCCGCGCGTACCGGTTCATGGTCGGCGATAACTCCGACATCTCGATCCTGTGAGGCTGCTCGTCACAGGCGCTGAGGGGATGCTCGGCCACGACGTGATGCGCGCAGCGAAGACGGCGGGACACGGGCCGGTGGGTGTGGACCTGCCCGAGCTCGACATCACCGATCCGAAGCAGGTGCAGGAGCTGCTCCAAAGGTTGGCGAGCGAGAAGCAGGGGCTGGGCGGTGTGATCAACTGCGCGGCCTGGACGGATGTGGACGGCGCGGAGAGCAACGAGCAGGCGGCGAAGGCGGTCAACGTGGACGGTGCCGGTGTCCTCGCGCGCGCCTGTGCAGCGATAGGCACGCCGATGCTGCACATCTCGACCGATTATGTGTTCGACGGCACGGCGCCGTTGGATGGGGATGGCAGGCCGAGGCCGTATGTGGAGTCCGATCCGACGGGCCCGAAGTCGGTGTACGGCAAGACCAAGCTTGAGGGCGAGCAGCAGGTGCTGGCCGCCTCCCGGAGGCACACGGTTCTGCGTACGGCGTGGCTTTATGGGGTGGATGGCAAGAACTTTGTCGCCACGATGCTGCGCCTGGCCGGTGAAAGGGACTCGGTCCAGGTGGTCACTGACCAGGTCGGCTCGCCCACCTGGTCCGGGCATCTCGCTCCGGCGCTGCTGGGGCTGCTGGAGCGCGGGGTCGCTGGTCTCGTGCACCTGACCGGTGCCGGACAGGTCTCGTGGAACGGCTTCACCCAGGAGATATTCCGGCAGGCCGAGCTCGATTGCCGGGTCGACCCCACTACAAGCGACCAGTTCGTTCGGCCCGCCCCCCGTCCCGCGTGGTCGGCGCTCGAGACCGAGCGCGACGACGTGCTGCCGATGCCGCCCTGGCAGGACGGGCTCGCGGGGTATCTCGCAGCCAGGGCTGGGATGATAAGGACATGAGGCTCCTTGTTTGTGGCGGTGCTGGGTTCATCGGCTCGACGTTTGTGCGTCAGCGCCTGCGCGAGCATGGTGATGAGGTGACGGTGCTGGACAAGCTCACGTATGCGGGGCGTGAGGAGAACTTTCATGATTTTGCCGGTGAGGAGGCGTTTGCCTTCGTGCGCGGTGCGATCGAGGATCCTGAGGCGGTTGGCGGGGCGATCGCGGGGTGCCGTCCTGAGGCGATCGTCAACTTCGCCGCGGAGACCCATGTCGACCGTTCGATCGCTGAGCCGGATGCGTTTGTGAAGACGCATGCGCTGGGGACGCATGTGCTGCTGGAGGCCGCGCGCGAATGGGGTTTGCGCTATCTGCAGGTCTCGACTGATGAGGTGTATGGCTCGATCGAGGAGGGGACGTTCACCGAGTCCTCGCCGCTGCGCCCGTCCTCGCCGTATTCGGCGACGAAGACGGGTGCGGATCTGCTCGTGCAGAGCTACTTCCATACCTACGAGCTGCCGGCTGTGATCTGCCGCGGTTCGAACAACTACGGGCCCTACCAATATCCCGAGAAGCTGATCCCGCTGATGATCCTCAACGCGCTGCACGGCGACCCATTGCCGGTGTATGGGGACGGGATGCAGGTGCGCAACTGGATCCACTCAACTGATTTCGCTGCCGCCATCGGACACGTCCTCGAGCATGGGCAGCCCGGCGAGGTCTATAACGCGGGCGGGCCGGACGAGGAGCCCAACATGACCGTCGTGCGGCGCATCATCGAGCTGACCGGCGCGAGCGAGTCCCAGATCGAGCACGTGACAGACCGGCCTGGACATGACGTCCGCTACTCCCTGTCCTCGGAGAAGGTGCGCGCGTTGGGTTGGGAACCCAAGGTGCGTTTCGAGGACGGCCTCAGCCAGACAGTCGCCTGGTACCGCGAGAACGCCTGGTGGTGGGAGCCTGTCCGCTCGGGCGATTATCGCGAGTACTACGAACGCCAGTACGGCCGCGCGCTGAGCTGACCGATGGCGCTTCGCGGATGCGGTGTCCTCGATCGCTCGCGTGCATAGCACGCCACGCTCACTGCGTCCTTGCCCCGCTCGACCCTCGATCAGCTCAGTAGGTCACCCCAGCTTCGAAACCTTCCACTTGCCGGCTTCCTTGACGAGCGTGAGCGTCCCGATCCGCTTCTTGCCAGCGTAGGTGCTCTGCACCTGAGCGCTAGCGCTAGCGCCATTTAGCTGGATGGACTGGACCGTCACTTCGGGGGTGTCGACCTCGGTGAGCTGATTTTTGATCGCCCCTTCACAGCGCTTGGCGCCGCCGAGACTGCTCACCACGGCGCTCGCCAGGTCGTTGGCGCAGATCTTCTTCTGATCGCTCGCTACTACATCGGACTGGAGGTTGGAGATCACCTGCGCGACCGTGTGCTGTTCGCCCTTGAAGGAGCTGGAGGCCGTGGTGCTCGCGCAAGCGCTCACACCGAAGGCGAGCAGTGGGGCGCACAGCAAGGCAAGGGGTCGTCGGGCCTTCATCGGCCGCAGAGGCTACGCGACCACGCTCTAGGACGGTTCCTGGGCAAGCGAGGCAAGGACGCAGGGAGCGTGGCGTGCTCTGCACGCGAGCGGACGAGGACACAGCATTCGCGCCGTCCCAGGGGCCGTCCTATAACTCGTCGTCGCGGCGGTATCCGAGCCGTGCGGAGATGCGGTCGGCCGTGGAGACGAGGTGTGGGCTGAGCGCGTCTGAGAGCTCAGACGGCGAGATCATCGTGCTGTGCGCCGCAAGGTTGACGGCGGCGAGGACCTCGCGGGCCTCGTTGCGCACGGGAGCGGCGATCGAGTGCAGTTCGGGCGCTAGCTCTTCGTCGTTGACCGCGAAGCCTTCGTCCTTGACCTTGTCCAGCTCGGAGCGCAGCGCTTTCTTTGAGGTGATCGTGTTGGGAGTGTGTTTGGTCAGTTGCATGGTCCCGATCAGCTCGCGTTGCTGATCCTCGGGCAGGTAGGCCAAAAGCAGCTTGCCCATCGCGGTGCAGTACGCCGGCAGGCGCGATCCGGGCTGCAGGCCGAGGTCGATCTTGGCCTGCCCGCGGCGAAAGCTGCGCGCGCGGTCGACATAGACGATCTCCGTCCCGTCGAGGACGGCGAGACTCGACGTGTAGGAGGTGCGCTGGCGAAGCTCTTCCAGGTAGGGATGGGCGTGCTCGCGAAGCCCGGTCGAGTTGAGCGCCGACATGCCCAGGTCGGTGACGCGCAGGCCGAGCCGGTACTTGCGCGAGGCGCCCTGCTCGAGGTAGCCCAGTGCCACGAGCGTGATCACATAGCGGTGGGTGGTGGAGCGGCTCATCCCGAGCTCATCGGCAATGTCTGCGATCCCGAGCACCGGACGCTCTGGCGTGAAGCAGCCGAGGATCGCCAGCCCTCGCTCGAGCGACTGTGAGTAGCGTGGCTCACGCAGGCCGGGAACTGACCATGCGGGTTCCGCCGCAGCGTTCCTCTGCTTAGAAGTACTCGATCTTGCTTTGGGCATTGTTGGTGTTTCCTGTCTTGAGCCGGTGACTATTTCCATTCCCGGATCCATATCGGGTCGGCCATCATACTTCTCCCACGATGCTGTTCGACCCCCTGCGATTGCGCGATTGTGAGATGCGAAACCGGATCTTGATGTCGCCGATGAGCCAGCATCAGGCGGGCGAGAACGGGCTGCCGACGGACTGGCATCTGGCTCATTACGGCTCCCGCGCGGCCGGGGGCTGCGGGGCGATTCTGCTGGAGGACACCGCGGTGGCGCCCGCGGCGCGCACGAGTCATGCGGCGCTCGGGTTATACGACGAGGAGGGGCTTGGAGCGTTTCGCCGCGTGGTGGAGTTCTGCCATGAACAGGGCGCGTCGGTGGGGGTTCAGCTCGCACACGCGGGGCGCAAGGCGTTTCGTGACACGCGCGGTGCAGAGGGCTCGCTGTCGGCCTCGGCGCTGGCGTTTGCGCAGCGCTGGTCTATACCCCTCCCAGCCGATGTAAGAACGCTCGAGGACATAGTCGCCTCGTTTGCTGCTGCCGCGGCCCTGGCGCTTCGGGCTGGGTTTGACTTCGTCGAGGTCCACGCCGCGCACGGCTATCTGCTCCAGCAGTTCCTCTCACCGCTGACAAACCTGCGAAGCGACGGCTACGGGGGCGACCTCCACGGCAGGGCGAGGCTGCTGCTGGAGGTGGTCGAGGGGGTGCGCCTGCAGTGGCCGCAGGAGCGTCCGCTGTTGGTACGCCTGCCCGCTGGCGATGGTGGGAGCGCGGGCTCTACCGTCGCGGAGATGGCCGAGGTGGCGGGATGGTGCGCGGAGCGTGGCTCTGATTTGATCGATATCGCTGGCGGCACGCCGGTCTTCGAAGGCGAGCGTGTGAGCTTTGAGGAGATGCTTGCCTTCGCGAGGATGCTGCGCGCGAACAACCCACCGATTCCGTTCGCGCTGGGCGGAGTCACGGATGCCCTCGCGGCCGAGGAGCTGTTGCGCTGTAGCGGCGCGGCGCTGCTGAGCGTCGGACGAGCGCTGCTGGCCAATCCAAGCTGGGCCCTGGCGGCCGCAAGCGAACTGGGAGTGGCCCGCTAGCCTCAGCAGATGCCCCTTTCCAGCTTCAGTCCCCGCGTGGGCGAGTGGTTCGATCAGGCCTTCGCCGCGCCCACCGAGGCGCAGGCGAAAGCGTGGCCGGCGATCGCGCGGGGCGAGCACGTGCTGCTGTCGGCGCCGACGGGGTCGGGCAAGACGCTGGCCGCGTTTCTGTGGGCCCTGGATCGGCTGAGCGCGGACGGCGCAGCGGGCGCGCAGGCGCCGTCACGAGGCACACGTGTCGTCTACGTGAGCCCGTTGAAGGCCCTCGCCTATGACATCGAGCGCAACCTCCGCACGCCGCTGAAGGGGATATCCCGCCCACCCGGCGTGGAGCAGGTGAGCGTGGGGATCAGGACGGGCGACACGCCCCAGCGCGAGCGCGCGGCGATGATGCGCAAACCGCCCGACATCCTGATCACGACGCCGGAGTCGCTGTATCTGATCCTGACCTCGCAGGCGCGAGCGATGCTGAGCGGTGTTGAAGCCGTGATCGTCGATGAGATCCACGCCGTCGCCCACTCCAAGCGCGGCTCCCACCTCGCGCTCACGCTCGAGCGGTTGGAGGAGCAGGCACGGGTGGGCCGCCCGTCGGAGAACGTTCAGCGGATCGGCCTAAGCGCCACACAGAACCCTCTCGAGGAGATCGGCCGCTTCCTCGTGGGCCCGCATAGGCAGATCACGATCGTCGATGCGGGCGCCCGCAAGCAACTCGACCTGCGGATCGAGGTGCCGGTCGACTCGATGTCCGAACCCGACGCGGGGCGGGCGGGACCGGATCAAGAGCGCGATCCCCTCGAGCCGGTGAATGGAGGGGAGTCGACCCGCAACTCGATCTGGCCCGCGATCTATCCGGAGCTACTGAAGCTCGTGAAGGAGCACAACTCAACGATCGTGTTCGTGAACAACCGCCGCTCGGCCGAGCGCGTGGCGCTGCGGTTGAACGAGCTCGCGCAGGAGGAGATCGCGCGCGCCCACCACGGGTCGCTTGCGCGCGAGGAGCGGACGAAGGTGGAGGAGATGCTGAAGGCCGGCGAGCTGCCGTGCCTCGTCGCGACGAGCTCGCTCGAGCTCGGGATCGACATGGGCGCGGTCGACCTCGTCCTGCAAATCGAGTCGCCGAAGTCGGTCGCGAGGGGGTTGCAGCGGATCGGGCGCGCCGGTCACGGCGTGGGGGAGGTGAGCCGCGGGCGGATCTTTCCGAAGTTCAGGGGCGATTTGCTCGAGTGCGCTGTGGTCGCGCGCCGCATGCACGAAGGCCTGATCGAGCCAACGGTTGTCCCCCGCAACGCGCTCGACGTGCTCGCCCAGCAGATCGTCGCAATCGCCGTCGCGGCCGAGCCGGCGGGCGAGAGGGACAAGGAGTCGGCCGCTGGTGTCGGTGTCGATGACCTCCATGCGCTCGTAACGCGCACCTACTCCTACTCCGAGCTGTCCAGGGAGCTGTTGGAGAACGTGCTCGACATGCTGGATGGGCGATATCCGTCGAAGGAGTTCGGGGAGCTGCGCGCGCGGATCGTGTGGGATCGCGTGGCCGGGACGATCCGCGCGCGGAAAGGGTCGCGCCAGCTGGCGATCGCCAACGCGGGCACGATTCCAGACAGGGGGCTGTACGCGGTCACGCTGCCCGACGGTAGGCGCGTGGGCGAGCTCGACGAGGAGATGGTCTATGAGGCCCGCCCCGGCCAGGCGTTCATGCTCGGCGCCTCCACCTGGCGAATCGAGGAGATCGGCCGCGACCGCGTGATCGTCACCCCCGCTCCGGGCGCTCCCGGCGCGGTGCCCTTCTGGAAGGGCGACACCATCGGGCGCCCGAAGGAGCTCGGCGAGGCGATCGGCGCGTTTGCTCGCTGGGCCGTCGAGCAGCCGGTGGAGGTCCTCGAGCGCGACTACGACCTCGACGCGCGCGCCGCCCGCAACCTGATCGGCTACCTGCGCGAGCAGCAGGCGGCCACGCGCGTGCTGCCGAGCGAGCGGACGATCGTGGTGGAGCGCTTTCGCGATGAGATCGGCGACTGGCGGGTGTGCGTGCTGTCCCCCTACGGGGGACGCGTCCACGCTGCCTGGGGCCTCGCGCTGACCGCGCGCATCCGCGAGCGCTTCGACTTGGAGGCAGACGTCATCTGGTCCGACGACGGCATCGTCCTGCACCTCCCCGACCTCGACGCCGATGAGTCCGAGGCGCTGCCCTCCGCTATCGAGCTGCTGCTGCTCGAGCCCGAGGAGGTCGAGGCGGCGGTCACGGCCGAGCTGGGCGGCTCGGCGCTGTTCGGAGCGCGCTTTCGCGAGAACGCGGGGCGGGCGTTGCTGATCCCCAGGGCCTATCCCGGCAAACGCACGCCGCTGTGGCAGCAGCGGCTGAAGGCCCAGAACCTGCTCGAGGTGGCACACCGGTATGCGGACTTCCCGATCGTGCTCGAGACCTACAGGGAGTGCCTGAAGGACGTGCTCGATGTGCCGGGGTTGGAAGGGCTGCTGAGGGGGCTGCACAGCCGTGAGATCTCGCTCGTGGAGGTCGAGACACAGACCGCCTCGCCATTCGCTTCTTCGCTGCTGTTCGACTACGTGGCGACGTACATGTACGAGGGCGACACGCCGAACGCCGAGCGCAAGGCCGCCGCGCTGTCGCTCGACAGGGATCTGCTGCGCGAGCTGTTGGGCCAGGAGGAGCTGCGCGAGCTGATCGACCCAGGGGCGCTGGAGCGCGTCGAAGATGACCTCCAGCACCGCTCGGAGATCACGCGGGCAACCGGCCGCGATGGGCTTCACGACGTGCTGCGTCGTGTTGGTGACCTCACCGCCGGTGAGGTCTCGGGGCGCGTGTTTGAGGGGATTGGATCCGAGGAACTGCTACTCGAGCTGGAGCGCGAGCGGCGCGCGATCCGCGTGCGCGTGGGGGGCGAGGAGCGTTTCATCGCGGCCGACGAGGCGGGGCTGTATCGCGATGCGCTCGGCGCGGTGCCGCCCGGCGGATTGCCGGAGGCGTTCCTGGGGGACGTGCCCGACGCGCTGAGTGTGCTCGTGGCGCGGTATGGGCGCACGCACGGACCTTTTACGACGGAGGAGGTTCAGGCCCGCTATCGGGTTGATGCGAGCGCGGTCCTACGTGAGCTGGAGCGCGCCGGCGAGTTGGTCCGCGGAGAACTGCGGCCGGGAGGGAGCGATCGCGAGTGGTGCGATGTGGAGGTTCTGCGCCGCCTCAGGCGCGCCTCGCTGGCCGCGCTGCGCAAGGAGATCGAGCCGGCCGGCCAGCGCAGCCTCGCCGCTTTCCTGCCCTCGTGGCAGGGCGTGGACCGGCACTCCGGCGCGGGGGCGGGAGTCGATCGGTTGCGCGAGGTGCTCGTGGCGCTGCAGGGGTTGGCCCTGCCCGCGGAGATCTGGGAGCGCGATGTGCTGCCGCGGCGGATCGGCGCGTACTCGCAGGCGTGGATGGACGCCCTCTGCGCGAGCGGCGAGGTGGTGTGGGTGGGCGCGGGGGCGATCGGGCGGGGCGGAGGACGCGTGGCGTTGTACTTTCGCGAGGACGCCGCCGCGATCGGCCCTCCCTCCTCACGCCCCTCGGCCCGCCGCGGGTATGACCCGCCGGGTAATCCAGAGCACGAGCTCCTGCGCGAGCGGCTCGCGAGGGGGCCGTGCTTCTTCACCGATCTGCTCGCCGAGCTCGACGTCCCGGCGGAGGCGCTGCGCGAGGCGCTGTGGGATCTCGTGTGGGCGGGCGAGGCGACGAACGATGCCTGGGCGCCGCTGCGGGCGCCTCATCTGACGCTCGCGCGTGGGGGGCGAGGCGGCGCTGTGGCTGCCGGCACTCGCAATGGCCGCTCGATGGCCGGGCGCTCGCGCTTTGCCTCTCGCCGCTCAGGCGCGCAGTCTCAGGTCCAGGGCCGCTGGTCGCTGACCGAGCCGGTCTTCCGCGGCGCGCTGGACGGACCCGAGCACCGGCGGGCGCTCGCCGAACTGCTCTTGGAGCGCTACGGGATCGTCACCCGCGAGCAGGTGCTGGCCGAGGGGATCAAGGGCGGCTTTGCGATGCTGTACGACACGTTCTGCAACCTCGAGACGCTCGGGATCTGCCGCCGCGGCTACTTCATCGAGGGAATGGGCGGCGCGCAGTTCGCGCTGCCGGGCGCCGTCGAGCGGTTGCGCGCCTCACGCGAGCACGGCCGCACGCTCGTGCTCGCGGCGGCCGACCCGGCGCAACCCTACGGCGCGGCGCTGGGATGGCCGAAAAGGGATGGACAGGAGCGCCGCCCGGCGCGGGTGGCCGGGGCTTATGTGGTGTTGGTTGAGGATGAGCCCGTGCTGTACGTCGAGCGTGGGGGCCGTGGGTTGGTGACGCTTGCGGACGCTCCGGTAGAAGAGGCCCTGGCGGCGCTGGCGGAGGCGGTGCGGGCCGGGCGTGTGGGCAAGCTCGCCTTGGAGCGAATCGACGGCGAGCCGGCGATCGGCTCGGATCTGGTCCAGGCGCTGAGGAGCCTCGGCTTCCATTCTGGCCCGCGTAAGCTCACGCTCAGCGCATGAACGCTCGCTCCCCTCGCCGCGTCGGCCACAAGGGCGCCGCCCACATCGAGCCCGGGAACACATTGGCGAGCTTCGACGCGGCGCTGCGCCACGGCGTGGACATGATCGAGCTGGACGTGCTCTCAGAGCACGTCGACGGCAGCGGGAGACTGCTCGTCGCCCACGACTACGAGGACATGCACGCACGCACGCCGCTGAGCTTCGAGCAGGCGCTCGAGCATCTGGCAGGCGATGAGTTCGCGGGCGTGGAGTTCGATGTCGACGTCAAGATCCCCGGTTACGGGGGACGCGTCGTAGGAGCGCTGCGCGAGAAGGGCCTGATCGAGCGCTCGCTCGTGAGCGGCATGTACACCTCTGAGCTCGACGCGATCCGGGCTCTGGAGCCCGGGCTGCGTCTCGGTTGGTCGGTGCCACGCCTGCGGCGCGACTACACGACGGACATGCTCACGGCGATCCCCGCCCTGGTGATACTCAGCGGCTACCGCGCGCTTTTGCCGCGGCGCGCTCGTGAAGCCCTGCGCGCCGGGCGCTTCGATGCGATCATGGCCCACTGGCGCCTGGTCACTAAGGCGCTCGTGCAGGCGGTGGCCGAAGGCGGGGGCCAGCTCTACGTGTGGACGGTCGATGACGCACGGATGATCGCGAAGCTGAGCGGCATGGGCGTCGACGGCATCATCACGAACGATCCGCGCCTGTTCAACCAATGACGCACGTGGCCGCGCTGAATCCCGCCGGATCGGCCCCGGCGAGGCTCTGATGCCCGGCCGTGGTCGGGCGGGAGGCCGAGTGCACGACATGGACGCCTTTGCGCCATTGAAAGCTCACGACGCCGCGCAGCGTGAACGCTGGCTTGCCGGGGACGGGCGTCAGCTGGAAGCTGAGCCCGTTCTGGCGCGCGGAGGAGGCCGGGCCGACGGTGAGGAAGCCCGAGTCCGCGCCACGCGCTGGATCGTCGATCCATTGTTTGGTGGCGGTGTTCTGGTACTGGAGGCGAAAGCGCATGTACATCTTGTCGCTGGCGAAGCCGTCGCTGGGCATCGAGCCGCGGATACCCAGGGTGTTTGGCTGGTCTTTGGGGGTGCAGACATCGATCGTCGCCCACAGCTGGCGCGAGTGGAAGAGCGAGTGGCCGGTCGCGGCGCTTGCTCCAGAGGCGGAGGTAAACGAGAGCACGACAAGCGGCGTGAGCAATGCGATCGGCTTACGGGAGACCATCGTGCATCTGAAGATAGCGCCGCCGGTCCTCCGGTGACGCCGGTGGAGTGGCCTGTGATATGCCTGGGTGATGGCGGGCATGCGTTCAGCGGAGGTGGTGGAGCTGCTCGCCCGCGTTCCGGTGCTCTCCACGCTCGAGCGCCCCGACCTGGAGCGGATCGCCGCTCTCGCGGTGCCGCGCCAGTTCGAGCCGGGCCAGGTCGTATTCCGCGAGGGCGATGAGAGCGACACTTGCTACATCGTTCGCTCCGGGCGTGCTCGTGCGGTGCGCGAGCACACCGGTGGCCGCACGATCACGCTCGCGAGTTTTGGCCCGGGCGAGTTCTTTGGCGAGCTGGCGCTGTTCGAGGATGAGCGCCGCTCAGCCACTGTGGAGGCGATCGAGCAAACGAGCGTGGTGGCCGTGCTCGGCCCGGACATGCGCAGGTTGATGGTGGAGCACCCCGGGATCTCGGCACGCCTGGTGATCGCCCTTGGCAGACGCCTGCGCGAGACCAATGAGCGCCTCTCGCGCCAGTCCTTTCAGACCGTGCAGAGTCGTGTGGCGGTGGTGCTGAGCGAGCTTGTCGCCCAAGAGCAGCCGGATGGACCGCAGCAGGACGTGCTCCTCACGGCAACCCAGGCTGACCTGGCCCAGCTGGCGGGATCCTCGCGCGAGTCGGCCAGCCGCTTTCTCGCGGTGCTGGAGCGGGCCGGAGTGATCTCACAGGGGAGGGGTCGCCTGACGGTGCACGATCCCCAGGCGCTGAAGCAGTATGTCTTCTAAATCCGCTGCCCGCCCGCCGGGGGATCCGAATCCCGCCCGCCGATCTGGATCACGCCCGCCCGCACAGGAGATCTCGGCCGGTGGCGTCGTGGTGCGCGGCGAAGAGGTCGTCGTGATTGTGCCCACGCGCCGTGCGCCCGACGGCTCGCGGGTGCTGGCACTGCCGAAGGGGCACATCGACCCGGGCGAGACCGCGCTGCAGGCCGCCGAGCGCGAGGTGCGTGAGGAGACAGGGGTAGTGGTGGAGCTCATACGCGAGCTGGGCGAGGTGCGCTACTGGTACCGCCGCGACGGGCAGACGATCGGAAAGTCGGTGTCGTTCTTCCTTTTCCGCTACGCCGGGGGCGACACCGCCGACCATGATGACGAGGTCGAGGAAGCCCGCTGGATCGGACTGCAGGAGGCTCAGAGGGAGCTCACCCATACGGCCGAGCGCGAGATGGTGGAACGCGCGCTGGCCTATTTGCAGGAAGAACGGTAGCCTGCGCTCCGTGCAGGTGCTCAACTTCTACTCGACGATCTTCGCCGATGAGCTCAAGCGGGGCCGCAAGACCGCGACGATCCGCCTCGGCGACAAGTCCGGCAAGTACCGCAAGAACCAGGCCGTGCTGGTCACGATCGGCTACCAGTACTCGCCGCGCGAACGCATCTTCGAAGCGGTCATCGACCAGGTCGAGGTGCTGAAACTCGCAGACCTTTCGCCGCGGGACATCAAGCACGACAACCCCGAGTTCCGCCGCCACGAGGAGCTGATTAACTTCCTCGAACAGATCTACGGCCGCGAAGTGTCCCCCGAGGACACGGTCACCGTCGTGCGCTTCTCGCAGATCCTCGAGAACCCGACGGGCATGACCGAGGCGATGAAAGGCTTCGGCGGAGCCCAAAACTAGGGCTTTGCGCCGCTGCGCACGGCGGCGCGCGACCGGCACTCGACGTGAACAAGTGCCGAGGAAGCTTGATTCTCGCGAGAAATCGTCTATATATTGGGGAGTCGTTGGCACTCTCCCGGAGGGAGTGCCAGAAATAGGCGGATCGAGCCGCAGCCGAGGCTGACGGGCCTCGAGACGCCGGTCGCACTCTCTAGATGGAGGTCTCAAACATGAAGCTAAAGCCCCTGGGCGATCGTTTGATCGTGCGGGCTATCGAGGAGGACCTGACCACCGCTAGCGGTCTCGTGCTCCCCGATACAGCCAAGGAGAAGCCGCAGCAGGGCAAGGTCCTCGCCGCCGGCGATGGACGCCTCGACGATGACGGCAAGCGCATCCCTATGGATGTCAAGAAGGGCGACACGGTCCTGTACAGCAAGTACGGCGGGACCGAGACCAAAGATCCTGACACGGGAGAGGACCTGCTCGTGTTGCGCGAGTCCGACGTCCTGGCCCTTGTCGAGGCTTAAGGAGAACTGAGAACACATGGCTCACAAGGAGATCAAGTACAGCTCAGAGGCGCGTTCGGCGCTCGAGGCGGGTGTGGACGCGGTCGCTAACGCGGTCAAGGTCACGCTCGGCCCGAAGGGTCGCTACGTCGTGCTCGACAAGAAGTTCGGTGCGCCGACGATCACCAACGACGGTGTCACCATCGCTCGTGAGATCGAGGTCGAGGATGTCTTCGAGAACCAGGGCGCCCAGCTCGTGCGCGAGGTCGCCACAGCCACGAATGACGTGGCGGGAGATGGCACCACGACGGCGACGGTGCTCGCCCAGGCGATCGTTCGCCAGGGCCTGAAGAACGTGGCGGCGGGCGCTAACCCGCTGGCGCTCAAGCGCGGCATCGAGAAGGCCGTCGACGAGGTCGTCAAGAACATCGCGTCGCAGTCCAAGGAGGTCTCTGGCAAGGATCAGATCGCGCGTGTTGCGACGATCTCGGCCGGCGACGAGGAGATCGGCGACGTGATTGCCGACGCGATCGAGAAGGTCGGCAAGGACGGCGTCGTCAACGTCGAGGAGGGCCAGACGTTCGGCATGGACCTCGAGTTCACGGAGGGCATGCAGTTCGACAAGGGCTACATCTCGCCGTACATGGTCACCGACCAGGACCGCATGGAGGCAGTGCTCGAGGACCCCTACATCCTGATCGCCAACCAGAAGATCGGCTCGGTGCGCGATGTGCTGCCGGTGCTCGAGGCAGTGATCCAGTCGGGCAAGCCGATCCTGATCATCGCCGAGGACGTCGAGGGCGAGTCGCTCGCGACGCTTGTGGTGAACAAGCTCCGCGGGACCTTCACGGGCGTTGCCGTCAAGGCGCCTGGCTTCGGTGACCGCCGCAAGCGGATGCTCGAGGACATCGCGATCCTGACGAAGGCCGAGGTGATCACCGAGGAGCTCGGTCTGAAGCTCGAGAACACCGAGATCAAACAGCTCGGGCGGGCCCGTCGCGTGGTGGTTACGAAAGACACGACCACGATCGTCGACGGCGCCGGTGACAAGGCCGCGATCAAAGGCCGGATCAACCAGATCAAAGCCGAAATCGAGAACACCGACTCGGACTTCGACCGCGAGAAGCTGCAGGAGCGCCTGGCAAAGCTCTCCGGCGGCGTCGCCGTGGTGAAGGTGGGAGCAGCCACCGAGACGGAGATGAAGGAGAAGAAGCACCGCGTCGAGGACGCGCTGCAGGCAACCCGCGCTGCCCTCGAGGAGGGCATCGTCCCCGGCGGCGGCGTGGCACTGCTGGAAGCCACGTCGGCGGTCACGATCGGCGACAACGGTGCGTCGGTCGACGGCTCAGACGACGAGCGCACAGGAGCCCGCATAGTCTTGCGCGCCCTGGAGGAGCCGCTGCGTCAGCTGGCCGAGAACGCGGGCCTGGAGGGCTCGGTTGTCGTCAACGACGTGCGCAAGGCCAAGAAAGGCTTTGGCCTGAACGCCTCGACCAACGAGGTCGTCGATCTCGTGGCCGCCGGCGTGATCGACCCGGCGATGGTCACGCGCTCTGCCCTGCAGAACGCGGCGTCGATCGCCAAGAACATCCTCACCACCGAGGCAATCGTCGCCGAGCTTCCCGAAAAGGAAGGCGCCGGGGCCGGTGGCGGCGGGATGCCTGACATGTCGGGGATGATGTAGCCAGATCGTCCACCGCACGCGCGGCTCTTCAGTCGCGCGTGCGGGCAGTCGATAGATGAGCAGAGGGCCTGGCAGGATGCTGGGCCCTCTGTCTATTTCCGCCCACTTACTAGACTTAACGACGGTGTCAGTCGTTTGGGGTTGCTCCCCTTCACCTGTCG
>Ga0307373_10003089_pt1 | contig 29394 bp, 25 predicted proteins | sample OX2MG_FD_202534 | JGI IMG/M metagenome (GOLD analysis project Ga0307373, IMG submission 202534) | Soil microbial communities from Risofladan, Vaasa, Finland - OX-2 | ecosystem: Environmental > Terrestrial > Soil > Coastal area > Acid sulfate soil | place: Finland: Risofladan, Vaasa | collected... | reverse complement strand
CCCAGACCCAGTGCGGCTCCGCCAAGCGTCCACGCGGCGAAGTACCCCTTGCATCCACTCGCCAGTTCGAACGCTGAAATCTCTGCCTCGCCAATGGTGTCATGGCCGTACCCAGTAAGCACATGATTGAGGTCGTGAATAGCGGTAGCTCGGCGGCGCCCATTCCAGTTTGGAAAACACATGGGAATCGGCCCAAGTCGGTACGAAATCCATTTGTCTTCAAGGTCACCATCGGGCCTAAAGCCACTTTCGAGCAGGTGTTCAGCCAGCGCCTGGCGCAGGGTGAGGTCAGCGTCGCCCATGTGGGTCTCCTTCCCGACGCCACCCTCCACGACAGAGCCTAAGGTCCTCGCCAGCAGGCAGCAAGAGGCTGCTTATGACGCAGACTGGGCCATTTGTCAGATCCCTGTACTCACCAGGGCTGGACCCGCCAGTCGGAGTTTGGGTCCGTCCCCTCTCCGACACTCTGCCCGATATCCCCGAGTACCGGTTGCCCCAGGTACCGACCTGGCGGCTGGGTTCGGATCAAACCCCGACCGAGTTCGGCGGTTGCCGGTCGTCCCAATACCCGTAACGCATCTGCTAACGCAGCCATCAGGGTTCGATGCAACGCACGTCAACATGAGTCGTGTGCCCGGCGCGGATCGTCAGCGAAGCCTGGCAGAAGCGGCGACCGACTACGTCGAGTGTGTAAGTCCCCGATGGCAAAGTGAAGTCGAATTGATGCCCCGGGGGCACCACTTGACGCACCTCGGTTTGGCCGGGGGACTTCGCCTCGACAGTAGTAGTGAAGGTTGCGATGAAAAATTTTGGAGAGTTCAACTTGGGAGGGAAGACGAGGACATGGCCCTGAACAATCCCCACGCCACTTCCGCAAGCGCCCAACGACACCAGGACGACGAGAGCCAAGATGAGCACCAAGAACCGCCGCATCACATTCACCTCCCGGTCCCAAACATTCTGGCGCCTACGGAGCGGCGATGCTTGTAGCCAAGATGGGCGAACCCGAGCGCCCCACCAGTGACCGGTATCACCCGCTACCGGGTGCCTCGGTGACGATCTCGGGCTAGGCGCGATTGACGGCTACCGGAGCGCTGGTTTCTCAAGGCCGGATGCGCGCAACCTGACCGGTAACGCTCAAGCGCCGGCGCACTGGTGCACCCCGGCGGGAATGGAGGAGCCATTTCGGACTACAAAAATGACTACAACTCCCGGCCAAAGGTCGCGAAAGCCAGCGAAGGCCGGTGAGTGTCGGGACTAAAGATGCTGGTCAAAGCGAATCTTGGTGAACGGCGGTGAGCAGCGGGGCGCCTCAACTCGCTCTTGAAAAGCCTTGGCCCAAAAGGCTCGTGGGTTCGAATCCCACTCCCTCCGCCCTCTGACCAAGGACTTCCGAGCGCAAGCCCGGAGCCGGAGCGCGACTAGCGAATCGTGAGCTCGCCAAGCGGGTCTCCGACGTCGCGGCCGGGAAGGTCAGCGCCGGGAGAGAGACGGTGGGAACCCTCCTCGACCTCTGGTTGAACCATTGCGAGTCGATCGGCGACGCGTCGGAGTCGACGAGGTCGCCCTCGAGGTCGTGCGCAGGCACAGAGCCCAAGTCGGGGGCGCTTGGGCCATGCCGACACGGCGGTGACCCCGAGGGTGTACAGCCACGTCCTCCCGGAACGAGACCGCGAGGCCGCCGCAGCACTCGGTCGCACGCTGGCGAAGTAGGCCCCACCACGGACCATCTGGTGGCTCGAGGCCCGACACAACGAGTTCAGAATCTGGCTGAAGCCCTCGGCACAGCACTGAGGCTGCCGTCTGACCCACTTCGGTAGTCAAAGGGAGTCGCCCGGAGGCCTGGCCCTTCACGGTTACACGAGAATCGCCACGCCCAAGATCGCACCCGCCTTGGCCAGCACCCATCGGAGGGCGACCGGGGACTGGCTGACCCACGGACTTAACTGGTCGGTTCGTGCTCATCAACGCATGGCATCGCCAGCTCGATTAGAAAGGGTCAGAATCTTGACCGTGTCCTCTCCCTCCCCCTTCACACACCTGGCTGGCGCACACGCGCGCCGATCGAAGTTCCGGAGGCGGAGGTTCGTGGTCGCCGGCACGCTGGGCGCTTTCATCGCCTTAGGTGCGCTTCTGGCAACCTGCGCCGACAAGGGGCCGTCACCGGCACCGAGGATCTCCTCGACGTCCTCGCCGACGCCTCCACATGCCCGCCGCCCCCCTGAGGCCATCGCGGCGGCAGAGTCGGGACTCCTCCCCTGGGCGCTCCCAACCCCCGTCAGCCGGGTCGTGACACTCCCCGCCCCGGGGGATCAGCTTGTCATCATCGGGGGGCTGACCGCATCGAACGTCTCCGCGCAGGGTATCTACACGGTCGGCACCACCTCTGGGACGCTCACGCACGTCGCCGACCTCACGGGAGGCCTCCACGACGCGTCGGGTGCCGTCATCGACGGACGTGACGTGACCTTCGGGGGGGGTTCTCCAGCCACCGTCGCTACCGTCCAAGGTATCGTGGCGCCGAACGGTGCCCCCCCGAGCACGATCGCAAAAGCCACCGTCACAGGGTCGCTCCCCCAGCCGCGGTCGGACTCGGCGGCGGTGACCGTCGGCAAGACCACCTATATCGTGGGCGGGTACGACGGTACGAACCCCGATCGCGCGGTCCTGGCCACGACCGACGGCGTTACGTTCTCGACTGTCGGTTCACTGCCGGTGCCGGTGCGGTACCCGGCCGTCGCCGCTGTGGGAGGGCTGATCTACGTTTTCGGCGGTGAGGCCGTCACCGGAGCCGGTGCCGGTCAGCCCGTGAGCGCTATCCAGCTCGTCAATCCGAGCCGCCACGCCGCATCGACGATCGGACGCCTGCCGGTGCCGCTCGAGGGGGCCGCCGCCGTAACCATCGGGAAGCAGATCTATCTGGCCGGAGGCGAGAGCACGGTCGCCCAATCGGTCACGGCCGGCGTGGGCACGACACAGTTGGGGCTACCCCCGGCCGGCGCCAATCCTGGAGCCGGCGCCACCAGCGCCACAGCCACAGCCGCCACGGTTCCCGGGAACGGCAGCGGGGGTGCGAGAACCACCGGGGCCACGCTCCTCGGTGACGCCACGAAGATCTCCTCCCCCGGTGCCGGCCCAAGCCCCGCCGCGAACACCAGTGCCGCTGCCGGATCGGGACCGCCAGGGTCCACTTCGACCATCGAGTCGACTCCGAGCACCTCTACCGTCTCCACCATTTGGGCATTCGATCCCGCCACCGCCGGCATGCTGAACGCCGGGCGCCTGCAGGTGCCCGTGTCGCACGCGGGTCTGGCTGTCCTCGGTTCCACGGCCTGGTTGGTGGGTGGCGAGTCCGGGGGAGCCCAGATGTCCACTGTTCAGATGATCACGCCGAACCCGAAGTTCGGCACGGCAGGCACGACGGGGGCGGGCTCGCCGTACTTCGGAATGCAATTGCTCATCGCCGACCGAGGCAACAACCGGTTCCTAATCTTGAACCCGGCCATGGACATCACCTGGAAGTATCCGTCCGCGAATTCACCGCCAGACCCGTACGGCTTCGTCTTTCCCGATGACGCTTTCTTTATCGACAAGGGCAAGGGCATCATCTCCAACCAGGAGGAGAACGAGACCATCGTCGAGATCGGCTACCCCTCGGGCAAGATCCTGTGGGAGTACGGGCACCCCAAGCAGCCCGGAACCGCACCAGGGTACCTGCACGAACCCGATGACGCCTATCTGTTGGACAACGGCCAGATCACGGTGGCCGATGCCCAAAATTGCCGCGTCATGATCATCAATCACGACGGCAGCGTGGCCGGACAGATCGGAACCACGGGCCGTTGCGTCCACGACCCCCCCACTTCGATGGGCTCGCCCAACGGTGACACGCCACTATCGGACGGCAACGTCCTCATCTCCGAGATAAACGGTTCGTGGATCAGCGAGTACACGTTGCAGGGCCAACTTGTGTGGACGGCACCCGCACCGGTGTCCTACCCGTCGGACCCCCAGCAACTGGGGTCCGACTTGTATCTCGTCGCCGACTACGCCAAGCCGGGAGGGTTCATCTACATGAATCGCGCCGGGCAGGTCCTCTACCGGTACGAAGCGGCCTCAGGACCCGGCATGCTCAACCACCCGTCGCTCGCCGAGCGTCTTCCGAGCGGCGTCGTCATGCTCAACGACGACTATGCCAACCGAATGGTGGCTATAGATCCCACGACAGGCGCCCTGGTCTGGCAGTACGGAGTCACCGACGCGGCCGGGACGGCACCTGGGATGTTGAACACCCCGGACGGATTCGACCTGCTCGGACCCAACGGAACCACACCTACCCACCCCACGACAGGCTGAAATCTTGGAGAGGGCCACCCCCTCCAATCCAAGTCGTCGACGAGTCGAAAGGTGGGTCGCAAGGGAGTTCATCGGGTTGCCACCTGGGGCTTCGTCGATGTGCTTGGCTTTCCGCTGAGGTCAGTGCCTCGGTCGCAGGTGCTTTCGTCGGGGTGCGTTGACGACCATGGTCCCCGGCCAGAACCAACCGGCCGACCGATACCCGGTGGGGTGGACCCGGAATTTCGTGACGATGTATGTGGCGCCACGCGCCCGCTTAGCTCCAATTCGGAGCCGTCAGAGCCACGGCGGGAATCGCGAGAGCAATACCGCTGAACCGCGCTGACGATCGGCTCCGAGATGACCCCCTCCCGCAACGGCAGGCCGGAACAGCTCCTTGGAGCGCGAAGAGCCAGGACCTCGATGACCAAATCCGTGTTGTCACGACGCTCCAGACGCGAGGGCTCAAGCACGTGGCCGAAGGCGAGATAGAGGAAGGACCAGGCCATCGTCCACCGTCGTTGCTCCAGCTTTGAGCCGCAACTTCCCGGTCCGGCCTATCGATGACATTCTCGACACCCACGGGGTCAACGCGACGATTCACTTGGACACGGCCCGGTTTGTTCCGTACTCGCCCGGAACCGATCGTTACCCTGAAGCGAGCCACGTGCGCGTCGCACGGTGTTGGAACCAAGGGCATCGGCCCGCTCGCCCTGGACCTCGAGCGCGACGAACCTCCGCAGCACCACCCAGACGGTCCTCCGCATGAGAATCTCCAAAGGGCGGCTCGGGTGCCGGTCAGTCCGTTGATCGACTCCACTCCGGCCTCATGCGTGGCAGGGTCGAACTCAACATCTCCCACCGTAAGCGAGGCGAGTCGAACGCCGAGGAACGACGTTGCATAGCTCTGATACGGGCCAGCAGCTCTCGAAAGTCGAAGGGCTTGACCATGTAGTCGTCGGCTCCGGCGTCGAGCCCGGTGACCCGATCGCCGGGGGCGTCCCGGGCGCTGAGCATGAGGACGGGGAGCCGTGATCCGCATCGACGGAGCTCGCGCACCACGTCGATGCCCGAGACCTCGGACATGACCCAGTCGAGCACCGCCACCTCGTAGTCGTAGGTGCACAGCAAGCGCAGCGCCTGTTCCCCGTCAGCCACCGCGTCGACGACATAGCCACTCTCTAGAAGACCTCGCTCCAGGGCAGAGCGCAGCCCAGCGTCGTCCTGGGCAACCAGCAGCCTCATGTCCTTAACATTTACTCGCTCAACCTGACAACAGGATTACACCGAAGGCCCGCCCTCATCGTTTCGTTGAGGTTGTGGATCATCACATGGTTGTAAGGGTCTGTTCCGTAGGGTGATGTTGATGCCGCAGACCGCTGTCCGACCGCCGAGCTTGGCGGACACCCGCGCCAATGGGCCGAACCTTCGTCGGCGCAGACGGGTGCGTCGACGCATGAGATGGGCTCGCTCCCATAAGTTCACGAGCGTTCTCGTGCTCGGTGCCATTCTTCTGACGCCCATATGGTGGTCGCTCGGCTCTGCGTTGACGAATCCCGGCCTGGGAGCAAGTGCACCGGCGAGGTTCGCAGAATGGTTCCGCGGCCACGGTGGTGGCTCTCTGGTCACGTAGGCTGAGAACACCTCGTCATCGAGATCCTGGCCTTCAGTCGGCCGCCACCCGTCTTCCATGAAAGGGCTCGCTCAACTCGCCCTCCTCGAATCCGCCACGAACAGTGGTCTCGTGATCGTCCACGTCCATGCTGTCGAGGTCGTACCCGTCCCCTACCTGCAGGGCACCAAATGTCGATCGAGTCACTCAAATTGGGCTCGGCGCCGCCGTGTGGCTGTCGGCGGCGATGTCACAATCGCAGATGGGGAAGCACTTAAGGGGCACAGAGCCCTAGTTCAACAGGTGGAGGACGGCGCCGAGTAGCCCGTGCCGACCTCGGGGTCCTCCACGACACCAATCTCGGACGAACGCAGGATGGCGCCGAGGTGCACGACATACCAGACGCCGCGCCACGAGATCAGAGAGGCGATGCCGAAGGAGCGCGTCACGCCGTGTTGTTGGTAGACGACTCGGGAATTGGCGACCTCGAAGTACCCGATCCGATTGTCGCAGACCCCGGGCGGCACCCAGTGCCGGTCGCTTTCGGGGACCTCGACGTCCACCAGCACCGCCGACGAAGGGTCGGGTCCGAGCAGATCGTGTGCAGCGGTGATGTCCAGCGAGTAGTCGTGGACCAAGCGATTCTCGTAGTCCCCCTGCGCGTCGGTGATGGTCTTGACCTGTTCGTAGGCCTGCTCGGGGAAGAACGCGGGCAAGGCAATGGTCGGCGAATCGCTCACGACCCCCTTCCATAGGGCGGCCATGTCGGATTGGAACGGTGGTGAATTGGTAGGCGGGAGTGCCTCGGTCTGGGAAAGAGACCCTGGATTGGTGGTGGTGGTGGTGGTGGTGGTGGTCGGCGCGGCCACCTCCGTGGAGGGTGTTGCGTGGAGTGCCGGCGGGGGGTAGACCGATGGGTCGGACAACGGCGCCCCCCGTGCCTGCCCGCCGCCGGTGGTCAACCAGGCGGCGATGCCCGAGCCCAGCGCCACCACGGTCGCCATGGCCATGATGAGGGGGACACGGAGCGCCCAAGGTCGCCTTCGGTAGCGAGACCGGTGGGGTCCGGACGGTCGAGGCGACCCCGAGGATGCGTGCGGCTCGTCGCCGGGGAAGCGGCTCATGTCCTGGCTGATCGTAGAGCGCGGCGTCAGCTCGCTCGGGCGGCGTGCCAGCCATCACCCTGGCTCCGCCGCCGGCCACCTGTCCCAGCGTCTCCCGGGGTGGTCAAGTTCCTCCCCCGTGGTTACGGGATCGGTTGTGCGACGTCCACGGTCACGAAGTCGCGGGTCCACCCCAGCAGGTACCGATCCGCCGGCTGGTTCTGACCCGGGACCATCGTTGTCAGCACACCCCCTGGCGATGCGGCCACGTCTGCCTGGACCCACTCTGGGTTGATGTCGAGCTCCATGGCCACCGTGGCTCCGGCACTCACGAGGGCGGTAGCCATGTCGATGGGAAGCGCGTGCATGCTGGCCGCATAGATGAGATCACCAGCCGCGTCCTGTCCGAGCGCGCTGCGGGCCGTGAGGGCGACCTCGTGCAGTGGGTCACCCCAGGCACTGGTCGTCAAGATCGTCGGGCTCGGTTGTGCGCCCGACACCAGCGGCGGGAGGTTCTGTCGCACGCTCGTCACCGCTTCGTGGGGCCCGGGCGCGGTAGCCCCCCACACCCCGACGTGGGCCGCGCCGTTGGTGTCGATGACCAGGCTGGCCATGCCGGCGACGAGGGGGGTGAGGACGTGTCCGTCGATTTCGACTCCACCGGCGTGGCCCGACACCTTGAATCCACCGTTGAAGACACCCAGCAGTACCGCCCGCTCTGGAGCCGCGATCTGGGGCTGTGCGTCGACACTCAGGGCAATGCCGGCGGTGGGAGGGTCTTGGCCGCCAGAGTGGAGGGCGAAGACGACTTGTCCGGCGCGGAATCGGACCAGCGTCACCGAGGCACCCCCCGGGGTCATCATTGCCCGCTCGTCGATGGCCACCCCCGTCGCCAAGGTGCTCACCGGCGTCCACCCCGGTTGGGCCGGGACCGTCGTGGTCGTGGTCGTCGACGGCCGGGGAGCGGCGACCGGAAGGGACGATGACCCCGGCGTCGCCTCGGACTTCGCGTCGCCGGATGTGGGGGACCCGGTGCATCCCGCCAGCGCCATGGCCAGGAGGACGGTGGACGCCGCCCGGACACGCCCCGCGCCCGTCAATGCCGGCCGATGGGATCGGGGTTGGCCCATTCCGCGAAGTCCGTCCTCGGCCCACGACCACGAAGAAGGCGACGTCGTTGTCGCTCTGACGTGCCGCCCCACACGCCGTCGGTGATCCGGTTGGTGAGGGCGTATCCCAGACATTGGCCTCGTACCGTGCACTCGACGCACACGCGCTGGGCAGACTGCACGCCGATCCAGTCGCTGGGGAAGAACACGCCGGGGTCCATGTTCTTGCAGCGCCCCTGACCCATCCAGTCGGTGTCCAACGGTGCCTCCTGTGGACTCTCTGATACGTCGGCACAGGCGCGGGTCCCCGATCGTGGCGGACTTCGGGCCGGATCCGGGCTCGGTTCACAGGTGCGTTTGCTCCCGACGTTTCGAGCCTAGGAAGCCTCTGTGACGACAGCATGAAGTTGTCCGGAGGTGTTCGCCCGAAACAGCAGAATCCCCAATCACCCCTCGCAGGGCAGGTCACGGGTCCTGGCGCTGAGCCTTTCGACGACGGTTGTGCTTCCCGGCGGCGTCTGACGTCTCGGAAGACGGCTGCGGGGCGTGGATTCGACCACCTGAGGATCAAGATTCAACGTCGACTAGTCAGAGACCGAACCGCGACGACAGTTTGGCGTCCACAAGTTAAATAGCGGGGACCGCCCCATGGGGATGCTTTTGCCATTTTCGATTGCTATTTTCGATTCCACGTCTGCCTCCTCCACCATACCCGCACCAAGTGGACAACGGCTCGCTGAGCTCGCTCTTTGGGTCCTCTGTGGACTGGCTGAGAACGAACCAAGATCCGGATGGTGGGCTCGTATGGACCCCGAACGACCGCATGGGAGCAGCCCGGTGATGAGCAGCCTTCGCCTAGGGTCCGGCCGGGTTCCGGTCCACGCGCTCATGCGTCGTGCAGCCTGATGTGGCCACGAGGTCGTCGAGCTCTCGTCGATTCGACACTGTCCGACCGGCGCATGCCGCAGCACGCTCGTCGGGGGGCACGGGTCTCACCGCGACGGCACCGCAGTCGTCGTCGACCTACGACCGTGGTGGTGGCAATCGGTCTTGTGGTGGTGATCGTGGCGTCGATCGCTCTCTCTGTCGCCTTGTTGGGTTCGACCGGGCCATCGCGCCGGGTGCAGGACCAGCCCTCCGCCTCACCGACGTCGTCGCATCCCATCACGACGACGAACGCTGCCCCCCCTGTCTGGCGCGTCGGGTGGGGGTCCGCCATGGCATGGGGTAACGGCGAGGCGTCGAACGTGACGGTCCGCGACCTGGCCACGGTCGGCACCGGCGGTGAAGCCGTTCGCATTCGGATCTCAAACGTCTTTGGGAACGAGCCCCTCGTGATCGGGGCGGGGAGCGTGGGGCTCGCAGCCGCAGGTGCCGGCGTGGTGCCCGGAACGCTGCACGCTTTGACCTTCGGCGGAGCTCGGGGGACGACGGTCCCTGTGGGGCAGGTCAGCTATAGCGATGCGGTGAGCATGGACGTGAGCGACTTGCAGACCCTGGCCATCAGTGTCTACGTGAGTGGGCGCGAGCTGGTCACCGTCCATCCGTGTTGTACGAAGATCGTCTCGTACTTCACCCCCAACGGGGGTGGGGACTTGACCGGATCTGTGAGCGGCGTTGGGCTCAGCGAGCCGAGCCCCTGGGAGCGATGGGTCGATGCCGTCGATGTGCTGCAGACGACGGGCGAAGGAAGCATCGTCGTGGTGGGCGACTCCATCACCGACGGGTACCACACGTCGGTGCGGTGGACCGATGTCCTTCAGAAGCGGATCGACATGCTCCCGCCCAGCGAGCAGCGGGCGGTCGTGAACGAAGGGATCACGGCGAACGCGCTGACGGCAGTGGTGCGCACCGACGACCTGACCGGTGGAGGTCCCTCAGGGGTGTCGCGGTTGGCGCGTGACGCCCTCACCCAGGCCGGAGTGTCTGAGGTGGTCCTCTTCCTGGGTACCAACGACCTTTGGTTCGGGGCCACCGCTGACCAAGTTATCGCAGGTTACGAGCAGGCCATCGCCGCCGCGCATGGCGCGGGCGTCCGGATCGACGTCGTCACGTTGCTGCCCCGCAGTACCAGCCCGGAAGAGCGATGGACCCCGTTGCAACAGCGCTATCTCCAGCAAGTCGACCAGTGGATCCTCACGTCGGGCGCGTTTGACGCCGTGTTGAACCTGGGCACCTCCGTGGCCGACGTCTACGACGGTGGGTGTGCTCCGACCGCGATATTCCCCATGTATGACTCGGGCGACCACCTCCACCCCGACGCGCAAGGACAGACGGCCATGGCCAACGCCGTGGATGGCGCCGCACTCGACGTCCCTCCGCTGCCCGGGGTACCGCCGCTAGTGACGGTCGCCCCGACGCCGGGGTGCCAGGGAGTCAGTGGCATTCCCAGCGCCATCACACCGACGAGCCGATGAGGACCGACGAGCCGACGAGAAAGGAGACGGCAGGCGGCGGGTGGGTCGTGCGGTCAGCCCGGAGCTCCCGGGCATGCGCCGGTTGCCTGAGGCGCGACCGGGCCCGTGGTGAGGCTGGTTCGCCCCCCGACGTTGCCGGCGGTCGCCATGGCCGCCAGCGCGGCGCTCTGCCCAGCGATCTCGGCGTCGAAGAAGTCGGTGGTGACCTGGGCGACGATCTGTTGATCGGGCCCCGGGGCGGCATAAGGCGCCTCGTGGGGCGCGCCGAGAAGGTCGAGGTAGTACTTGGGAGATGCGGCGGCGTTGTAGATCTGGGCGCTACAGGTGGGGAAGTTGATGGTATCGGCGTTTCCCTGAGTGATGAGCAGCGGCACCCTGCCCGAGAAGGCGTAGCGGCCGCCGAAGCTCGCCAACTCTGCTCCCGACAAGATAGCGGCCGCTTTCACGCGAGGGTCCTGGCAGCAGGTGTCGGCGGCGACCGCCAAGGTGACGTCAGCGCCGTCGGAATGCCCGACCGCGCCGATCTCGTTGGCATCGATCAGACCGGACAGGGGTGATCCCGACCCTTGTGCAGCCTCGAGCAGGGTGGTGATCACGTAGCGTAAGTCGGCGGGGTGGTTCGTGATGTCGTTCTCATCGAGGGAGCGTTGATCGGATGGGTCGGTATGGGGATAGGTGGGAGCTGCGACGACGAAGCCTGCCGATGCCCAGTCGGTGAGCAATGTGGAGTACGCCTGGACCGAGAGGTCGTAGCCCTGCGAGAATACGAGCAGAGGGTACGGCGCATGTATCCTGTCGGGCGGCGCGTCCGGGCCCCTTGCTGCGGCGATATCTCGTACAGGGTAAAAGATGGCGGTGGGAAGCGACCGGTCCCCGACCCCCGGAGCTCCCGGTTCCATGATCGACAGACTCGTCGTACCCACGGCGTAGGACCCGTCGGCGCTGAGCGAGGGAACAGGCTGTGTGGTCGCGACAGTCGATGTTGTTGTGGTGGGAAGGCGCCGGGTGACCGTCGTCGCGGGTGCAGGCGTGGACTGGTGACGGTAGAGGGCGCCGACGGTGAGGACGGTGGCGGCGAGAAGCGAGACCCCTATCGCTCCGACCAGACCTGCCCTGGAGGTGCTTGTTCCAAGCCGTACTCGACGATGCCGGCCCGGTGGCACCTGGCGCAGCCTATATGCCGCGGCGTGTTGGCGACAGCTGCTGCGAAGCACGCAGACGACGTGAGATGACCACCGTCGAGATCCGGAACCTGCGACGCGACGACACCGCCGCCAGCGCACGGCTGCACGGCGAGGTTCTCGACATGGAATTCTTGGTTCGTTGCGGCCCGCGATTCCTCGACCGGTACCACCGGGCGTGGATCGACAGCCCCAAGGGCCTCGCTTTAGCGGCTGTCGACGAACGAGGGCGTGTGGTTGGCGTACTCCTCGGTGCCTTGGACCCCGCCGCGCACGTTCGGGCGATGGTGCGCCGACACGGTTTGTCGCTCACGTTCTGGCTGGTGGTGCGGGCGGTGACCGACCGCAGCTTCGCGCGTGAACTGTTGGCCACTCGCCTGTCTCGGTACGTCCGGGGGGTGGTACGCATCCTGGCCTCGGGCGTTTCGACCGCCCTCGGGCACACACCCTCGCCGAGCCGGCGTTCTGCACCACCCACTGCATCGGCCGACCAACCCGGAGCCACCATCCCTTCTGGTCAGGGGCATCTGGCGCCGACCATCGGGGAGATCACGCATCTCATGGTGCAACCAGACAGGCGCGGTGGCGGCGTGGGGAGAGAGCTCCTGGCACAAGCCGGCCGAGCCGGGAAACGAGCAGGCCTCGACGAATTTGTCCTCGTGACGCCGCCTGACCTTGCCGCTCGCGCCTTCTACGAGCGCCTGGGCTGGTGTTTCGACGGCGAGCTCACCAGCCGGAGCGGTGAGCGCTTCGTCCGCTACCGATTGCCGCTCACCTCGTAACCGCGACGATCAGCGCCCTCGTCATGCTGCCGTCAGGTCGGCTAGCGCATGATCCTCGTACCTATGTGGCTCCCCCCTCAAAGAGTTTGCAGCGCGACAGAGCAAGGCCCCGAGGGCTCCTTCGGGCGTCGGACGTGACCGCAGGCGTCGCGCGGCCCTGCCAGAGCGACTCGACACTCTCGGCCCCACCACCTCTTTCCGCCATGCCCGATACGACGCCGATGCCGGAACTTCCCGATCATCGCCGCGGCGGCCTCCTCGGTGTCCGCCTCCAGAGATGGGTTTGGACCAGGCGTGCCTCGTCGTGGGACCACGGCGGGGCAGCGGGTCTCGAACTCGTCATTGACGCCGTGCTCGAAGCCGCCGAGGTCCGCCCCGGGTTGGTCGCCGTTGACCTCGGATGCGGGACCGGACAACTGAGCCTGCCCCTCGCCCGCAACGGCGCGTACGTGATGGCGGTCGATGTGAGCCAGGCCATGGTGGACCTTCTCGAGGCGAAGGCCACCGCGTCTGGCGTGAAAGGCATTCTGGGCGTCGTCACCCCCATCGAGACGCTCTCACTGCCTGAACAAAGCGCTGACCTGGTGATCTCGAACTATGCGCTGCACCACCTGCGCGACCGTGACAAAGCTGCCTTTGTGGGGGAGGCGGCGTCGTGGCTTCGACCCGGTGGGCGCCTGGTCGTCGGCGACATGATGTTCGGTCGGGGCGCCACGGCGCGGGACCGGAGCATCATCGCTTCCAAGGTCGCGGTCCTCGCCCGGCGTGGCCCTGCAGGTTGGTGGCGATTGGCGAAGAACGCCATCCGATTCACGCTGCGCCTCCAAGAGCGACCGGTCTCGATGGACACCTGGACGCGCCACTTCGAGATGGCTGGGCTGACCGACGTCTCGGCGACGCCCGTCGTCGCCGAGGCCGCCGTGATCGTGGGGACCAAACCCTAGCTTCGGCAAATCGAGGCATCGGTGAGGAATGGGATCCCTGCCCTTCGTCTCGTCGACACCGTGCCCCGACTGCGCCGCCTTCACGATTTCGCAAGGACTGGCAGGCGAGGATTGGCCGACGAGGCTGCGGGTCCGAGGTCGTGGCGGTGTGAGAGGATTGGAGGCCAATGTCCGGAAGTAAGGCTGCCCGGCGGAGGCCCTCGGCCGCGTCCTCCCAACTGAGGGTGGTCGAGCGCCGGCCCCGCTACGGCACCGAGCGCACCGGCCCCTCGAGTCATTTGGCGCGTGCGCCGTGGATGCTCAGTCGGGACCAATGGTCATGGCTGGCGCCTCCACCCCGTGCCCTGCAGCTCACGGGGTGGGCGGTGCTCCCCTTGCGTGCCTTTTTGGGTTTTACGTTCTGTTTTGCGGGCCTGCAGAAACTCGCTAATCCCGGCTTCTTCTCCGCGTCGAACCCGTCGTCCATCCAGGCACAGCTTGCCGGCGCGGCTCGGCGAAGCCCTATCCACGGGCTCATCGGGCCGCTCGGGCATGTGGCGGTACCCCTCGGCGTGCTCATCGCCTTGGCCGAACTGGCGGTGGGCCTGGGCACGCTGGTGGGGTTGTGGACGAGGCTCGCCGCTGCCGGCGGCATGATCATCTCCTTCTCCTTGTTCCTGGCCGTGAGCTTTCACTCGAACCCCTATTACACCGGATCAGACATCGTCTTCGTCTTCGCCTGGACGGTCTTGCTCCTGGGCGGGTCCGGGGGTGTGCTCTGCGCAGATGCGTTGCTCGCCGACCTCGCCCGTGACCGACAAGGCGCCAGCCGCAGTGCGATTGTCCCGGTGGCCTTCGAAACCGTGCAAAGGGTGTGTGGCGCGTACACATCGGGGAACTGCAGCGCTCGCCACAACGAGCCCTGTGCGCCGGGCCCCTGTCCATACTTGGCACGGCACGAGGCTTCTCCCCACACCCCGCACGCCGCGGCCATCGATCGTCGCATCTTCACGGTCAAAGCTGCCTGGACAGGCGTGTTGGCCGCGGTCGGTCTGGTGAGCGCCAGTTTCGTGGCCGGCGTCGGACGTCTGGCGTCGTCCTCACACGGCTCGGGCGCCGCCACTGTGGGAGCCGGCACGTCGTTGGGCTCTGCCCCTACCACCACGACGACGACGCAGGGTGCCACGTCGGGTGCCGGGCCGAGCGCTCCTCCGTCGTCTGCGCCGGGCTCCTCCGCCGCCACGCATCCGCCTGGCACTCGCATAGGGCCTGCAGCAGATGTGCCCGTCGGGGGCTCGGCGTCGTTCCAGGATCCTTCGTCAGGCGATCCTTCGCTCGCGGTCCAGCCCAGTACGGGACGGTTCTTGGCCTTCGATGCCGTGTGCCCGCACGCGGGATGCGTGGTTCAGTACGACCAGGGCAACAAACTCTTCGCCTGTCCGTGTCACGGTTCGGTGTTCAATGGAGAGACGGGGGCTGTCGAGAGCGGGCCCGCGCCCACCGGGCTGACTCGTCTCGCCATCAGCAAGGGCTCTGATGGCGAGTTGTACGTGAGCTGAACCATGGGATCCACCTCTCACCCGGGACACCGGCCTCCTGAGGGCGCCGAGTCTCATGGTCGCGCATCCGACGCTGTGGAAGGCAACGCCCGTCTCACGGCAACGACGGCGGTGGTGCTCTTCGTGCTCCTTGCCGCCGAGGGGGTCACCATCCTCAGGATCCACGCCTTGTTGTCGCCCCACGTGTTCATCGGCATGGTGCTGATCCCTCCGGTGCTGGTGAAGACGACGAGCACCACGTATCGCATGGCCCGCTATTACCTCGGTTCCCCCGCCTATCGACGCAAGGGACCGCCGCCGGTGCTTCTTCGGCTCCTCGGGCCTTTCGTCGTCGTACTCACAGTCGCGGTTCTTGCCAGCGGAGTGGCCCTTCTCCTCGCCGGTTCGGCGTGGCAGAGGCCGCTCCTTTTGCTGCACAAGGCCAGCTTTGTGCTGTGGTTCGGAGCCATGACCATCCACATCCTCGGCCACGTCGCGGACACGGCCAGGCTGGCCCCCCGGGACTGGATGCGCAGCACTCGGCGAGACGTGGCCGGGGCGGGGTTGCGCCAGTGGGCGATCGCCTCGAGCCTGGTGGTGGGAGTCCTGCTCGGGTTTCTCATCCTGGGGCGGGTCGGCCCGTGGTTGGCGTCGACCCCGTTCCGGGGTCACTGACCCCGGAACCGGCAGCCGGGAAGACAACGGATCGCAGGGACGTGGGCTCGGGCGCAGGGATGACCAGCCGACCGCGATTCACGGCCGCTTCACAGCGACCTCCAAGGAAGCATTCAGATCCATGACCGATAGTGGTGAAGATGTCCAGGTCCTTCGTCATCTCGCACCTCAGGACTAACCTTATGACGGCGGCTCTGGCTGTCGGCTTGGTCGCGGGGACCCTCGCCATCGATGCCGCGGCATCGCAGCTGTCGGGCGAGATCGGTCGTACCGACCGGTCGGCATCGGTCCCTGCCCCCGCTGCCTCGACCCCAGGGCAACGGGCATCATTCCGAACCTTCTAGCGAACCCTCACCCCCGACGCCGACGCCCTGTCCCCAGGCCGCCTCGGAGGAGAGGTCGTGCCGGGCCCGAAGCTGGCCAGGCCGCGCCGGAGGGCACAGACGCGAGAACTTTTCAGCAGGCGCACAGCTTGCGTACAGACCCCTCTCAACGTGGGTTGCGACGCTGCATGCATGACGCCGGCCGCGCAGATCAGACCGGGTGGCGGTGTGATCGCCTCGGGTGAAGCGTGGCCTGTGGTGGCGCGGGGACGATCCGGTCCTGCCCCGCAGCCCTGGGTGGCCGACATCTTTGCGGGACTAGCCGGGCTCGGCTTCGGCTCCGTACTGGCCTTGGTGATCACCGGAGAGACGAGTGGTTCACTCCGCGCGCCCGGAGGTTGGCTCATCGCCGGAGGGCGCCTGGCGGGATTTGCTGGCGCCTATCTGATGTTGGTCATGGTCGTGCTCATCGCGCGCTTGCCCTGGCTCGAGCGCGCCGTAGGCCAAGATCGGCTCGTTCGTTGGCATCGTCGGATCGGGGCCTGGCCACTCGTGCTCATCTCCGCACACGTCGTGCTCGTCACTCTCGGTTACGCCGAGCTGGCTCGGGTCGGGGCCCTGCGTCAACTCTGGGTATTTCTCACCTCCTACCCCGATGTCCTAGCTGCGGCCGTTGGATTCGGACTCCTCGTTACTGCCGGGATCAGCTCGATCAAGAGGGCTCGACGTCACCTCAAGTACGAGACGTGGTGGATCGTGCACCTGTACATGTACCTCGCCCTCGCACTGGCCTTTGCCCACCAGATCGTCACCGGAGGATCGTTCGTCGGCCATCCACTGACCCGGGCGATCTGGATCGCGCTGTGGATCGCCACCGCAGGGATGGTCATCGTGTTCCGGATCGCTCAGCCCGTCGTGCGAAGCCTCCGGCACGGGCTTCGAGTCGCCGCCGTGCGCGAAGAAGCACCAGGAGTGTTCTCGATCATCTGCTCGGGTCGACGGCTCGAAAGGCTGGCAGTCTCAGGAGGGCAGTTCTTCCAGTGGCGCTTCCTCACCAAAGGCCTGTGGTGGCATGCACATCCCTACTCCCTTTCTGCGCTCCCGAGACCCCCCTACATCAGAGTGACCGTCAAGGGTCTCGGCGATCAGAGCCGAGCCGTCGCCCACCTGAAGGTCGGAACGCGCGTGGCGATCGAAGGGCCGTACGGGGCGTTCACCCATCACGCCCGTTCGTCAGATCGCATCGTTCTCATCGGGGCAGGGGTCGGCATCACCCCACTGCTCGCCCTCCTCGAGGACTTGCCGTCCTCGATCGAGGTGACCGTCATCGTCCGGGCCTCCACCACCGACGAGCTCGTCCACCGCGACGAAGTGGCCGCCCTCGTCGAGCAGCGTGGTGGTCAGTTCCACCAAGTCATCGGCTCGCGCCACAGGGTTCGCTTCGATGCCAGTTCCCTACGACGACTGGTTCCTGAGCTCCCGTCTTGTGATGTCTATGTCTGTGGACCCGATGGCTTCAGCAAGAGCATGGTCGCCGCAGCGGTGAAACTCGGAGTTCCCCGCAGCCGGATCCACGAAGAAGCGTTTGCGTTCTAGGCCAGGAGGCTCTGACTCGATGTGGATGTTGAAAGGATGCCTTCGATGAGGCGGGCACCCATCGTCATTGCCGCGACGGCGGCCGGGCTCGTTGGCGTCCTGAGCTTCCACACGAAGTCCGCGAGCGTGACTCTCAGCGGCCTGCCGGGCGCTTCGAGTCGGGGCTCTTCTTCCACCTCTGTGGCCGGGGGACCGCCTCCGGGCCCGCGATCGACCGGCTCCGGTGCGCCTCCGACTTCGGGGTCGTCTGCCACGTCCACCACGAGCCCTGCCACCCCGAGCTCATCATCGACGCGTTCTGCCAATGGTCCGTCGGTCAACTACAACTATGGCGTCTTGTCGGTATCGGTCACGGTCTCGGGCAAGAAGATCACCAAAGTTGGGATCGCGTCGCTCGATGACGGAGGGAATTTTCGGTCCCAGTCCATCGACCAGCAGTCGATTCCGATCCTCGAGCAGCAAGCCTTGCAAGCACAAAGCCCCAACATCCAAGGTGTGTCGGGCGCGAGCTATACGAGTGCGGGGTTCGAACAGTCGCTGCAGTCGGCACTAAGCAAGCTGGGCTTGGCGTGACGCGTGCTCGGCCGGCGCCCGACAGGCCCATCGAGCTGCCACGAGCCGTGCATCATCGCGAATCGGTCATGGGAACCGTAGTCACTATCGACCTGTACACGAAGGACGGTACGATTGAACCTGGCGTCTCGCTCGGTCTCGCCCGAGCACGGTCGGTCCTCCATCGTGTCGACGCCGTGTTCAGCACGTGGAAACCACACAGCCCAATGAGTCGCCTGCGTCGGGGGGAGATCACGTCTAAGGAGGCCCCTAACGAGGTGACAGAGGTCCTCGAACGATGCGCGATTGCACGGGAGCTCTCGGGCGGTTGGTTCGATCCGTGGGCGATGCCAGGTGGGGTCGATCCGACTGGGTACGTGAAGGGTTGGGCGGCGCAATGCGCGCTCGCCGAGCTCGCCTCGAGCGACGTGGTGGGCGCCATGGTGAACGCAGCCGGAGACATCGCGAGCTTCCGGAGCGCTGACCACCCAGAACCATTCCGGATCGGCATTGTCGACCCCAAGGTGCCGACTCATCTTGCCTGCGCGGTCGAGCTCTTCGACGCCATCGCCACATCGGGCACCTCCGAGCGCGGCGCCCACCTGATCAATCCTCACACCAAACGACCCGGTGCACGTGTGGCGTCGGCAACCGTCTGCGGACCCGATCTCGGTCTGGCGGACGCTCTTGCCACCGCCTTGACGGTCTCGGGGGAGCACGGTCTGGCATTGGTCGAACCCCTCGAAGGATACGAGGCCCTCGTCATCGCCTTCGGGGGAGACGCACGATGGACCGAGGGCTTTCCATTCGCGCCTGATGCACCTCGGTCGTGGTGGCCCCTCGTTTCGGCGAGCAATTCTTTCTCGTGACGCACGCATCCGGGCTCCGCTCGGCGCCCACCAGTTCGCCAAGTGTGGCAACGGCGGCCAGGGGCGATGACTCCGAACCCCCTGTAAGTAGTGAGGAGACCGTGCCGGAGTGAGTGCGCCGCGTGGGGAGGGCGTGTCCGCCTGGACCGATCAATCGCTCCGATCTGCAGGGGAACATAGAGCAACTACCGGTTCCGGGAGCCCCGACAGGGCCAGCTCGACCACCTTCAGGCCGGTCGGGATCACCCTGAGCGGAGCCCGGTGACGACCTCGGGCTAGGCGCGATTGACGGCTACCGCGGTGTTGGTCCCACAGAGCCAGATACGCCCAACCCCCGGGAAAGCTCAAGCGCCGGGACACTTGTGTACTGCAGCGGCGATGGAGGCGCTTCTCGGACTACAAAATGACTTCAACTCCCAGCCAAAGGTCGCGAAAGCCAGCGAAGGCTGGTGAGTGTTTCGAATCCCACTCCCTTCGCTGCTGCGCAATTGACGGAGACCGTGCCGGCCCGGCCCGTCAGGTCCCGTACTCGTCATGTCGGCGCCACCAAAATCCGCTCTCGTTTCGGCCCAGCGGTGCGCGGTCCAACCACTGGTAGGCGCCCCACAGCCCGTCGAGTCCCCGGGCGTAGGCGGAGTAGGTGTGGTAGACGATGCCGTCGTCGAGGGCGTAGGCACTCATGCCTGGCATCTGGCGGGAGTAGGTGGCCAAGTCCGTGCCCACCGGTGAGGCGTCGGGCCCGTCGGCGGCGTTTGGGGCGGGGCGCATGTCCACGGTGCGGAAGTTGTACTCGACCGCCCCCGTCTGTTGCTGCTCCTCGGTGATGGCCGCGTTGAAGTCGAAGTTGAAGTCGGTGTCGAACGACGATGCCCACGGGAAGCTCCAGCCCATCCGCTGCTTGTACGCCTGCAACTTGGCAAGCGGGGCCCGCGACACGGCGCACAGCGTTACGTCGTGGTTGGCCAGATGGACAAATAAGCCGTTGAACCCGTCGGCGATGGCCGAGCAAGCGGGGCATCCGGCCTGGTATTCGGGACCGAACATGAAGTGGTAGACCAGTAGCTGCGAGCGTCCCCTGAAGAGATCGGCCAATGACGCCGGACCCCCCTCGGTGTCGAATCGGTAATCCTTGTCCAGTCGCACCCAAGGCAGCTGCTGGCGCTGCTGCGCCACCTCGTCGCTGCGGCGAGTCAGCGCCTTCTCAGCCTCGAGCAGCGCCACGCGTGCCGCCTGCCACTCTTCACGGGTTCCGACTCGGTGATCAGGCACGGTGCGCTCCTCCGGGATTGGTGTCACGTGGATCCATCAGCCGAGGCTTCAGTCTGCCTGATCGGATTCTGACCTTCTCGTCGGCGTACCAAACCACTCGGAAACGGAACCCCAAAGACCCTCCTTAGACCAAGTGAGGGCTCATGACACAATCGGACAGCGCCTGGCCCCACCTACGGTCGCTGAGTTCGTTATCGAGGCTCTTGAGCCTCGCGCATTGCTGCTTGGTCAGGCTCACCCAGACGGCGCATTCCCCTCCTCGGGCGTGACATCTTCGACCATCGCGCCGAACCACCAAATATTCCCGAATGGATCACCCACACCCCCGACGAACGCTCGTGGCGGGGAGGGCTGTGGGCCGAGCGGCCGACGCGATCGGGGTTCGCGCTCCAAGCCCTGAGCAAGGGCATGGCGACCAATGAAGGCTTCGAGCGATAGGCCCGCGCCTGGCGGCGCTGGGCCTCGAGTGGGGACGGCTGGTTCGTCGTCCCCCACAGCGAGGTCCTCTGTGAGCGATGAGCGACGCGCAATGCCGAGACGTCCCGTACACCGGGCGACGCCGTCGGGAGGCCTCAGTGAGGGCAGGTGGTGATCTGGATACCAGGCAACCCCGTCGGCATATAAGGATCGGGATCGGGGCCTCCGGCGAAGCGGTCGGCAATCCAACGCACCATGTCCCGCGCCGACGGAGCGATGACCCCGGCGTGGCTCTGGCCCGGGTAGATCCACCGTTCGAGATCCTGGCCCAGGCCGCACATGTGCGTGGCGAGGAGGGCTGTGGAAGCGACCGGGATCTGCTCGTCCTTCCCCCCTTGGATGATGAGCAACGGCGCGGCACTTGCCGTCGTGAACGCGCCCGGGTCGTTCTCGTTCATGAGCGCCTTCCAGGCCGGGACGTCGATCGGGTTGGCCTTGGTGAGCTCGGCCAGGTTGTACTTGCTGGTCACGCTGGCGATGTAGTCCGAACAGCCCTTGTCGAGTGCGGGCAACAGCTTGATCGCCGCCGGGGTCAAGACCTGGTCCAGCGGAGCGACGGTGTTCCCGTAGGCCGCATTGAACCCACCAGCCGCCATGAACAGGTAATAGCGGTACGGGCTCGTCTGGAGGAATTGGTAGATGGCGTAGAACTGCGACGGCGGGGCGCCCGCCACGACTCCTTTCAGATGAAGGTCGGGCGCGTAGCTGGCTCCGATGTTGAGGGCGAACATGGCGGTCTGACCACCCTCGGAATGACCCCAGACCACGTAGTTGTTACTGGCATGCGCGCCGTGCAGGTGGCGGGCCGCCCGGACGATGTCAATGGTATTGCGTGCCGCGCTGACTCCCACCAGGTAGGGAAGAAGCCCCGGCGTGCCCTCTCCCTGATAGTCGCTGGAGGTGATCTCCCAACCCTGATCGAGCAGGTTGTTGGTGAGCGGGACATCCGAGGGCGGGTCGAGCGACGGCGTGCACTGGTCGGCCATGCCGTTGGTGCCGTGACCCCAGGTCACAACGGGATAGCCGCCCGAAGGTGCCGGTTGTCGGGGGACGATGACGAGCCCGGTGACCGGGACCGGCTTGTTCGTCACCGACCGCGACAGGTACATCACCCGGTACACGACGCCGTGAATGCCCCCGACCGAAAGGCGCTCGGACTTCAGCAGTGTGCCCGGCCCTGTCCTCGGCAACGGCTGTGGCACCGAGTAGAACGAAGGCAAGCCCTTCGGTGCCGGAATCGATTTGGCAGAAACACTCGTCGGGGATCCGGTGGTCCCACATGCACCAGCGAGCACCCCAATGCCGAGGGCAAGTGACAACACCCGTCCCTTACGCCAACTCCTGCGTCGTCCGCGTCGTCGCTGGATGTTCATCCTGGTTCTCCCCCGTTGATCCGCGAGCCTATTCCTCCAGAGGGTGTCTGAGATCCCGAGCCGCGCATCACTCATTCGCCGCTGACCGCAGTACAGATCCCGCCGATCACGTAGACACCAATGTCGTGAAGGTGAACCCGGCCCGACTCAGTCGGTCGTGAAGGCCTTCGGGATTGATTGGGGTTGTAGATGTCATCGACGTGGAACTGGCTCGTCGCCTCGTTCGCGATCCCGTCTGCGGCCACGAGCACCTGACCGGGCCTGGGTTCGGCGTACACCGAGTCCTGGGCACCGGTGGTCGGGATGTGATGAAGCATGTGGAACCACGCCGCGCCCGTGAAGCGACCGCTCGGCAGGTTCATGGCCGTGGCATCGCCATGGACCACCTCGACGTTCGTCCCCGCCAGACGCGACATCGAGGCACTGGCGAGATCGGGGTCGAACTCGAGTGCAGTCAGGTGGGCTTCGAACTGGCGCAGCATTCGAGATGTCCTTGGTTCATCGCGACGACTGACACTGACGACGGGCATCATGTCGGGAGTCCTCGATTCAGGCCGGCACGGGGACGGCTTTCCCGGGCTCCTGTGACGGGATGCTTTGGTTGGTGGGGACCGGGTAAGGCGCGGGGTTCGTCATGTCGTACTCGATGAGCTGCGACGCCGTGCACTCGGTCTTCACCCGGACCTCACTCCTCCCGAGGGTGGCCGACAGACGAGGAATAGATGCGTCGGGGGTGCCGACATGCAGTGTCGAGGTCAAGTCGCCGGTCACACTTCGACGCCACGCGGTGATGTTCGGTGCTTTCACACCGAACCGGGTCTCGAGGAATCGCAGCTGCGAGGTGTGGTCGAAGGTATCCGAACAGACATAGCCGCCGCGGCTGAAAGGAGAGACGACGAGGAGTGGGACTCGAAAACCGAGGCCGAGGGGCCCGGTGATGCCTTTGGCAGGCGCGGGAAGAGGATCAGAAGTGAGGAATTCTCCGGGAGTCCCGGCCGGGGGCACGGGCGGTTTGACGTGATCGAAGAAGCCGTCGTTCTCGTCGTACATGATGAACAGGACGGTCTTGGACCACGTCTTCGGGTTCGAGACGAGCGCACTGATCACCTGATGGGTGAACCACATGCCCGCTGCCGGAGGCGAGGGAGGGTGCTCGTCATATCCCAGGGGCGGGGTGATCCACGACACTTGTGGCAGGGTGTCGTTGGCCACGTCGCGTGCGAAGTCGCCGGGGAAGATCGGGCCGAATGCCTTTTTGTACAACATCGACGACGGGTCCGCCACGTGTCGCTTGAAGTACAGAAGGATGTTGTCGGAGATGACGATCGACAATGGACTCGACGGTTGGTACGCCGACCCATCAGGGTTGTAGACCTTCCACGAGATGCCCCTGGACTCGAGCACTTCGGGCATCGAACGCCATGACGCACTCCCGATAGCACTGGCAGCTTGGTTGGTGATGATCACGGGCCCACCCTCGTTGCCCTCGGGGTCGAGCGTTCCGGACAAGGCGAGCAGCCGGTTCGGGTGCGTAGGTCCCATGACCGAACAGTGATAGCCGTCGGCGATGGTGAAGGCGTCGGCCAGTGAGTACCAGAACGCCAGATCCGAGCGGGTGTAGTAACCCATCGTCAACACACCGTTTTGGGGGCCCTCCCACTGGGGCGACGTGTGGGTGGCGACGAACTGATCCATCTGCCCCCCGTTCCAGCACGCGTGCTGGGCGGACCATTCGTGGGACAGGTCGAACGTGCACTCCGCGTCGGTGTTGACCGTATCGAGGTGGAAGGGCAAGAGCTGATTGGCCGTCCCGCCGGGCCAAGACTGGGCGAAGAGTCCTTGGGCCCGAGCGACGGGATCGTCGAAGCCCAGCACGCCCTTGTACGAACCGAAATAGTGATCGAACGAACGGTTTTCGTTCATGAGGAAGATCACATGCTCGATGGCGCCGATGTCAGAACCTGCCGGAGCGATGGTGGCGGCCTTGCGAGCGGTTTCGCCACCACAGGCGGCCAGGGCCATGCTGAATGCGCCGGCCATTCCGGCCACGAGCACTTCCCGCCGCGTGCGCAGGGTCGCAGGCGAGACAACCGACGGTTGATTCTCCACGTTCGGCACCTTTGGCCTCGTTCGTGCCCGATGATCAGGCGACGACATCCTGGCACAATCCCGGATCGTCAATACCGGATCGTCGATCCCGAACAGGCCCGAGTCATGGAGCGGGAGGAGCCGTGATCGGCCCCGGCCCCCGGGGTGCGGTCAGATTGCCCGTTCTTTGGACGCGGCTGTCTGAGGATGGCGGTGACGCAATTGGTTCAGCAGCGACTGCTCATCGGGGCCCAGGCGCTCGGCCGCTCTGCCTTGGGGACGACGTGGCTCTTGGAGGCGGTCGGTGAGGAGAGACAGGTTGTGCTGAGCAGCTTCCAACTGATTCTGCAGCACGTCTCGTTCGGCCGCGACCGCCTCGGCTTCGGCATTGGCCCGAGCCACATCGCGCTGCAACGACGCGTTGCGCGCCTCGAGCTGCTCCAAACGCCGACGCGCCCACGAGGCGGATTCCGAGGTGTCAGTGGGTGCGGCCGCAGCGCGCGTCGCCTGCGCGAGCAGCGCTGCAGCCAACTCGTCGTAGTCCAACGGGCCTTGCCCGTTGGACTCCGTGCCCGAAACGGCGCTTCGAGCGGCTCCGTTGGCGTTGTGTGCAATCCGATACGTCCGTTTGCCTCTGATCTGACGCGTCAACAGGCCCGCTTTCGCCATTGCGGCGACGACCTGGGTGAAGCCTGCGTCGGTTCCTTCGTACGCGATCGCCTGCTTTAAAACGGATGTCGCTTTTCCGCTGGAATCTTCTACCGCGCCTTGCTTTGCAAGGTATTCGACAATCCGATTGCGAACGCTTTGATCTCGTGCCACAGAGGTCCTCCTCGAAAAGCAGGCGCGACTAAAATACCAAGTCGATCCGTTACAGAGATCGGCCACATGCCCCAAGCCAACTTTACCACTCCACAACGCGCCCTTGAACGCGAGCGCGTTCGCGGTGCGCACGCAGGCAGAATGCGCCATTCTTCGCCCGCTCTCATCGGATTCTCAGCTACATGTTCCCATCACTGAGTTCAGAGTCACCAGATAACAACGTCGTCAGATAACCGAGCGGCGCAGTCGAAGTGCACCCTCCGCCCACGCGCACGCACTGATGGAACCGCGGTCTTGGACATCCGGACCCACTGATCCGAGCGTCGGAGCGCCCAAGAGCCGGGCCTCTTGGATCGATCTCCGGAGACTTCAGGACAAGGTTGACGATGCCCAGCCGTGATCGACGGCCGGGCGCCCCATCACCCCGGTTTGCTTCCCCGTCGGGATGAGCAGTTCCCCGGACCGAGCAGGCTCGAGCCGGGACACTCGGCCCGACCGGTATCCGAAGCACCCACGGGCCGCAATGAGGCCGCAACAGGCCCAGAGCCAACTCCCAAGTTGAATGGGGACCCGGAAAGGGGCGCCGTTCACCAGGGCGAATACCGGTGGGGGCTCATCGGCTCACCCCACCGGCACGCCCTGTCCGAGTTAGCGGGCCCAGCACGTGGGGGGCATGTGCCGCCGCCCCGCCGGCTCGTGGGTCACCATGGGACGACCCACTCACATGTCGGCGACACGTGACTCACAGACTCTGAGGGCAAATGCCCGATTACCCACGGGCTGCGCACGAGCCAGCGCGAAGAGTGCGCTCGATGGGTCCGACTGGGCCAGGGGGCGCGTACACTCGGTCGTCCGCAGCTCACAGGGGGCGCGACGATGATCTCCGTCCGATTGCTCGGTCCGGTTGAGGTCGACGCCAACGGTGACGCCGTCGCGCTTTCACGCACCCTCGAGAGGGCCTTGTTGGCCCGATTGGCGCTGCTTCCCGGGCAGCCCGTGTCAAGCGAACGGCTGATCGACGACCTCTGGGGCAACCACGCCCCGCGCGACGGGGCGGCCAGTCTGCAGGGGCTCGTCTATCGGCTGCGCCGGACCCTCGGCAGCGAACGGTGTTACATCTTGCGGGCCGACAACGGGTATGCCCTCGACCCAGATGTGGATGTCGACGCCACCACGTTCGACCAGCTCGTGGCTCGGGCGCGTGCCACACGGGGCTCCGGGCACCCCGAGGAGGCCCCGGCGCTGCTCCGAGAGGCCCTCGACCTGTGGAGGGGTCCCCCCTTGGCAGGGCTCGAATCACTTCCGTTCGCGAGTACCCAGGCCACTCGACTCAATGCGGCACGGTTGGCCGCGCTCGGCGACCGGGTGCACGCCGACCTCGCGGCCGGACGCCACCGTGAGGTCATCGCCGAGCTCGAGAGCCTCGTGGCCGAGCATCCCTACCAGGAGCGGTTCTGGTCACAACTGATGCTGGCGCTGTATCGGGCCGGCTCACAGGCAGACGCGTTGCGGTGTTACTCACGCCTGCGGAACCTGCTCAACGAGGAGATGGGCATCGCTCCAGGGCCGACCGTGTCGGAGCTCGAAAAGGCCATTCTCAAACAAGACCCCACGCTGGCGTGGGTGCCCGCGTCCCTTGCGCTAGCCGGTGGCATCGGGTCTCTCCCCCACCACCCGACACCGAGAACGGTCGAGGATGGGGTCACCGTCGACACCGGCGGCACCCACGAGCGCTCCGACCTCTCGTGGGTGCCTCTGGTGAGCGCAGCCGCCTTCGTGGGCAGGCGGGCCGAGCTCGATGTGGCCCGCGCCGCGCGCCGAAAGGCAGTGGCGGGCGAACAGCATTTGATCTTGATCACCGGCGAGCCCGGCATCGGCAAGACGAGACTGACGGCGGAGATCGCTCGCGAATGTGACAGCGCGGGCGACCTCGTGCTGCAAGGCCGGTGGGACGAAGAGCCGCTGTGTCCGTACCAGGCGTTTCGAGAAGCACTGGGTCGGTACGCACTTCGAACCCCCGAGGAGCTCGTCCAGTCCGATGCGGGCAGCCTGATTCCCGTCCTGGCCCGGATCGTCCCCGAGGTGTTGGAGAACCGCGCAGGGGGACCCCCGGCGCGCGCCGAGGTCGATGGGGATCGCTACCAGGTGTTCGATGCCGTCAATCGGTGGGTCCGGGCCATCGCCGGTCGACGCCGACTGGTGCTCGTGCTCGACGACATGCACTGGGCAGACCGCCCGTCGCTGTTGCTGCTCGAATACCTCTTGCGATCATCGACCCAGGCGTCGGTGTTGATCGTTGCGACATATCGTCAAACCGACGCCAATGTCTCGGGGTGGTTCTCCGAGTCGCTCGCCGGCATCCGCCGTACGACGTCAGTCGAGTGCATCGCCCTCCGGGGCCTCTCGGCGGCGGAGACCCAAGAGCTCTTAGAATCAGCCATCGGGCGCACGCTGAGTGATCACGAGGCCACGGGAGCAGCGAACCTCCAGCGTCATACCGGCGGCAACCCCTTCTTCCTCCAAGAGGTGGTCCGCGACCTACGAGAGGCGGGGCGATCCCTCGAGGCGTGGTCGGTGGCCAACGCCGAGGAGCTCATGCTTCCCGAACGAATGCGCGACGTGGTGCGTTGGCGTCTGCGCCAACTCTCGGCGGTATGCATGCGAGTGCTGTCAGCTGCCTCGGCACTGGGGGACGAGTTCGATATCGGAACCGTCTGCGACGCGATCGACTGCGACGAGGAGACGCTTCTGCTGGCGCTCGACGAGGCGCGACTGGCCGGGGTCATCACCGAGAGCCGGCGCGAGTTCGATACGCATTGCTTCACCCATGCCGTGGTACGCCAAGCCCTGTACCACGAGCTCGGCCTCAGTCGCCGCACGCGCCTCCACCGGGAACTGGGGAAGTCTCTCGAGATCCACTTCGGGCCAGACGCGCGCCGCCACGCCAGCGAATTGGCGCATCACTACTACCTCGGGGCGAGTGCAGGTGGGGTCAACGACGCGCTGCGCTATCTCCGTCTGGCGGCTGATGATGCCCTCCAACAAGTGGCCTACGAAGCGGCCGCCGACCACCTCGGTCGCGCCCTCGAGCTCGTCACCGAGTACCGCGCCAGCGACATCGTCGAGCGCTGTCAGCTCCTTTTGGCCATCGGGAAAGCGTGTGTGAAGGCGGGGCGAAACAGCGAGGCCGACACCCGGTTCCTCGACGCCTTCGAGGGAGCCCGTGGATGCGGCCGCGCCGACCTCCTCGCCGAGGCAGCCCTGGGATACGGCGGTGTCCTGCCGGCGGGGTCCGAGCCCAACGAAAAGGCGCGGGCAATCCTCGAGTCGGCGCTCGCCGGTCTGCCCACCCAGGACGGGAGCCCACGCGCCCTCGTCCTGGGCCGCCTGGCCCAGTGGGGCCACTTCGACCGGCCCCGGGCCGAACGGCAACGGCTCCTCGATGACGCCGTGGACATGGCGCGTCGGCTCGGTGATCCCGAAACACTGGCGGCGGTCCTCCGCTACCAATACTGGGCCATGGACGGCCCCGACGAGATCGACCAACAGATCTCGGTGGCCATCGAGATCGCGGGCCTGGGCGAGAAGATCGGAGATAACGAGGTCCGCCTCCACGGGCTCAAGTGCGAGCTCCACGCCCGGTTCGAGTTGGGCGACTACGAAGCATCTCGGCGGGTAGCGGCTGATCTCTGCAACCTGGCGGCGCAGATCCAGCAACCCGAGTACCTGCGCCTGGGCTATATGTGGGACAGCCTCGTGGCAGGAACCGAGGGGCGATATGGCGATGCCGAGCTCAACGCAGCGGAGGCCGCGGCGATCCTCGAGCGGACCGAGCATCCCCAGCTCTACGCGCTCTATATCGGCTTGTCGTTGCCATGGCGATGGCTCCAGGGCCGGATGGAGGAACTCAGGCCCCTGCTCGAGCTGGGCAAGACGGGGCGAGCATCGCTAGGCGAGCAGGCGCTCGTGGCGTGGGTGGCCAGCGAGATCGGTGAGCGAGCCCAGGCCGAGACCGTCCTGGCGGGCCTGGTTCGGGCCGATGTGGTCGGCGGCGATCGGAACTTCCACTGGTGGTTCCTCATGGTGGGGCTGACCCAAACGGCGTTGAACCTCGGCGACCGGGCGTGGGCCGCCACGCTCTACGAACTCATCGAGCCCTATGCCGACCACAACTGCCGTGCCGGACAAGCCACGTTCTTGGGAGCCGCCTCATTGCAATTGGGGGGATTGGCGCTCCTGCTCGGTCGCGAGAACGTTGCCGTCCTTCACCTCGAAAAGGCTCTGGCCCGCCACACCGACATGGAGGCCTGGCCGCTCGTCGCCATGACCAAACACCTCCTGGCGCAGGCG
>Ga0307373_10003087_pt1 | contig 29402 bp, 25 predicted proteins | sample OX2MG_FD_202534 | JGI IMG/M metagenome (GOLD analysis project Ga0307373, IMG submission 202534) | Soil microbial communities from Risofladan, Vaasa, Finland - OX-2 | ecosystem: Environmental > Terrestrial > Soil > Coastal area > Acid sulfate soil | place: Finland: Risofladan, Vaasa | collected... | reverse complement strand
CAACCGAAAACACCAATACCGCGTCGTTCTTTGATAGGCGGCTCGTTTTGAGCCAGGCCGCGAACACCGTCTCCCAGCCTTCATCGTTGGTGCGCGCCGTCAGCTCGGAGACGTTGTCGGTGGGCGCATAGGCTTCGATGCCGCATAATTTGCGGAAATCGTTGACCGCATGCGCACAATTCCCCGCGCTGCCGCCAACGCCGAGAAGAAATAGACGTCCCCCACGCGCGCGAAGCGCCGCGAGCGCGTCGGTCATCGCCTCGATGCGCGCATGATCGATGCGCGCGGAGATCTGCCCGACTTGTGCAAAATAATTCGCGACGTGGTTCATGCCGGCGCCAATCTAGAGGACCGTGCGAAGGGCGTCAATTTTGGCGGCTGCGGTTGGTGGCGCAATAAAAAATTTGACTAAGCGCCGCCGGCAAGATCGGTGCTATGGTGCGGCCACGAATATCCAGGATATTTAGCCCCCGTTTCGAGCCACCGATGCCGGATTCTCCTCAGCCGATAAAGGGCGTGCGTTACTCGCCTCTGGCGCAACAATTCGCTGATCCCGAGCCCATCCTCGACGATATCCGCAAGCTCGTCGGGTCCGGCGATCTCACCCTCGGCCGGGCCGTCGGCGAGCTCGAGGCGATGTTCGCCGCGATGCTCGGCGTCAAGCATGCGATCGGCGTCGGCTCGGGCACCGATGCGCTCAAGATTGCGTTCAAGGCCGCCGGGCTCTGTCCGGGAGACGAGGTCATCACCGCGGCCAACACCTTCTGGGCGACGGTTGGTGCACTGGCCGAGGTGGGCGTGAAACCGATCTTCGTCGATTGCGACGACGGCTTCGGCATTGATCTCGACAAGGTGGAAGCCGCGATCACGCCGCGCACCAAGGCGATCGTTCCGGTCCAGCTTACAGGCGACGTCATCGACATGACCCGGCTCATGGCGATCGCTCAGGCGCACAACCTTCCGGTCATCGAGGACGCGTGCCAAAGCCTGATGGGCGACTGGGAGGGACGTAAGGCGGGGACGTTCGGTCTGGCGGCGGCGTTTTCGATGCATCCGCTCAAGATAATCAACGTTTGGGGCGATGCCGGCATTGTTGTCACCAACGACGACGCGGTCGATCGGCGCTGCCGGCTGTTGCGCAATCATGGCCTCAAAAATCGCGATGAGATGGCGACCTACGGCTACAATTCGCGGCTCGATTCACTCCAAGCGGTGGTAGGCAAGCACATGCTGCCCCAGGTTCCCGGTTGGGTCGAACAACGCCGCACCAATGCCGCCTATTACGACCGCGCCTTTGCCGAGATTCGCGGCGTGCGCATACCGCCGCGCAATCCGCGCAGCAAGAATGTATACCTTCTTTATATCCTTTTTGCCGAGCGCCGCGACGAGCTGCTCGCACATTGTCTCGCCAACGGACTTGAAGCCAAGATCCATTATCCGATTCCGCTCTACCGACAGGAGGCGTTGCGGCACCTTGGCTACAAGCTCGGCGACTTTCCGGTGACGGATCGACATGCACGTGAGACGATCACGTTTCCCGTCGATCAATACCTCACGCATAGCGAGCTCGATTACGTCATCGAGACCGTGCGCCGGTTCTACGATCGTTAGTACCTCGAGGCGCCGATGGAACACGATGTCTCATGGCTCGCGTGAAGGACACCGGGACAATGGCTGACGAGATTCTCGATTACGAAAGTCTGGCGGACAGCTTCAATCAGGCTTTGCTCCACACGTTACGGCAGCACAGCGTCGCCGACACATTTCTCGATTATTGGGTTCCCGACGCCGATCCGGTGCGCGGCATCATCAGCATGGTCGATTCGGCGCGCATCGCCGGACGCGCAGCAATTGCCGTTCGCTTTCGCCGCGCGACTATTCCCCAACCTCGCCTGCCGGAGTTGGAACATGCGATCGGCCGGTTTTCCGACGTCGCATTCGAGCGCACGGCCGACACCATCGTCTTGCGGGTCAACAACATGCGCGCGCCGGCCGACGCGACCGGTGAAAAAGACGAACTGCCGGCTTCCGGCGCAGGTGCGAGCGACCGCCGGTCGGGCCGCGGATCATCTTCGGCCGCGACCGGCATATCGCGGGCATGGGATTCTGGCGACCTTCCGGATTTCTCCGACGTGCATCCGCGTTTCCGGATGGCCCTCAAAACCGCGTTGACCACCCTCACACACGAGGGCGATAGCGCGCCACCTGCAGGCGAGCGCGTGCGGCTCGAGGGCCGTGCCGGCGCCTTACGGCTCATCCTCGACGTGGAGCCCGAGGGCCAGATCGTGCGCCGCGCGCGGCACATAGGCGCAGCCAAGCCATCCGATCGGGCGGCCTTGGACCTGTTCTGCCGCGCGGCCGAAAATCTGCCGCTGCAGGAGGTTGCCGACCATGTTGGCCTCAAAGTGATCGATGCGCTGGTGGATCAGGACGAGGCGCCGCCTGTCGCGGGGATTCTGCTTCCCGCCAATGTCGGCGCGCCGTTCGCGCTTGGACCCCAGCTCGCCCGGCAAGGTTACGCAGCTTATTGCCGTTCACGCGGCAAAGAGCCGGAGACCAATTTCTTTTATGCGCCACCCTCGACGTCGTGGCAGAAGCTCTCGGCCGAGGAGCGGCGCGAGAAGGTCATCGGCGGCGTCCGGGCGTTTCTGCAGTCGGAGAATCTCTATCCAGACGACATGGTTCTTCTGCGCCTCGAAAACAACAAATACGGCCATCAGATCCGCGCGGTCGTCGGCTTTGCTGACCGGATGAAGGTTGCCGACAAGCCGTTCCTCATGCGCCGGCTGGAGCAGCGCTTGCGGCGCGACGTCGAGGGCGAAATCGAACTGATTGCCGACCGCGCCAAGGATACGAGCCCGTTGCGGCGGCTAACCTGATCGCGATTGGCTCAGGTTTCCGGCGGTTTTGGAGGCGCCGTTGGTTACGCCGCAGCCGGCAGCCGACCCGCCGGCAGCCCGAAACCGTCATTTCCGCCGCTGCGGTTATTTGCTACAAGTAGCAGCGCGGAGACGAGCCCAGACTTGGGCGCGGCGTAGGTCCGTTAGGCGCGAATGGGAGTTGCACCACCGATGGATGGTCCGGTTGTCCTTGAAGGCAAGGAGCTGATTCTCGACGGTACGAAGATCGCGTGGCACGAGGACCGCCTCGCGCAGTGGGAACGCGGCGAGCGTTTCGCGCCGGTAACTGTCGACATTGCTCTCACCCGCGCCTGCAACTACGGCTGTCACTTTTGCTATGCGATGCTGCAGGAGAACGCGAACGACGTCATCACGCAGCAGGTCATCTACGAGTTTCTCGACGACGCCGCCGAGATCGGCGTTCGCGGCATCAGCCTGGTCGGCGATGGTGAGAGTTCGATCTCGCCGGTTTTCGTCGATGCTATCGTCCGCGGCAGCCAGAACGGGATTTCGATGGCCTGCGCGTCCAACGGATTGACCATCACGCGGCGTCGCGCTGAGGAGATCCTACCGCACCTCACCTACTTGCGGATCAATTTCTCGGGCGGCGAGCGCAAGCGCTACGCCGAGATCATGGGCGCGAAGGAGATCTGGTTCGACCGTGTTTGCCAGAACATCCGCGACATGATGGAAATCAAGCGCCGGGACAAATTGGGCGTCACCGTCGGCATGCAGATGGTGGTCATGCCTGAATTCGCCGACCAGCTCGTGCCTTTGGCGAAGCTTGGCGCGGAGCTGCGCCCCGACTATCTCGTGCTCAAGCATTGCAGCGACGACGAGGACGGCTCGCTGGGCGTCGATTACCAGAAATACGAAAGTTTTTACGACAAGTTGCGCGAGGCCGAAACCTACTCGGACGACGAATACAAGGTCGTCGTCAAATGGTCGAAAATCGAGGCCAAAGGCACCCGCTCCTACCAGCGCTGCTACGGCGCACCGTTCCTCGTCCAAATGTCGGGCACCGGCCTCCTGGCGCCGTGCTCAATGATGTTCAACGAGCGGTACAAGAAGTTTCACCTGGGCAACATCTGCGAACGGCGCTTCAAGGACATCGTGTTCAGCGACGAGTACTGGGAAGTGATGAACCACCTGGCTTCACCGAAATTCAACGCCCAGGCAAGCTGCCCGACGCTGTGCCTGCAGCACAAATTCAACGAAGCACTGGACGACCACGTCAAAGGCATCCGACCGATCGAGGCGACCAAGGGCGCGATCCCACCGATGCATATCAATTTCGTCTGATATGCGGCTTGGGCGCGATCGGCGAGCGCCGCGACAGGCTCGCGGAGACGCCGTTCAATGAAGCTCAAAGGGTTGTCGGCGCTCGTGACCGGGGCGAGCCAAGGTCTGGGCGTCACGATCGCGCGGCAGTTTGTCGTCGACGGCGCGGACGTGGTCATGACCGCGCGATCGGAGGACATGCTCGAAGACGTGCGCCGCTCGCTGCTTCCGCTCTGTTCACCGGGACAAATCGTCGTCGCCACGCGATGCGACGTCTCCAAGACGCAAGAGGTCGACGCCCTGATCAAGACGGCGATTGCCGCAACGTCCCGACTCGACATCCTCGTCAATAATGCCAGCATCTTCGGCCCAATGGGCCATCTCGAAGACGTCTCGTGGTCGCAGTGGGTGGAGACGTTGAACGTCAATTTTCTCGGAACGGTCTATGCGTGCCGCGCCGCGATCCCCCACCTCAAGCGCGCGCCGCGGGGCAAGATCATCAACATCTCGGGTGGCGGCGCGGCGCGGCCCTTGCCTTCGCTATCAGCCTACGCGGCCAGCAAGGCGGCCGTGGTCCGCTTCACCGAGGAACTGGCGGAAGAAATGCGCCCCTACCACGTCGATGTGAACTCGATCGCGCCCGGCCCCCTCAACACTCGCTTCGTCGATGAGGCGATCGCCGCGGGGCCCGAGCGGCTTGGCCAGGCGCTCTATGACGAAATCCTACGCATTCGCTTGAGCGGAGGAACGCCGTTCGATCTCGCAGCCAATCTGTGTGCTTATCTAGCGTCGCGCCAAAGCGACGGCGTGACCGGCAAGCTCATCAGCGCGCGCCACGACGACTGGACGAAGTTTCACGAAAGAATTGGCGAACTCAATGCGACTGAGCTCTATACGATGCGCCGAATCGATCCGAGTACCGTTCAGCGTTGGCTTTCGAAGACGAGCCCTTGACGGCGCCAAAAGCGGCGCGTCTCAGCTTAAGGAACACGCGTAGCAAGCTGGCACACGAACTCGTCGCGTCCTTCGGTGCGGCCGCGAAGGCGGTTCCAAAGCCCGACCTTGCGCGATGGCGCCGTCCGCGCTTGCGCGGCGCGGCCATAGGCCGAAAGGCGTTCGCGGAAGAACGGCCGCAGCACCTCGTTTCGATGACGCGCATCGTCCTCCGAAAGAACGGCGTCGGGCTTCATCAGCCGCATGTAACGCTCCGGCTCGATCGGCTCGGGCAGAAGCCGCGAGTGCTTTGCATAGAACGGTGCGTGATGAACCTTGACGTGCGAGCGCAAAATCCGGCGGCGCGCGTGACGGCCGCCGTCGCGGGCGCGTTCCGGGCTAGGCGAACCGTCGGGGTTGTCCGGAGATACGCTGTGCAACGCCAGGGGGCCATCGAGGAACACAAAAAGGCGGTTGGCCTTGTAGTCGACGGTGCGATCGCGGTAGCGGCGATCAGGGAACAGCGGATCCAGCCAATGAAAGGTATCCATCGCGACTTCGGCGCGCCAATCGGAGTCCTCAAGCCCATACGAGCTCTCGGTTTCGTAGGTTCCATCGCGCCGTAACAGGTGATGTATCCCCGTGCCCCGGCTGCATGTATCGTCCGGATCGATATAGAGCAGCATCGTGAAGGCCCAGTGCGGACAATGATAGAAATGCGTGTGCATGACATGGCCGGCATAGGTCGGGTCGGCCTGCATGAATGTCAGCGGCATATCGAGCGAGAGATGCTTGTAGTACAGATCGCCGAACACCTCATGGGCGGGCTTCGCCAATGCTTCGGCCACTGAAGAGGTCACCTCAGGCCAAAGCGTTTCATTGAACGAACGCCAGAACGAACGGCGCGGCGCGGCGATGCGATCATAATCTTTGCGGTACAGGTGAAGGATATGATTGCCGGGAACCTCCCGGATGAAGCCTTCGCCATATTCCGGCCAGTGGCGGTTGATCTGCTCGACCAGATCCTCCGAGAAAACGTCGTCGACGACGAGGTGAGGAACGCCAAAGTCCCGCAGCGGGCTTCCGGCGATCGCTTTCCGGGAACGCGCCTCTTCGCCGCTAAACGTGATATCGGCCATGTGCCCTCCGAGGGATCGGCTTTCAAAGCTTACAAGACTTCCCGTACGCTCCAAAGGTTTATGAAGAGCCCGCGCTCGCCATCCCCGGGATAGATTGCTTTTTCACCCGAGGGATCGAGCACGTTCACGGCGAAGGTTGCGGACACCAGGGGATGCGGTGGCGCGATCGCCAAGTCGCAACCGAAATAGCCGTTCCGGTATAGAAATGCGGCGTCGATGATCTGGACGCCGGTCGCCGCCGCATTCCGCCGAACGCCAGCGGCGTTGCCGAGCGAGAAATCGACTTGTGCCAACGGCGATCGGTCGCGATCGAGGATCGACAAACGAATGGTATCCAGTCTGTGCGGCCGCAGGAATACCGAGAAATTGAAGCGCGAAGCATTCAGTGGAATCGATTTCTCGATGGCATGCTCGCTTGTCTCCCGCGTCTCGCGCAGGCGCCGCAATGGGTTGTCCTGGTTAAGCGGCAGGCGTTCGACCGTCATGCCGCGCTTGATCCAGGAGGCGTCGTCGATGTTCTCGTCGCCGAGCAAATTGACCGCGCCTAAGTTCAAAACCGGACGCTCGCGGTAAAGTTGAGCGCCTACGACTTTCGGTCTCACAACCGGGTGGTCGCGATCGGCAAACTGCTCCCAAAAAGCGCGATGCTCCTTCGCGTACCATCGATCCGAGTCGATCTCGCCGGTTTTTTCGAGCACCAGCATCGAGCCCCAGCTCTCGACAACGCGCGCAGCGCCCGGTTCGGCCACCAGCTCCTCGCAGGCATGCTTTACAGGCTCTACGTATGTAATCGGATTATCGGCCGCATCGTGGAAAGCCGCCAACGGCGGCTTGCCATTGAACGATTTCAGCATCGGCCAAAACGTCGCGATGTCGTGGCAGACGCCCTCATAAGAATGATCGGCATCGACGAACATCATGCCGAACGCGTTTTCCGCGATCGGCTCGCGCGACGTTTGGACGTAGAGCTTGAGACGGGCCCGAACATCGGGCCGACGGAAGATATAATCAACGATCTCGGCATGACAGGGCGCACGGTCGATGCTCACGATCGGTCGCTCGCCGGAAGCGCCGAGCAGGATCAACGTGCTGCCGCCGGCCGCCCGGCCGACTTCGAGAATGGGACCGGCCGACGTTTTGACTGCGCGCCACAGCAACGAGCCCTCGTCGATCCGTTCGTGCACGATACGGTGGTTGATCAGGCTCGAGGCGAAGATCCAGCACGACAGGTCGGCGAAATCGGCTTCGCCAAACCGCGCGATGTGATCCACGATCCGCTTTTGCTTATCGAAGGCGTGATAATCTTCGGTCGTCGCACAAAAGATTTGACGGTCCTCGTATTCGCGTATTTTGGCTCTAAGGCACTCGCGCTCCTCGTCCGGCGTCAAATTTTCGATCACGGTGGGTTTCGTCGCTCCGTTGAGCCGATGCTTGAGCTGCTCGTTTTCTTGCAATAAGCGGTCGATGCTGCTCTTCCGATGCAGCGACAAACCACTGCGATTGAGAAACCCTTGGATCGTATCTCTGATCATGATCGCGCCCCTTTTGCGCCTAGGCGAGCACCACAAAACTCGATTACTTGGTGGCCAACAGCCCGATCATCTGGTTGAGGAAAGGCACCCACCTCGGCGCCGGGGGCAAAGCGTTGATCGACACCAACACCGCGAGGATCATGAGTCCGAAGCCAAGGCGATAAATCCACCTTGTTCCGTATCCGATGACAGCACTGACCGTCGCCAAGGCCGCAATTGCTGCCGCCTTCGGGATGACAGCCCCCAACAAAACGAGCGAAATGCCGTAAACAACGGCATTCCAAGTGATCAGAACCACGCGCGCCCCTCCCCTGGTTGTTGCGTCGGCTGTCGCTGCCTATGGGTGATGGCGTCTTCTTTGACCATGCCAATTGTGCTCGCCAGGCGCAACGAAAAGACGCTGCCACCCTACGAGACGAGCGCGCCGGCCTTGTGGTACCAGCGGCAATGATGGATGTCGCAAAATAGGGATGCCGTGCGTGCTTGACTCCGCCGCCGAAGGACCGTCACAGTCGGGCACGCTTTATCTGGGGGGTCTATGTCGGCGGGGAATCACCCGAAATGAACCTGTGGAGCGCGAAAGGAGAGCGCATCCCTCGCGGCATTTCGACGCCGGTTTACGTCACTCGCGGCCCGATCCCGCTTGTTAGCGTCCTGATTGCGACCTTCAACCGGTCGCGTCTCGTCCCCCGCGCGATCAAGTCGGTCCTCAACCAGACCTTCGACGACTTCGAAATCGTCGTGATCGACGATTGCTCGTCTGACGACACGCGAGAGGTCATCGCCAGGATTCGTGATCCGCGAATCCGCTACTTTCGCAACGATACGAATGTCGGCGCCGCGCACGGCGATCGCGCGCATGTCCGTCGGTTCGTTTATGAGCTGATGCGCGGAAAGTATTTCGCCTACCTGTGCGACGACGATTATTGGCTCCTCGACAACTTGCTCGAGCGGCAAGTCTGGATGCACGAAACCAATCCCGACCTTGCTTTCGTATTCGGCAATCAGCTTTCGCATGTCCTCACAACGCCTGAATCGTACCTTGGCGGCTCGCCCAATTGCCCCGTTACACTGACGCGCGAAAAACTATCGGATTATGTCGATATCACGAACAACCGATCCAAGAGCCCTCACCTCGACTTTTATCCGAAGCTTTTTCCGAAGGAAATTATGACGTCTGGCGAGTACCTCACGCGTTTTTCGACGGAGCCGACAACTTACAACCGGATCGACGGCGCCACACTTTTCTCACGGGCGGCGTTCATCAAAGGCGGGGCCTTCGGTTCTCCGGCTGGCTCACGCTGGCAGGCGGGATTCGAATTCAAAATTGGCCCGGCCTGCGTCGGTGGCGTCGGATACATAGACGAGCCGGCGATTCTCACCGAGATTCGCGGGCAGAACGCAAGTTTCCGAGGGACACAATTGGATCATTACCTTGACTCGATCAAAAGCATCGAAGTGGCTTTTTCCGTGCCCCTCGCGAATGGAACATCTTCACAACGCAACCGCTTTCTTCGCCGCATCAAGGCGAGAACGATTCGCAATCTGACGCGCGCCTACCTTGGTAATACGGTCACGATCCGCGGCGCCAATCCGCTCATGATGTGCAGTGCTGAGCACATGGCGAAACCGGTGACGGCTAGGCACGTTCTGCCAATCTTATGGCGCAGCAATGTTTGGCCCCGCGCGAGGGATATCGAACTGTTGTGCCAAGCTGAATTCCAGCGTGGCAGTATACCTTTATCGTCGGGTACACTTGGCCGTGTCGCGCGCCAGATGGGCTCTATAACCGCGACAATACGTGCAAAAAAGCTGAGTTAACAAAGCCTCATGGAAACCAAAAAGCATCGAGACCTGTTTCTCGTGAACCAGGAGTTCGCCCGGTATCTCTATCACGACGCAGCGCGGTATGAAGACGCGCTCTATGCGCTGATCTCCTCGCATGCCGCCCACTTCCAACCCGACGGCTTGCGGATCGAGACGTCGTCGCACATGGAGCTCGAGGAGATGTCGAGCCCGCCGTTCCTGCTCGCGTTCGTGGATGCGATCGTACAAATGACGGGCGCCAAGACCGTTCTCGAGATCGGCACCTTTGTCGGCAGCTCGACGATGCAGTTCGCCAAGATGGTCGGGCCGACTGGCCACGTCACAACCCTGGAAATCGGCAAGGAGTTCGCCGACATCGCACGCCGGAATTTTGCGCAAAACGGGCTCGTCGATCGCATCACCCTGATCGAAGGCGACGCCAGTACGTCGCTCGCGAGCCTTCCCAAGCGGTCCTTCGACCTGGTCTTCATCGACGGCGATAAAGAACGGTATCTCGACCTCGCGCTCGAGGCGGAGACATTGGTCACGGGCAAAGGCGTGATCATCGTCGACGACGTGTTCTTTCACGGTGATGCGGTCAATGCCGTGCCGTCGACGCCTAAGGGCTTGGGCTGCAAGCGGCTCATCGAGCATTATCGCGCCGACGATCGATTCGGACATCTCGTGCTGCCAATCCGCAATGGGCTCTTAGTGTTGTTCCATCGCCAATCCGCATAGCAGAGCGGAGCGATATGAAGATCCTCATCTCCAACGCGGTTTGGGGCGATTCATACTGTTCGATATTTACTCGGTTCTCGCTGGCAAGCCTGCTCTCCCCCGGCAACATTCCGGCCCTCGCACGAAAGGCGGCGATTACATGCCACATCGTGACGACGGAGCACGATCGCGACCGGCTATTGTACGAGTCGGCGCTCGATGAATTGAAACGCCACTGCACGATCGAATGGGAAGTCATCGAGGACTTCGGCTTTCATAAACCGCCCACCGGACCGGGCGGCGAGAAATACCCGTTCCTAAGCGCGCTACAGAATATCGCCATTGTCCGATCGCTCGATCACGACGCGATCGCCTTCAACTATGCCGATTTCATCTGGGCGGATGGTAGCCTGACGGCCGCCGTCGCCATGCTTGTCGACGGTGGCGCGCAAACGGACGCCGTGATGGCGTTTTGTGTGCCGGTCGATCGCGATTGGGCTCTTCCCGCCCTCGAAACGCATCGCCTTGCGGGCACCGCCGGCGTCATCGATCTTCCGCCACGCGCTGCCGCTCGGATTGTGATCGAGCGGATGCATCGCGAGGCGCGCTTACGCTTTTGGGACGGACCGTTCGTCACGAATTTGCCGACCTACCTGATGTGGCCGGTCGACGGGCAAGGCGTCGTGTTGAGAGCCTATCACCAGTCGATTCTGGCGATGCGCGTGCGCTCGGATGATCCGCGGTTCCCACACGGCATCTTGCGGGGCAGCCTCGATTCGTCGTTTGGCGGCCAGCTCGCAAAGTCGGGGGCGGTGTGCGTTGCGAACGACACGGACAAAATTCTGGTTTTTTCGCTCTACCACACGCCCGTCGACTCGCGTGTGCCGCCCAGCATCACGCGCGAAATGTCGCTGCGCAGCGTTTTGCAGGCCGACGTTCTTCCCGAGCAGCGGCACTTCGCCGAGTTTCCGTTCTTTTTCCGCCTACGCGATGGCGATGAGGCGAAGTGGAAGAGCGTTACCGAGGAATCATGGCACATTCTGGAGGAAGTGCAGAGGACGACTGAATTCGATCAGGCTGTCTACGACAGCCATTTGGCGACCCATGGCGTCGTTCCGCCGATCAAACGAAAAAATTTGCTCATCCGGCGACTGATAGTTCCATGCCGCAAGGCCATCGACGGCGCCGTTGCGCCCGCGCTTCGCCCGATCAAACGTAAGCTCGCATCGAAATGGGCCGTCATCAGAAGTCCGTCGCGCTTGCGCGTGGCGATTCTGCGTCGGTTGGCCAATACGCAGCCGGCCCGCACTCTCAAAAGAGCGATAATCGTGCTGCGCGATCCAGTGCGGCGGCGTGCATCGATACGATACCGGCTGAAGCATCTGATCGGCTCGCCAAACGGCAGGTTGAAGGTTCCCGAAGCGCAGATTGTGCGCGGCCACGGCGAAGCGGTGGTACTAACGTTTGCGCAGCGAATGGAGCCGCTTGAGGTTGCGCCCAATATTTCGGTCAACCAATTCGTTCGCGCACGTCTGGCGGTAGCGATTCTTGCCGAGGATATGGTGAGCCGGGTCGACGAGCCCGCTCGCCTCTTGTCCGCGCTGAGAACGGGCGAAGCGCTGCTTCGGCGAGCGATGGTGGACATGCCGGGTTGGGCCGAATTGCCGCGCGCGTTGGGGCGGAATCTATGGTTCCAAGGCCGCTTCGACGAAGCCATCGCTGCCTTCGCGGACGGCGAAAAACTGCGCGACGACATGGCGCGCGCCGCGGGCTGGCCGGTCGACGAGTGCGTGTTCCTGCCGCGCAATTGCACCGAGATCATCGGCCTCATGGGACACATCGAGGCCTTCGTAAAATACAAGATTCTGACCGGCGATCGCCGTCCCTATTACCTGTTGGCCGGTCCACAGAAGATCGTCAATCCCGCCTTCCTGGATTATTGGAAGCCCTATATCACCGTTGTCACCAATCCGGACGAGATCGCAAATCTCGCCCGGCGTGAGCCGGTTTACGCGGTCAATTGGAATTGGATCATGCCGCACGATGGCAAGACCGTTTTCGTCCATCCCGGCATGGCAAAGGTGCACCAGGCGTGGCAGCGTGCCGGCCGCGGACCGCTTTTGCATTTGCACGACGTGCACCGAGCGACCTTGAAACGCGCGCGCGCAAAATGGGGAATGCGCGAAACGGACCGGTTTGTCTGCCTCCATGTGCGCTCGGTCGGCTTCTACGGCGCAACGCGCGAGGCGGCGCAGCAATTCCGTAATCTGTCGATCGATACGTATTATCCGCTGATCCGCATGTTGGCCGACAGCGGGTATTGGGTCGTCCGCATGGGCGATCCGTTGATGCCGCCGCTCGACCTGTCGCAGTGCGGCAGCTCAGGGCGAGTTGTCGATTACGCGTTATCCGCCGAGAAGTCGCCGGAGCTGGACGTCGCCTTGTGCGCATCGTGCGCGTTGTTCGTTTCATCGCCATCCGGTCTTCACACCGTTGCCCATTCATTCGGTCGGCCGGTCTGCGAGGTCAACTTTCCGATCTATCACGGATTCCCCTGGCATCCCGGCGACATCTTCATTCCCCAGCTCTATTTCTCGCGTGAGAAAGGCCGGGTCCTCACCCTCGAGGAAATCCTCGGCACGGACGTACTGCATTGCGATCATCAGTTCCTGCTCGACCGCGCCGGGATCTCTCTCATCCCGAACCAGCCCGACGACATTGTCGAGACCGTGCGCGAAGCGCTGGCCCCGGCGGAGTATAGGATCAAGGACGAAGCATTGGCGGACAAGGTTTGCGGTGCGTTCGACGAACTTAACCGTCGGTACGATCGCTCTATCTCGGGACGGCTCGGCCGTTATTTCGCGGCCAAATATGCAGGCCATCTCCTGCCGGAGCAGGTACCGCGGGCACGCCGCGACGCACCGCCTAGAAATCGCAAGCTTGATTTTCTGCTGTCGGTCTACAACCGGCCGCGGTATTTGCACCACATATTGACGACGGGTTTGGCGCTCGGGATTCCTGGCGCCTGTTTCGTGGTGTTCGACGACGCCTCGGACCTGGTCGAGGACGTGCCGGGTCTGGGGCCGGCGACGGTGGAGAGGGTCTGCCGCAGCTTCGACGACCCGCGGGTCATCTATGTCCACAACCCGACCAACCTGGGCGTGGCGAAGTCACTCCAGCGCTACTACCACGAGGTCTGCGACGCCGAATACACCTCGCTCCTGAACCCCAAGGACGAGTTCATCGACGGCGCGCCCATCGTCGAGGCTCTGGCCAAGCTCGATGCCGACCCGAAGATCAGCATGGTCGTCTACCCGTTACGGCAGAGCGACCGCGAGAGCACCGACCGGCCGCTGCTCTTCCGGTACCAACGCATGAGCGGGCGCGACTTCGTCGCCGCCCATGTCCGGGACGAGACGCTGCAGCATTGCAGCGGCTACGCCATCATGCGGGTCTCGGCCGCGCGCCGGGTCGGCATTCCCCGCGACCTGGATCTCCGCGCCTTTGGCCTCGAGGACGCCTCGGGTTTCGATCACGACATGATCTTCATGATGGCGACCACCGGCGACGTCGACTTCGTCGATGCGCCGCCCATCCGCCGGGCCATCGCCGGCGGTTATACCGAGCGCTTCCCGCTCACCTTCGCCTATTGCCAGTACCAGTATGCCCGCCGCCTCATGGCCGAGCTCGAACCCAAGGGCTTCGTTTCAGCCGAAACGCGGCGGAAATACCTTTCTTTCTGGCATCTCATCATCGCGCGCGGCCTGGTTGTCGCCTACCGACACGTGCACGGCAGCGAATTGGAACAAGGCGTCACGCGCATTCGGCCGCACTTGCGGATATCCATCCTGTTATATCTGCCGTTTGAATGCGTGCGCTTCCGAGTCCCGCCGCGGCTCGAGACAATCACGACCTATCTGGCAGGTGCCAAACTCCTGATCACGGATTGGTTGGATAAGCTTAGAGGCCGGGTCAATTCAGCCAAGGCCACCCCGTCCGGCTCATAACTCACCGCCGCTGTTGCGGTGCACGAAATCATCATACGCTTCGATGACGCTTTCGATGTCGCCGCTGAATTGGATGCGGCCATGGTGCAGGAAGATTCCACGGCGGCACCATCGCCGTAGCAAATCCATCGAATGTGATGCGAGAACGAGGATGCTCGAGCGCTCGACGAATTCCTCCATGCGCTTCTGGGCCTTGCCGATGAACTGTGCGTCGCCGGCGGCGAGCCATTCGTCCATGATAAGAATCTCGGGCATGATGCAGGTCGAGGCGGCAAATCCGAGCCGCATCATCATGCCGGCGGAATACGTACGGACCGGCATGTCCATGTAATGCTCGAGTGCTGTGAATGTCGCAATTTCTGCCGCGTGTTCCCGCATCACGCTCGGATGAATATCGAGATACAGCCCGCGCATGATGATGTTCTCGCGCCCGGTCGCATCTGGATCGAGCCCGGCTTGCGCATCGAGCAACGAGGAAATTCGGCCCGAAACGACGCAAGAGCCGCTGGTCGGCTCGTAGATGCCGGCAAGGACCTTGAGCAGCGTGGTCTTGCCGGCACCGTTGGCGCCAATGATGCCGAAGCGCTCGCCGTGCTCGACATCGAAGTTCACACCGTTGAGTGCCTGGACCACGATCCGATTGTTGGCCTCGTTCTTCGACAGATTGCCGAGCATGGAGGACGCGACCAGCGACTTTTTCAGCGAACGGCTGGCCCCTTGATAAATGGGAAACGCGACGTGCACGTCGCGCAAGCGAATATGCGGCATGAAAGCGTCAGACCCAATACGGGATGCGGGCACGATAGCGCGAGAACATCGGCAATGCGACAGCACCGATCGCGACGGTGACGCCTGTCATGACGAGCCACGACATGTAAGGCACGAAGTGCGGACCGATGATCGGCGACCGCAGGATATCGACGGCAGCAAAGAGCGGATTGAACTGCGACACCGCGGCCCACCGGCCCAACTGCTCTGGCGCCCAGAATATCGGCGTGATGAAAAACAAGACTTGGACCAGATTCTGAACGATTGGCGGCACGTCGCGATACCGAGCACTGATCATCCCGAGAATGATACCGAGGAACAACGCATTCAACGACAAGAGCGCAAGCGCGGGCAACAACAGCACAATCTCCCAGCTGATCGGCCTGTGAAATATGACGAGTACGATCGGAATGACGACGACAGTATGGGCCAACACGATTAGGTTGCGACAGATCATACGATAGATGTGGATCGAAAATGGCATGCGCACTTGCTGAACGATAGCGGCAGACTGGACGAAGCAGCTGCAGCTATCGGTGATCGTCGACTGGATCATCTGCCAGAATACCATTCCGACGGTCAGGAATGGCAGATACGTCTTGACGTCCATGTGAAAGAGCTTGGCGTAGAGAAAACCCATCGAGCCGACCATGATGACGATCGTCAAAGTCAGCCAAAGTGGACCGAGCACCGAGCCGCGATACCGCAGCTTAATATCCTGCCAAGCGAGCGTCGACCAAACCCACACCTTGCCGAAGCCGGCGGTCAGATCATAGAGCGCGCGCGCGAAATTCGTCGCAGACTGTGCTCCGGCCGCATAGTCCAGGCGAGCAACATGCCGCTCGGTTGCTGACATTCGTGTTCAACTCCTCACACGGCTATTTCCGCCTACGACCGCAACCCGGTCGCGGCGTCCATCGACACCAAGTGCCACGGCGAGGGGCCCTCATAACATGGTTGATTCGGCTTGTCCACGAACCGGCCGCCGGGATGTAACCGCTCAGCTTTCGAGCGATGTCCCGAAGAAAGATGCGGCGGCGCGGCGCGTGGTCAGTCACGGCAGCTATTTCCTGGTCCTGGCAAGCCTGCGCAAACGCGACGACCGTAGCAGCAACGAAGGCTGCTCGATGATGTCGAAGATTCTTTGCAAGAGCGGGTGAACAACGAAAGACGGCCTGAGCCGACTCCTAAAATCCAGCCAACTCAGGATCCGGCTGACCGGCAGGCGTATGCGATTCAAGACCGGTCGCCGCCGAAGTATCGGAATCACGCCCAACGTCCGCCGGCTCTCTTCGTACGCCGCTTGATCGAACCGAGTAGCTGCGTGCAGCGGCTGGAGTATGTCCCACGAAGCATCGATGACCCGTTGCCATGCCGCCTCGCCGCCGTCCCGCAACTTGAGGCGGATCGCATGCTCGGCGAAATGACGCTGTTCGGGCGTCACCATTCCGACGAGGATGTTGCGTAGGGCGACCTCCCGCGTCATGCCAGATGGCAATCGAGAATCAAGGGGCGTGTCGAACAGCGAAAACACCATCACCTCGTCGCTGTTGGTGGCGAAGGCGAAGGAGGCCGTAGCCGCCATTTGGGCGGTGAAATTGGCGTCGAGGCTGCCGCAGACAATCCTGCGGCAAGACCGCGGATCGTCGGGTTCGATCCGCAGTGCCAGGACGGTCTGATGATAGGCGCGGACAACGATGCCGTCGTCGCCCACCGTCCACATCACGTAGCTCGGAAAGTTGGTGAAATTCGGCGCATCGTCCCAAAAGCGCCGCCGCGCCTCGCGATGCATGTGCTCGACGGCGATCCGCGCACCGTCGCGGGGTGTGAAGTCGACGACGGCGGAATCCGAAGGGGCGCGATAACGCTCGAGTGCGGCCATCCCCGCGTCGCGGTCGACCGGCATACAAAAGCTGAGAACCGCGTTCTTCCGGTCGCCTCCCTGGTCGAGCAGCTCAATTGCGTGCCGCAAGCTGCTGTTGGTCCACATGAAGTCGGCGTAGTTGAAAACGATGACGTCGTGATCGTGCGCGCGCTCGATCGCCAGATTCTGCATTGCGCTGATGAAGGAATATTTCTTGCTATTGGTTCCAACGGGTGGCTGCGCCACACCGTAATTCTCAAGGATTTCCCAGTCGATTTCGCCGTAGCGGCGCAGCGCGGCCATCGCTGGTGCGTCTTCCAGGCGGCGCCGATCCCGTCGGGTGGTCACGATATGAAAGGTGAAAGTCGCTCCCTGCGCCAAACGCGGAATGTTTTCTGCAGCCAAAAGGCTGGGAAGAGAGAAATTCGCGAACAGCTCGCAATAGGTCTTGCCCCATACTGCGCAGGTAACCAGGATCTTCATAGGCCTCTCACAACCCCTGACAGATCATCCACGGGCCGTCGCATAGCCGGAACCGGACATGCTCGAAATTCCGGTCGGCCCCGAAATGTGTGACCAGCTTGTTATACCCGATTCTCTTCTCCATCCTCGGCGCCACATTCACGGCATCGCGGCGGAAGAACGCGTCATCGATGGTGATGGTGCCGCTCTTCGTGATCGGGCCTTCGGCTATCAACATCTATTGCGACCTTCGAAAGGCCTCGATGGCCAACATTTTTGTCGCGCACGTTATGCCACCTGGGCGAGGAGCAACAGGCCCAAGTCAATGAGACTTGGCATTATGCGATTACTGGCATAAACCGGCAAAACCTGACGGAAGGTGACCGGGTGCGCGATATTTTCCCGGCTGCACATTGTCAGCGACCCTTTTCGACGAATGGTTACCGTGTTCAGAAGGTACGCCCGCGTCAAATTGCGAACGGCCTTGGATTTGATCCTTTGGAGGAATTTTCGCCGATCCACCGATGCTTCGGCTATGGGCACTGTAAGTGCGATTTCGATGCTCTTCACTGAATCCAAGTAGTGCTCTATCTGGGTCCGCATAAAGCTCGCATTCTGGTGGCGGATTTCGGTTAACAGCGCCGGCTCGTCGAGGAAGGCTACGCCGCCGGCTGTGGCGGGACCCATCTTGAACTCGAAGCCCGCCTGCCATTGCGACCCCGATGGCGCACACATGGCTCCGGCCGCCATGAAACATCTCTTTGAATACAGCGAACCACCATCCGCGCGGTTACACAGCACTGGGTTCTTGGCAAAGCAAGTCAGATATTCTTCCGACGTCATGACAGTCTTTGGATAAATCCCCCTATCATAACTGAGGTGGGGAGTCCTCGGAGTAAGCGTCGCAAAATCAAAATACCGGCCGAGATTTTCCCACGTAAAGCTCATGGTCGTATCCGGCGATCCCTCTAGATATGACTCGGGCGTCGAAAGAATGTACGAGAGTTGGTTGCCAAAAACGAATGCCAGGCCCGGATTGGCCTGGAATAGCGCGACTTGTCGTTCGAGCAAATTTGGTGGCAACCAATAGTCGTCGTCGCAAAGATAGGCAAAGTACTCGCCACGCATCAGCTCGGTGAGGAAGCGACGGACATGCGGCCGGTCGCCATCCTTGCTGCCAACGTTGGCCCGATTTTGGAAATACCGGATACGAGAATCTTTGAACGAAGCAACGACTTGGGAGGTATCATCGGAAGAACAATCATCGATGATGACAATCTCGAAATCGTGGAACGTCTGCTTGAGCACGGATGACAGCGCGCGACGCAACAGCCGCGACCGGTTGTAGGTTGTGATCAGAACGCTGACGACAGGATTGGCCTGCATGCCTTCGAACCAAGGAGCCTTAACGGGCAAATTTCCAACGACCGCTCAATCGGCGGCAAAAACTTATAGGCCTGCCTCACGCGAGGCAATCTCTTCAAGCGCTGCTGTTGCTTTGGGTGCGTCCTCTAATCTACCTATTCAACTGCAACCGCCAACCATCAAAGACGGGATCGACCTTGCTTCCAATCCGTAGGGCCTGGCGGTGGCTACGAAGTCCGTTTGACCGGCATCGCCGATTTGCGACCACCGAAGATTATGGTGCCCATGAGAAGATGGCACACAGTGTCGACCGCATCGCCGATTTCGGCGGCGCCGATTTCGCCGAGCTCGCCACGTGGCTGTTCGCATCAAGCCTCAGCAATCACCGGGTCGTGCATCAGCGGATCGACGAGGGTTCGCTGCTTTGGCGCGCCGTCAAGCTGTCGGGGGGGCCGATTCTCGAAGTCGGACGCGCCGCCGGTGGCAGCACGCTGATCCTGCTTGGGGCGTCAGACTCACGACCTGTGGTCAGTATCGATCGATGGCCTGCTCATAGTTTCATTTCCTCACGGGTTTTCGATCGCCCGGATGTGGCGAAACGGCTGAAATTGTATCGCCAGAGTTCGCGGGAACCGATCATCGAGACCGAATTCGGAATGATGTTCGTCGACGCCGATCATTCCTACGAGGGCGTCTGTCACGATATCGCGACGTTTTGGAACGAGCTCAAATCCTTTGATGGCAAGCCCCCGTTGGCGGCTTTCCACGACGCAGCGGACAATCCTATTTCCTACGTCGAGCCAGTCAGGTTGGCATGTCAAGAACTCGTCGCCGAGCCAGGCGTCGCCCGCATCGTCGAGAATTGGGGATCGATGCTGGTGCTCGAGAAAACCGGCGACATCGACCGCGAGCGCTGGTACGCCAAGCAAGATACTGCATTCTGGAGCCGGTATGCCATTGGAACACATCCGATTCTCAAGCCGCGAACTGTCCGTAACTGGCTGCATAACGATAAAGCGGCGTTGAGGCTTGGTTCAGAAAACCTACTTGGCGATGAAAATGTCGAGCACGACTCATGGCAAAAGCAAGGACTAATCGCCGAAAGGGTCAGTGATTTTGGCGCCGACAATCCCCTCCGGCTCATGCGCGAAATGCGCGTTGCCGGCGAACACTGCGTCGCTAAAACTATTCGCGTCGAGCAGGCCGCCCTAAGCTTCACCGCTTTTCTGCGCCCCCACCGTCTCGACGCCTTGCGTCTGTCCGTTACAGATCCGGAACGTAGCGAATTGGCGCATGCCGATTTCGAGCTGGGCAACGAAAGCCGCATCGTCGTCGATACGGCCGCGCTTGCAGATGTTGAAATTATTAATGCCGGCTATCAATATCGCAATGGATATTTCGGATGCAATCTGGCTATTCGCTGGCCCAGGCCTATCCCGGCAGCACGCTTTGCCGTAAACGCCCTTGGTGCTGGCAGCAAGAGAGTGTCTTATTCCGGCAATCGCAATCGCGGGTTCTTCATTAATCTTTCGAGCGTGCGAGAAATCCTCTAACTGTAACGTTCGGCTAAGACGCCGCGGCATGGCGAGGAAGCATCGTTGGGACGAGCAGCGAATGGAACTCGATAGCGCAGCAACTTATATTCAAGAAGCTGTTGCGGCGGCGCAGCTGCACACCTTCGCGGTGCCTCATATTATCGTTGATGACATTTTTCCAGCCTCGCTCGTCGCGCAGATCAACGAGAACTGGCCAGACTATGAGGATGGTTTTATTCCAGAAGTTCCGGGAAACCATATTTTGCAGTTGCGACATACGAAAATCCGCCGGATGGCAGAACCGCGCCGCGCCTTCTGGCAGTGCTTTGAAAAGGTCCTTTGGCCTACCGTAATTGCGGCGGCTTCCGAGGCTTTGGCGGGGCCATTATCGACGGTATTCGGCGAGAATTATTACAGCCGGCTGTCACTCGCCCGACCGCTCACCGTCATGCAGGCCGATCCCACCTATCCCGGCCATGATATGCATACGCATTTCTATCATTGCCCGCATTGGGCGTTCACGATGCTACTCTATATCGACCCGGAAGACATTTATAGCCGCGGCACCGGCGTCCATCAGCTGCTTGGGTCGAATGGGATCGGCGACCGGCAAACCTCCTATCGGACCGACGACCTCGATTGGCGGGTTGAGGTGGCGATGGACACGTTTCACTGGTTCGATAAGCAGAAACCCGACCGGCACTACAGCGATCGCATCATAAACTACAAAGCGAATCGGTTATTCGTGTTCATGGACGGGCCGCTTGCGCTGCACAGCGTGCCGCTCGATAAATCTGATCGTCAGCCCAACCCGGCGCGCGCAAATGACAGTGGCCGTCGCGCAAGGCGCCGCATCATCAGATCGCATCTGATGCTCGACGAGAGGGCGTTTTACGCAAAGCATTCGCGCATGCTTCCCGAGCCGATCACGTTGGCGCGTTATGCTCGTATAATGGCGCCTAATGCCGTTTTGTCCGAATCTGACCGGCAATACCGCAATCACGTGCTGCGCCTGTTTTTCCGCGAGCGACTTCAAGCTTATGGCCGAGCGGCAGAGAGTGACTCTCCGCGGGTCGCGGACCGTCAACGGCCGTTCGGCGAGGGATATTATACCCAAGGTAAATATGGGATTGGCGCTTACCTGCGAGCCATGCTCGGACGCGCCGTGTAGGGGTGCGGATCGATTTCCTCACGTGGACGACCGAGCCCAAAGTCGTTATAAGGAACCGCCACTCCGGGGAAGCCCGAGAAATTTAGATACCGGATGAGAGCCGTGCCAAACGAAGCGCCGTCATTGCTGAGTCTGTATCGCGCCATGGTCTATATCCGCGCGGTGGAGCAAGGCATCGCCGATCGCTACGTCGAACAGGAGATGCGTTGCCCCGTTCATCTCTCGATCGGCCAGGAGGCGACCGCCGTCGGCGTTTGCCATGCGTTGACGCGTGAGGATCGCGTCTATAGTACCCATCGCTGCCACGCGCATTATCTCGCGAAGGGCGGCGACCTCAAGGCAATGCTCGCCGAGATCTACGGCAAGGCGGCGGGATGCATCGGCGGACGCGGCGGCTCTATGCACCTGATGGACCTCGCCGCCGGCATGTTCGTCAGCGTGCCCATCGTCGGCAGTTCGATACCGCTCGCAGTCGGTGGTGCCCTCGCCGACAAGATGGCGAAAAACGGCCGCGTCGACGTCGCCTTCATCGGCGACGCGTCGGTCGAGGAAGGCGTTTTCCACGAGAGCGCCAATTTCGCGAGTCTGCACAAGCTGCCGGTGATCTTCGTCTGCGAGAACAATCTCTATTCCGTCTACACGCCTCTCAATAAGAGACAGCCCGCCCGCCCCATGACGGACGTCGCGACTGCCCACGGTATCCCGTCCGCCAACGCCGACGGCAATGACGTCGAGGCGGTCTATAAGCTGACGCAGGAGGCAGTGACGCGGGCACGATCGGGCACGGGCCCAAGCTTCCTACTGTTCGACACCTATCGTTGGCGCGAACATTGTGGCCCCAATTTCGACAATCAAATCGGCTACCGCACCGAGGCAGAATACGAAACCTGGCACAAGCGATGCCCGGTCGAATCTGCGCGTGCCAAGCTTCGGGCGGCTGGACTGCTCGATGATGCCGGCGATGCGGTGATCGCCGCGGAGCTTAAGCATATGGTCGACGCAGACTTCGACTATGCCAAGGCTGCTCCCTTGCCGCTGCCGACCCATGCCTCAGACCACGTTTATGCCTGACGCACGCGCGGCAATCCGCTCCATTTCGTTCGGCGAGGCCATTCGAGAAGGTATTCTCGAAGCGGCGCGCCGGGATCCGGCGGTTTTCCTGATGGCAGAGGGTGTCGACGATCCGTCTTCGGTCTTCGGCACGATCAAAGGCATCGGCAAGGAATTGGGCTCCGCGCGCAGCGTCGAGATGCCGATTGCCGAAAATGCGCTTATCGGCATCGCTATCGGCGCGGCGATGTCCGGACGCCGCCCCGTCATCAGCCTTCAACGTATTGAATTCGCCCTGCTCGCCATCGAACAGATTGTCAACAATGCGGCCAAAACGCATTACGTGAGCAACGGCCAACATAGGGTGCCGCTCGTCCTGCGCATGGTGGTCGGTCGCGGCTGGGGTCAGGGACCCGAACATTCACAAAGTCTCGAGGCGATGTTCTCGTACTTCCCCGGTCTCAAGGTCGTCATGCCGGCCATTCCGAGGGAGGCAAAGGGCCTCATTGTCGCGGCCATCGAAGACGACAATCCCGTTATCTTCATCGAACATCGTTGGTGTCAATTCGCCACCGGTCACGTGCCCGAGGGCTATTACCGCCAGGATCTTACTGGTTCGCATTTGCACGGCAGTGGAACCGACGTAACGATCGTCGCAAGCTCGTACATGACGCTGGAGGCGCTTCGTGCAGCCGAGGCTTTGAAAGAAGTGGGTTGTGCTGCAACCGTCATCGACCTGGGCGTGCTGCGACCGCTCAATATGGGCCCGATATTCGAATCCGTCCGAAAGACCGGACGTCTTCTCACGGTTGATACCGGTTGGCGCACGCTCGGCCTGGGTGCCGAGATCGTCGCCCGAGTGGTTCAGGAATGTTTTGGAGAGTTGAAAACAGCACCGCACCGGATTGGTCTACCCGATCATCCGGCGCCGAGTTCGCGGGGGCTCGTGGCGAATTTCTACCCGAACGCGGAAACCATCCTGGCCGAGGCCGGCGCCATGGCCAATATAGATCAGGCCAAGCTCGCCACAGCGCGGGCGGATCTTACCGCCAAGCGCAGCAAGATTCCTGTCGACGTGCCGGACCCATTTTTCAAGGGCCCGTTCTAAACGAGCTCTCGGATCACCGCGAAAGCCTCGGCAGCAACGACGCCGACGCCGAGGCCGCGGTGTTGCACCAGCGCACGCACCCCTTCGATCGAGCGCGAATGCGGCGCCGATCGCATCTCGGCGCCGTAATGTTCGAGCGCGCGCAGTTTTCTGTCGAGAGTTCTCGTGATGTCGACGAAATGCACCGGCACAAAGGGCTGGCCGAGCTGCGGCGGCGCCCATTCTGTGCTCGACAGAACCTCGTAGGTGTAGATCGTACGAACCGGACATTGCGGCACCGGTCGCGCCGCCGTGACCAGGGCGCGGAATGTCGTCTGATGGTCGATATTGAGATTTCCGCCGTGCGGCGCATAGATGACCGTTGGCCGGATCTCGGCGATGACTTTTTCGATCACCGTCACGACCTCGATTAACGGCAGGCTATCGGAGCGGTTCTCGGGAAAGCCTGCGAAGTGAGGTTCGGCGCTCCCGAATATCTTGGCGGCCTGTGGAGCGGCGATCCGGCGTTGTGCGTCCATGCCACTGCCGTCGCCAAACAGGACCAGGGTCTCGATGCGGTCACCGGCGTCCGCGCGCACGGCGATCGTTCCCCCACAGCCCAGGGCTTCGTCCATGGCATGCGGGCACACCACGAGGACCGTGGCCACGGCGGCTCAGACCCCGTAGAACTTGTTGACGAGATCGGCAGCGTAGCCGATCTGATCTTCACTCAGGTATTGCATGTGCGGTAATGCCAGAACGCGATCGCATTGCCGTTCGGCCACCGGGAAATCGCCACGCTTGTAGCCATACCGCGCAGCCGCCTTGTGCAGGTGGAGCGCAGTTCCATAATAGACCAGCGTCTGCACGCCATGGTCCGCGAGATATTTCTGCAGCCGGTCGCGGTCCTCCGCCTGGGTTATGAACATCACATAAGACACGACCTCGTGCGGCTTCTCCTCAGGAATGTGGATGTGCCCCGGCTTGATCAGCTTGCGGTAGAGATTTGCATTATGCCGCCGCTTGTCGACCACCTCCTTGACGCGCTTGAGCCTGAACTTCAGGACTTCGGCGTTGAGAACATCGAGTCGCGAATTGACACCGTATATGACGCAGTTATCGCGACCTTCCTGTCCGTGGTTGCGATACAAGCGTGCCTTGTGCGCGATTTCGTCGTCGTTTGTGAGCAGGAAGCCGCCATCGCCGAGCGCGTTCAAATTCTTCAAGGGATGCGCGGAAACCGCGCCCACCGCGCCGAATGTCCCACCATGGCGCCCCTTGTAGTAGGCGCCGATGGTCTGTGCGGCATCCTCGATAATCTTAAGATTGTGGCGGCGCGCTATGGCCACGATCGCGTCCATATCCGCCACCCGGCCAATCCAATGCACCGGCATGATGGCCTTGGTTCGTGGCGTGATTTTCTTCTCGATCTCGGCGGGGTCAATGTTCTGGTCATCGCGCACATCGGCATAAACCGGTGTGGCGCCGATATGGGCGATCGAACCGGTAGAGGCGACGAAGGACACAGGCGTGGTGATGACCTCGTCGCCCTTGCCAATGCCCATAGCCCACATACCGATCATCAGTGCGTCCGTGCCGGAATTGAGCGACACGCAATGCTTGGCACCGGTATAGGCACAGGCCGCGGCCTCAAACTCGCCGACCTCCTCGGTCAGGACGAGATGGCCCTTGGCCAGAACGCGATCAATGCAGGCGAGGATTTCCTCGCGCTCCTCGGCATAGCGTTGCGCAAGATCGATGAACGGCACCTTGAAATCGGACATGTGAGATTTGTTCCCGGCTGAATGAGGCCGCCATCATACCGATTAAACATGCTCAATCAACGCCTTGCTCGGTCGAAGATTTATAACGTGCCCGATGCAGCCACTAGGCTTGCGACGCGGCTTCCTGGACGAAATTGCGTGCCGCGCGCCGGCAAAGCACCTCAAACGATTCCGGCGAATAACCAATTGCTCGCTCCAACTTTTCGAGCGACATCCGGAGATCGAGCGGTCGTTTCTCCAGGAACGGAAAATCACCGAGCCTGCAGCGCTCTATCTTCGGGGGCGTTTTCACGACCGCGTCGGCAACCTCGATCATTTTCTCCAGGAGTTCGATGCGGCTTGTCGATTCGCCGCCGACATTGAATGTGCCCGTTGCACCCGCTTCGGCAAGGCGCGCAATGGCCGTCGCGAGGTCGCCGACACCGACAGGTGTGAAGTATTGGTCGGTCGCGCACCGGATAAGCCTTCCCTGGCTCAGATCCTTGAGCCACGGCCCCAACACGCCCGATGCGTCCAACTCGGGATCCAACACCTTGGCGATCCGCAAGATCAACGCCGGATAGCCCGCATGGACCAGATGATCCTCGGCCTCGAGTTTCTGTCTGCCATAGACCAGGATCGGATGCGTATCGTCGTTTTCCCTCCATCCTCGCCGGCTTCCGTCATAGACCGCATCGCTCGAGGCAAAAATGGGGACCAACCCGAGCGCGGCCGCATCGTCTGCCATGCGGCATGTCGCCGTCACATTAACCCGCGCCGCGGCAATCGGATCACGCGCGCATCGATCGATGTTCGAAATCGCACTCAGTATGATAAGGTGCGTGAATTTACCGTCGGTCATCCCAAGTAAATCGTCCAATTTTCCGGTCGTCATGTCGAATTGAACGCCGTCCGGAATCGGATGCGTGTGATACGTTCCGGTCGCACGCGCGCGACCGAGAGTGCACAGTAGGCGACGTCCGACCAAGCCGGACCCGCCCACGACAAGGTAGCGGGGCACCAATGACCTCATCCCACTTGTAGAGCAAGAATCCAGTTGAACGCCGCTAAAAGCAATCCGGATTCTGATTTGACATCACAGCGACCGTCCGTCAAGGGCGCGTGTAAACTAGCGCCACCGGATCTTTACCCACATCACGCCGTCCTTGGAATGGGCTACATCTGTGCAGTAATCTTCCTCTATCGCTGGTACAAAAAATCCGGCAGGTCAACCGGACGAGCGGGTATCCTCACAATCTATGTACCGCGTCTCCGTCGTCATTCCCGTCTACAATCGACAGGCGAGCGCCGAGCGCGCGCTGCGTAGTGCTCTGGCCCAGCAGGTTCCGGGCACGGAAATTGTCATCGTCGACGACGGCTCGCAGCCTGCATACGAGTTGCCACGAGACATGCGCTCGCGTGGCGATATCCGGCTGATCCGGCACGACGACAATCTCGGACAGAGCGCCGCCCGCAACATCGGGGTGAGCGCCGCCGCTGCAGAATGGATTGCGTTTCTCGACTCCGACGACTACTGGCTGCCCGGGTCTCTGCAGCCGCGGCTGGACTTCGCCTTGCGCGAGTTCGACCAGAGCGGCGATCCTTTGGTCGCCTATGCTGCCGGTTTTGTCATCGACAACAAGCGCACCGGCAAAAGGGACGCCCGCATTCCGCAGGAGAGCGCAGATCCGGCGGATTTTGCGAGCGGCTGCTGGTTCTCGCCCGGATCGACCGGCCTTATGCGCAAAGAGCTGTTTACACTGGTTGGGCCGCTCGACACGTGCCTGCGGCGACTCGAGGATCTCGATTGGTTTCTTCGTCTTGCCCGCCTTGGAGGACGGTTGCGGATCTGGAACGAAATCGTCGCGATCGTCGATACCGGCCCGAAGCCCAATTTCGCTGTGCTCGAGGGCGCGGCGAACCGGCTGCATGAGAAATATGTCATGCAAGCCAGCCCGCAGAGATTGCCGACAAAGGTCGGACGGCGGCTGCGGGCCTTTCTCAACCTCGAGCGAGCCTCCATATTCGCCGCCCAACGGCAATGGGCGCGTTGCGCATTCTATCTCGCGCTCTCCATTTGCCAGCAGCCGCGCACCAGCCTGCAGCTCGAACGCTTCTGGCGTCACATTCCGCTGCCGGCGTTCATGTAGTCAGGCGACTCGCTCGGATTCGCGGTCACCGGTTATGGATTTATGGCTCACGTATTTCCGCAAGGAGCGGCGTAGCCAATATGGCGCAAGTGGACGCAGATATGACCAAACCGATCGGCTGACGATCCGCACCGCCAGACGCCACGACAAAAACGTGCGCCCTTGCGGACTCTGCAAGAGCCAGCGAAGTGTTCGGAATCGATATTCCGGCAGCAGACCCGATCGCTGCATCGCCTTTGCAACATCAACATAGGCTGGCTCTGCCAGCAACGTGAGGAAGCGGTCGAACGGCTGCCGATGAGAGCGCGTATCCTTAGCCGTCGTTGCCGAAAAGGAATCGTCGCGCACCCTTAGAAACGTGAGAGCCGCTGGCACGTAACATGCTCCGTTCCGAAGCGCCACAACCAGCGTCACAAACCAATCAGATAGCCACCCGAGCTCTGCACGATAGCCTCCCGCATCTTGGAACATATCGGCGCGATAGATCGCGGTATTGGGCGAGATGTGGAAATAGTTGCTCTTCAAAACAAGCTGAAAATCGGAGGAATTGTAATGAACTGGACCGTTGCTGAGGTAGAGCGGAAACCGGATCGTGCGCGTGTCTGCCTCGTAAAATTCGGTCGGGTCTGAAAAGCACAAGCCGGCGCTTTGGTATTGTTGCAGCATGCCAACGCTTGTTTCGAAAAATGTCGGCGCGACGAAGTCATCGGCAGCAGCCACATAGACATATTCGCCACGCGCCTGACCCCGCACAAGCTCGACGGCCTTGTTGATGCCGGTATGCTCTGGCAGTTCAATCGGCCTAACCCGCGGATCGCGAGCAGCATAAGAGCGCATCACCTCCGTGCTATTGTCGGACGAAGCGTCGTCGATGAGTAGAATTTCCAGATGTGGCCAAGTCTGGGCCAGCAAAGCGTCGAGAGCAGTCGGCAAATAATGGGCGTGATTCCGGTTCGGGAGAATGACAGACACCAAACCTCGGACGACCGGCGTCAAATGCGAACTCCTTGTGTTCGTCTGCTCATGCTTAGACCCGGCCCCATAAACAGGACTCCCAGTGATCGTGTCCAGTTGTGGTGCAGGAGCGGGGTATGTTGAGCAGGCGCCACCGCTCGGTTAGTTGGGTATTGTGGCAGATTAACAACGGGCGTTCGACAACGCGATGGTTTCCAGATTTGTGCCGGACGGGGCCTTCATCCTCGGTAACGGCGGCTCTTTCCCGCCGAGCCCTAGTGCCTCGCCGGTTGACTGCGGCGCGCCGCCGGCCGCACCGTTGCCGCCCGACCGTTCGGAGAACGCACTTGGAAACCTGCCGCCCGCCTGATCCGGTTCCGAAGAAGCCCAAATTCGTGCTGCCCGAAGACACGTGCGATGCGCATTGCCACGTCTTCGGTCCGGCTTGGACATTTCCCTATGCCACCGACCGCGCCTACACGCCGCCCGATGCGCCGAAGGAGACGCTGGCGGCGATGCATCGCTTCCTCGGCATTTCGCGGGCGGTGGTCGTGCAGGCGAGCTGCCATGGCGTCGACAATCGTGCGACGCTCGACGCGATCGCCGCGAGCGACGGAAGCTACAGGGGCATCGCGATCGTCGATGAAAGTTACGGCGACCGCGAATATCGCGCCCTGCACGATGGCGGCATCCGCGGTGTGCGCTTCAATTTCGTGCAGCATCTCGGCGGCCGGCCGGATTCCGATTTCTTCCAGCGCACGGTAGCCCGGCTCAAGGATATGGGCTGGCACCTGGTGCTGCATCTCGACGCCAAGGACATCGCCGAGCTCTCGCCGATGATTCGCGCCCTGCCGGTGCCGTTCATCATCGACCATATGGGCCGGGTCAAGGCGGGCGACGGCCTCGCGCAGTCATCCT
>Ga0307373_10003086_pt1 | contig 29403 bp, 33 predicted proteins | sample OX2MG_FD_202534 | JGI IMG/M metagenome (GOLD analysis project Ga0307373, IMG submission 202534) | Soil microbial communities from Risofladan, Vaasa, Finland - OX-2 | ecosystem: Environmental > Terrestrial > Soil > Coastal area > Acid sulfate soil | place: Finland: Risofladan, Vaasa | collected... | reverse complement strand
CGCGCCCGTGTCGGCGAGTTCCCCCATCTCCGTCAGCTCCTCCCCACGCTGGCCACGCGTGATCGCCGCGAGGAAACCGACACCGACGACGGCCTCGCGCTGCGCGGTCTCGACGAGCGAGCCGAGCGTCGCGGCCGAGTCGACCACGGGATCGGTGTTCGGCATGGCGAGGATCGCGCAGAAGCCGCCGGCCGCCGCCGCCGCGCTGCCGGTCGCGATCGTCTCCTCGTCCTCGCGCCCCGGCGTGCGGAGATGGACGTGCGGATCGACGAACGCCGGTGCGAGGACGAGCCCCGCCGCGTCGATCACGCGGTGCTCGTTCGCGTCGACCTTCTCCGCGACGTCGACGATCGTGCCATTGTCGATCCGAACCTCGAGAGTCGCGTCGATTCCCTCGGTGGGATCGAGGACGCGCGCGCCGCGGATGACGACGTTCGCGCCCGGAGCGTCCTTCTGCCAGAGCATCACGCCACCTCCGCCGCTGCGAGCGCCTGGACACCGACCGGGCCGCCGGTGAGGACGTCGTAGAGGACGGCCATCCGCGTCACGAGCCCCGCGCGCACCTCGGAGATGACGAGCGATTCGGGCGAGTCGGCGACACGCGGGTCGATCTCGACGCCGCGGTTCATCGGCCCCGGGTGCATGACCTTCTGCCCGGGCCGCAGCCGCTCGGGCGTGATCCCCCACCGTGCCGTGTACTCGCGGAGGCTCGGAACGAAGTTCGCGCCGGGTTCCATCCGCTCGTTCTGCATGCGGAGGACGTAGACGACGTCGGCGTCGCGGATCGCGGCGATGTCGGTCGTCATCTCCGCCGGCAGCTCGCGCGGCAGCAGCGCCGGAGGGCCGACGAGCGTCGTCCGGATCCCGACGAGCGCGAACGCCTGGATGAGCGAGCGCGCGACGCGCGAGTGGAGGACGTCGCCGACGATCGCGACGTGCAGCCCCTCGAGCCGGCCGAGTTCCTCCTGGATCGTGTAGAGGTCGAGCAGCGCCTGGGTCGGGTGCTGGTTCTTGCCGTCGCCCGCGTTGACGACGTGCGCGTCGATCGTCCTCGCGACGAGCTGCGGCGCGCCGATCTGCGGGTGGCGGATGACGATGACGTCGGGGTCGTAGGCGCCGAGCGTGAGCGCCGTGTCCTTGAGCGACTCGCCCTTGTCCACCGACGAGCCGACCGCCTTGATGTTGAGTGTGTCGGCCGAGAGCCGCTTCGCCGCGAGCTCGAAGGAGGACGACGTGCGCGTCGACGATTCGTAGAAGAGGTTGACGACGAGGTGGCCCTGGAGCGTCGGGAGCTTCTTCACCTGCCGCTCGAGCGACGCCGCGAACGTGCGCGCGGTGCCGAGCAGGCGCTCGACGTCGTCGCGCGTCAGGTCGGCGACAGAGATGAGGTGCCGCTTCGGCGGCGGCCCCGGCGGACGCAGGTCGTCCTTGACCAGACGGATCATTTCCTCTCCTCCTCGGGAGCGCCGACGAGCAGGACGGCGTCGAGCTCGTCCACCTCGACGAGCTGCACCTGGATCCGCTCGTCGCGGGCGGTGGGCAGGTTCTTCCCGACGTAGTCGGGGCGGATCGGCAGCTCGCGGTGGCCGCGGTCGATAAGGACGGCGAGCTGGACGCGCTTGGGCCGGCCGTAGTCGAAGAGCGCCTCGATCGCGGCGCGGATCGTGCGGCCGGTGTAGAGGACGTCGTCGACGAGGACGACCGTCCGGCCGTCGAGCGGGAAGTCGAGTTGTGTCGCGCGAACGAGCGGCTGCGGCGTGAGCGGCGCCTCGCCGGCGCGCACCATCACGTCGTCGCGGTGGAACGTGATGTCGACCGCGCCGAGGGCGGGAGCCGTGCCCGCGCGCTCCTCGATCAGCCGCGCGAGCCGCTGCGCGAGCGGCACCCCGCGCGTCTGGATCCCGACGAGTGCGACATCGTCGACGGCGGGGTTGCCCTCGATGATCTCGTGAGCGATTCTCGAAAGGGTCCGGCCCAGCGCATCTGCGTCGAGGACCGTCTTGCCCTGAACGGGCGCGTGCGTATTCATCCGTCTCCTTTCCGGCCTCGCTGGACCGGGTTAAAGGGGTACGTCCGCACGGAAGCTTAGCGGCTCGGCCGGATGGGCGGCCGCGAGCCAGAAGGCGTGGTCGCGGACGACGAGGGGGCCCTCCGCGCCGATCCGCTCCTGCAGCCGCCCGAGGCTCTCGCGGTGCCGCTCGATCGCGAAGCCATCCACGGCCCAGGGCACGGCGCGCAGGTACCAGGCGAACGCTCCCGCGTCGGCGAACGTCGTCGTCGTCTCGCCCTCGGCGGCCTGTTGCACCGCGAGTCCCGCGCGCTCGAGCTGCGCCCGGGCGACAGCCAGGTCGAAGACGCGGCGGCACGGCGCCTCGAGGCCGAGAGCCTCGTACGCGGACGCGTAGTCGCCGCCGAGCTGCTGCGTCACGAAGCTGCCGCCCGGCGCGAGGACGCGGGCGACCTCCGCGGCGACGTACGCCTCGTGGCGGCTCGCGACGAGCGAGAACGAGGCGTCTCCGAACGGGAGCCTCCCGCGCCGCTCGTCCGGCCCCTGGTCGAGGTTGTCGGGCGCGGGCTCGACGTGCACGACCTCGACCCCAAGCGGCTCGAGCCTCTGCGCCGCGACGTCGACGTTCGGCGGCCACGCCTCGGTGGCGACGGTGCGCGGCGGACGGTGCGGCAGCGAGGCGAGGAACTCGCCGCCGCCGGTTCCGAGGTCCAGCAGATCAGGGCTGTGCGCCGCGCGGCCCGCGACGATCGCGGCGAAGTCCCAGGGCGGCGGCTCCGTCCGCACCCGGTCGCCGAGCCAGGAGAAGTCCCAGCCGCGGAGCGGTCGCGCCCCCGCCCCGGCGAGGAGCTCGTCGACGGTGGTCACGCTCCGACCCTATGCCTGAGGGGACATGTCCGGAGACCTCAGCAGAGTCCCTCGAGCACCTGGGCCAGGCGAGCCGTGCCTATCGCCTGACAGACCCGTAGAGCGTCGCCCACTGGCGGGCGTCGAGGTCGCGAGCCCACGCGTGCGGATCGAAGCCGTGCTCGTGCGCCGCTCGATGAACGACTCGGCGCGGGAGGAGTCGGTCGAGCGGCGCTTGCGCGTTGAAGGCTCGCCGGAGGAGGGGCTCGTACGCGCCCGCTTCTCCGGCCGGGACGAGTGGCTTCTCCCGCCGCATTGCTCTCAGCACTGCCGCGTCGACGCTCGGCGGCGGGGCGAAGCACGCCCGCGGGACGCGGCGGACGAGCGCGAGTTCGTACCACGCTCCCCACAGGCAGCCGAGCAGCGTCGACGGCCACACGGCGGTGCGTTTGACGGCGAGCCCCCACTCGACGATCGCGTCCAGCTGCGTCAGCGGAACATGCGGGTCGGAGAGCAGCCGCCGCAGGATCGCCGTCCCGTGCGCGAACGGGAGGTTGGCCACGACGGCGAACGGCTCGCGGGGAGGAGCGACGCGCGTCGCATCGGCGGCGAGTACCTCGACCATGGGATCGCCGTCGAAGCGCGTCCGCAACTGCTGCAGCGCAGCCGCGTCGAGCTCGACCGCGCGGACGCGCGCTCCCGCGGCGACGAGCGCGCCGGTGATGACGCCGCCGCCGGCGCCGAGGTCGAGCACGAGCGAGCCGGGCGCGAGGCCGGCGTCGCGGACGAGCTCGTCTGCGAAGGCGCGACTACGAAGTGCGTGGCGACCGCGGGGCCGCGCCTGCGATGAGACGCGCCCTGCCACGGCTGCGGAAGAAGACCATGGTGGTCATCGGCATCGGGATCCCTACGGCTCTTCGAGTTCGTCCGGCTCGGTGAGCGCCTCGATCGCGTCCTTCGCGTCTTCGAGGTCGGCTTCGGGGACGAGGACGCTGACAGCATCCTCGTCGGGCGACTGTTCGATCGTCGAGTCGATGCCGGCGTTGCGAAGGATCTCCTGCATCTCCTCCGCCTCGGCGATGTCGCCCGCGACCGCTGCCTGAACCATCCCGCTCATTTTCCGCTCCGGCGCCGCCCAGGTCGGCGCCTCCGCTCCTTTCTGAGCTCCGTCAAGCCTACGCTCATTCGCTCGGGATCATAGGGCGCGGCGGGCGGGCGCCGCGTTCGACGAGCTCGGGCGCGCCGCGCTCGGCGAACGGGACCTCGATCACGTCGAAGTCGCGGGGGACGACCGTGTCGGGGAAGACGACGCGCGCCTCCTCCGCGAGCTCCGGCCCGAAGTACCGCGGCGAGACGTGCGTCAGCGCCAGGAGTCGCACCTGCGCGAGCCGCGCGACCTCGGCGGCTTCCGCCGCAGTGGAGTGGTTCGTCTCTCTCGCGCGCGCGGCCTCCTCCGCGAGGAAGCTCGCCTCGTGCACGAGGAGATCGGCGCCGTCCGCGGCCTGGACGACGACCGGCGACGGAGCCGTGTCGCCGGAGATGACGATGCGGCGGCCGGGGCGTGGCTCGCCGAGCACTTCGTCCGGCGTCACCGTCCGGCCGTCGGGAAGCTCGACGTCCTCCCCGGCCTGCAGCCGCCCGCGCGCCGGCCCGGCCGGGATGCCGAGCCCGTCCGCAATCGCGACGTCGAAGCGCCCGGGGCGATCCGCCTCGACCAGCGCGTAGCCGAGCGCAGCGACGCCGTGGTCGGCGGCGAAAGGCTCGATCGCATAGTCGCCCCGCGGCACCGTCTCTCCCGGCTCGAGCTCGACGAGGCTGACCGGGTACGGCAAGCGCCCGACGAAGGGCTGGAGCTGCTTGAAGAGTTCGCTGAGGCCGCGCGGGCCGTAGATCGTGAGCGGCGTCTCGTCGCGGCCGCGGAGCGAGAAGGTCTTGAGCATGCCGGGCAGTCCGAGGAAGTGGTCGGCGTGGTAGTGCGTGAGGAAGATCTCCTCGATGTCAGGCAGGCCGACGGACGACCGTTGCAGCTGCCGCTGCGTTCCCTCGCCGCAGTCGAACAGGAGCCGCTCGCCGCCGCGGCGCACGAGGATGGCCGCGGGACTGCGCTGCGCGGTCGGCGCCGACGCGGCGGTGCCGAGGAAGACGACGTCGAGGTCCACGCGGCGATTGTAGGATCGTTTCCCGTGCCCGACCCGAGCCTGCTCGAGCTCTACCGCCGCGAGTTCTCGCCCGAGACGTACACCGAGGTGCGCGAGCTCTACAAGGCCCACTCGATCGCGGAGGACGCGCGCAGCATCGAGGGCCTGCTCGCGACGCTCACGCCGGACTGCGTGTACGAGCTCGTCCAGACCGGCCACCGCTGGGAAGGACACGACGGCGCGGCGCGCTTCTACACGGAGCTGCTCACGGCGTTCCCGGACATCGTCTTCAACCTGACCGACATCGTCATCGGCCCACAGGGCGTGTGCGAAGAGGCGAACGTCACCGCGACGCAGGCGGCGCCGTGGCTCGGCCAGGGGCCGGTCGAGGGGCCGCTCGAGTGGAAGGTGCTGATCTGGTTCCCGTGGGATCCCGAGCAGAAGCTCTTCCGCGGCGAGAAGGTCTACACCTTCGGCATCGACCTGCCGGCGCTGGCTTAGGGCAGAACGAGCTTCTCGCCGGGCGAGATCGTCGCCGTCGCGAGATGGTTCGTCTGCTGGAGCTCCCAGACGCCCTCCCGCGGGTCGCCGGCGTAACTCTTCACGGCGATCGACCAGAGCGTGTCTCCCGCCCGCACGACGTAAGTCTGGCGCGGGCCGGCGCCTGAAGAGCCGCGAGCCGCGTAGCCGACCGCGAGAGCCGCCACGCAGAGGAGGATGAGCAGCTTACCGAACATCTGTTCGTATGGTAACCAGAACAGACGTTCGCTGTCAAGGGGGGTAACTATCCCTTGACACCACAGTACAAGTGTTCTAGAATCATCGTAATGCCTCCCGTAGACCGCAATAACCCCAAGCGCGCAGCCTCGTCCGACTCGCAGTATTCGGTGTTGGAGTTCATGCGCGAGTTCCCCGACGACGCAGCCTGCCTCGACTATCTGTGGCGGTCCCGCTACTCCGCTGACGGCGAGCACGCCCACTGTCCGCGCTGTGACAAGGAGCGGCGGTTCAAGCGGTACGAGAACATGACGCGCGCGCGACACGTCTGGAAATGCACGTCCTGCACACAGGAGCTATCCCCGACCGCCGGGACGATCTTCCATAAGTCGTCCACGTCGCTGCACCTGTGGTTCTACGCGATGTGGATCATGACGAGCACTCGATGCGGGGTCTCGGCCAAGCAGCTAGAGCGCGAGCTTGGCGTGACGTACAAGACCGCATGGCGGATGTTCAACCTCATCCGCAACAACCTCATGGAGCAAGACGGCGATCCCCTCTCCGGCGACGTCGAGGCCGACGAGACGCTGATCGGCGGAAAGATGCGCAACCCCGATCGGCGCGAGCGCGAACGGCTCGGATGGGACCGTAAGCGGTACGACAACGAGAAGAAGAAGACGATGGTCTTTGGAGCCGTCGAGCGCGGCGGCAGGGTTCGCGCCTCCGTGATCCCGAATAGTTCGGGGCAGACGCTGCGCAACGCCGTGCAGACCTACGTCATGCCCGAGTCGATCCTGTTCACTATGGGGCGGCTACCGGACGGTCGGCAAGACAATGAAGGGCCACCACCGCATCCGCCACGCCGACCGGATCTACGTCGAGGGCGACGTCCATACGCAGACCATTGAGGGCTTCTGGTCGCTCACGAAGAACGGGATCCGCGGCGTCTACCACTCCGTGTCGAAGAAGCACCTACAGGGCTACTTGAACGAGTACGCGTGGCGGTACAACCACCGCGACAACCCGCGCGCCATGTTCCGGCTGCTATTGCAGCGCGCGACCGTTAGCTAGCGCGCAGCGACAAGCGGACGGCTGAACGGGAACCGACGGTCAAGCCACCGATTCTCGCTATTGAGCGGGGCAGGCTGATGGTCATGCCAGAGCGAGCGGAGTCCCCGTACATCCTCTGCGGGTACGGCGAAGCGGGCGATGATCTCGTCAAGCGGCCAATCGCGCGCTGGGTTCATGACCTCGATGCCGACGACCGTCTCATCGTCTGCTAGATCGACCAACGTGCCGCTGTCGAGTTCCAGGCCATGGGTCGGGCGCATGTCTTGGAGATAGATGTAGAGCGAGTCGCCGGTCTGGCTGTATGTCAGTCTCATCATCGTCCCCTTTCCTTTGGCCAGCCTACAGTCTTCACGTAGTCGTGGTTAGCGCTTAGAACGCATACCGGCACGATCCGGTTGCCGTTCCCATGGCCGTCGATCCAGATCGTTCCAGGCTGTCCTGGTCTCGGCGGACCGGTGGGACGCCGAAGCGCCCTCTGTACTTCATCGGCATCAACGCCACGCTCCTCCATACGGTCAAGCGCGTGCTGCGCAAACTCCAGAGCCATTCGTGTTTCACGACTCGTCCGCAGAGGGGGAGTCGTCCGGAGGAATGACGCGAAAGACAAGAGTCCCGCAAGGCTCACCGTCGAGTGCGAACTGCACCTCATAGCGACCGTACGCCGGGAGGTAGAGGCCCGTATTGATACCGATCAGTTCGATCATCGGCCAATCGGGATCCACGTCGGGTCTCTGAGTTGCCCAGACATCCCCCGTGAACTGGGTCACGACAAATTCGTCCTCGTGGCGCACCGTGAACCCAAACGGAACACGGACATCCTCCTCGGCTTCGGCCTTCGTAAACCGAATGGCCGCGCCGATGCCGATGTTCTGTCCGATCGGCACGGACGGAGCGGCGATGGTGTCGATGTTCATCCCGACGACAGAAGCCAGGTTGGCCTCCACGCGGGCGTAGTCGCACAAAAACGCGTACTCAAAGGCTGGCATCAGAGCGAAGCCTAGTGATCTCGCTTACCGCTGCTCGCCTTCTCGAGATTGGCGAAGAAGTCGCCGCGCACCGGGTCGGGAGTCTTCATGCCTTCAGCGGTCAGGGAGTGGTCGTCTGCCGGCCGATCCTTGTTGCGGTCTCTGAGCTCTCGCAGCAGCTGTTTTGGGGTCTTGGGCGGCATGTGATGAGGTTAGCGGGTGGCCAGGTCGTGCATCTTCTGCGGAGCGACGCCCGTGACCCTTGAACACGTCTGGCCGGAGTGGGCGCGGAAGTTCCTGTTTCCGAATGGGGGCGATATGCGGGTGCGGCACGCCACTGACGACGCCGACCCACACCGTGAGTACAGCGGGCCGCAGGCTTCGATCAAGGCGCGCGTCGTATGCGAGGCCTGCAACGGCGGATGGATGAGCGACCTAGAAGTCCACGCCGGTCCACTCATCCGCCGAATCTCAGTCGGTAAGCCTGCGAGTCTGCGGAGCGGCGACCAATCACTACTCGCCCTGTGGGCGCTAAAGACGGCGGTCGTCTTTCACCACGCGCACCTAGTGGTTTGACCGGCAACGTTTGCCGGTTCGCGTAGAGGGTCCCGAGTGCTGCTGTCGAAGCGGTTTTCCCGACCGGTCATCGGACGGGAGGGGGACAATGGCGGCGCGGGTGGAGTTGCGGGAGATCAGCAGCGAGGAGGGCAATCGGTTGCTGCGGATGATCCGCCGCAGCTCCGGCTCGGTCGTTACGTGGCGGCGGGCGCAGATCGTGCTGTTGGCGGCGCAGCGGATGCCGGCGGCGAGGATCGCGGAGGTGGTGTTCAGCGACGCGGACACGGTGCGCGAGGTGATCCACAACTTCAACCGGGACGGCTTCGACGCGCTCTATCCGCGTTATCGGGGCGGTCGGCCGCGCACGTTCACGCTGCCGCAGCGGCAAGCGATCAAACGGATCGCGCTGTCGGTCCCGAGCGACCTTGGTCAGCCGTTTGCGACCTGGAGTCTGGCCAAGCTTGCCGACTACCTGGTCGCCGAGGAGGTGGTCGACGACATCTCCCACGAAGGGCTGCGCCAGTTGCTGCGTGAGGAAGGCGTCAGCTTTCAAGCCGTGAGGAGCTGGAAACGCTCCAACGACCCCTGTTTCGAGGCAAAGAAGAATCGGATCCTGGAGCTGTACGCGATCGCCGACGGTCTCGTTGAGCCCGGCCCCGACGATCCGACCGTGGTCATCTGCCTGGACGAGTTCGGGCCGCTCAACGTGCAGCCGCAGCCGGGCGGCAAGGCGTGGGCGCCGCGGGCGAAGCCGCGACGAATCCGGGCCACCTACAACCGCCCGCACGGCGTCCGCCACCTCCTCTGCGCCCTCGACGTCGCAGACGACTTCTTCAGCGGCCGAGTCGAAGAGCACAAAACCCGCGTCGAGTTCCTCGCCTTCTGCAACCACATCCGCGCGCGCTACCCGCTCGAGACACGGCTCGCGTTCATCCTCGACAACTTCTCCGTCCACAAGGGCGACGAGGTCCGCGCCTGGGCTACCGACAACAACGTCGAGCTCGCCTACACGCCCCACTACGCATCCTGGCTAAACCGGATCGAGCCGCAATTCAAGGGGCTCCGCTACTTCTGCCTGGACGGCACCGACCACCCCGACCACGAGACGCAAGCGAAGCTCATCGCCGGCTACATCGACTGGCGCAACACCCACCGCGACAACCCCAGACTCCGCCACCTCACCCGCAGACAGCTCACCCGCAAAGCCGCCTGACAACAACCCGGCGAACGTTGCCGGTTACTTCACTAGCTCGGGCCGAGGCTGAGCGTGAGCCCGACACTCGAGCCGCGGGCGAGCCAGTTGCCCGGCGCGGGGTTCTGCCGGATCACGACGCCGGGCACGTAGTCGGTGTGCTTGCTGACGACCTCGCCGACACTGCAGTGCGCCTTCTCGATCGCCCGTGACGCGCCGGCGAGCTTCAGCCCGATGACGACCGGGACGTCGCACAGCGCGCTCGGCGCTGGCCCGTAGTCGTACGTGTTCTTGCCCGCTCCGGCCTTGACGGCCTGCTTCCAGGTGTACGTGTAGACCGGCTTGTAGGCCGTGTTGCCGCCGACGAAGAGATACGCGAAGCCGCGGTGGTGGCGCGAATCACGTCCCGCGGCCGCGCCCATCGCGAGTACCGAGCCCGAGCCGAACTTCCACAGCACGGAGTGCCTGTGCCCCCAGCAGCGCGAATGATCGGACGGCGTGCAGCGAGGATTGGTACTCCCCAACCCGTCATCCCACACCAGCACCTCGTACGCCATCGGCGCGTTATAGAACGCGCCCGCCCAGCCCGGCCACCAGGTGGTGATGCCGGTCGTGTTGCTCAGGCGCGGGTCGTCCGCCCGCCAGACGCCGCTCACGAGCGCGTCGCGATTCAGCGCCGCCGTCATTCCCGGGAACGGCGGAAGTCCGTACTGGATGCGATCGAGGTTGACGAGGATGAACAGCTGCCGCGCCGGCGACAGCGACGGGAAGTTCGCCGGCAGCGCGTACGGCGGAAGGCCGGCGCGCGACCGCGCCTTGTCGAGGTAGTACACGACAGCGTCGATGCACTGCTTGCCGGCCGGCGCGGTCTGACAAGTCGTCGGCAGCTTCCCGATCGGGAAGTTCTTCGCGGGATCACGTCCACCCCAACTGGCCGATGCAATGGCAACGCACGCGAGCCCGAGCACGCAGGCCGGAACGAGACCTCGCAGTACGCGCAGCGGGACCATCGCGCCGTAAATCGGCCGGGCGCAAGGTCGACTTGAGACAAGAAAGAGGGAAACTCAGCCAATCTGCTCGAGGCGAAGCGGGAGACGAGGCTCGAACTCGCGACCCTCAGCTTGGGAAGCTGATGCTCTACCAACTGAGCTACTCCCGCGGTGCGGCGATTGTAGCCCGGCCATAATGGGGGCGAGACAGCGACCCAGGAGAGATTGATGGCCAGCGAACTGCACGAGACCGCCCGCGCACTTGTCGCCGAGGGGAAGGGGATCCTTGCCGCGGACGAGAGCGGCGGCACGATCAAGAAGCGCTTCGACACGATCGGCGTCGAATCGACCGAGGAGAACCGTCGCGCGTACCGAGACCTCCTCTTCGCGACGCCGGGCGCCGAGGAGTTCATCAGCGGCGTCATCCTCTACGACGAGACGATCCGTCAGACCTCGGCCGACGGGACGCCGTTCCCGGAGCTGCTCGCCTCGAAGGGGATCATCCCCGGGATCAAGGTCGACGCCGGCGCGAAGCCGCTCGCCGGCGCCGAGGGCGAGACGGTGACGGAGGGCCTCGACGGCCTGCGCGAACGCCTCGCGGAGTACCGCGGCCTCGGCGCGCGATTCGCGAAGTGGCGCGCGACGTACTCGATCTCGGACTCGCTGCCGAGCGACTACTGCATCTGGACGAACGCGCACGCGCTCGCCCGCTACGCGGCGCTCTGCCAGGAGGCCGGCATCGTCCCGATCGTCGAGCCGGAGGTGCTGCAGGACGGCACGCACACGATCGAGCGCAGCGGCGTCGTCACGTCACGCGTCCTCGCCGCGCTGTACACGGAGCTCTTCGACCAGCGGGTCGACCTCGAGGGCACGCTCCTCAAGCCGAACATGGTGCTGAGCGGCTACGAGGCGTCGAGCCGCGCCGGCATCGAGGATGTCGCCGCCGCGACGCTGCACACCTTCCACAAGCACGTGCCGGCCGCGGTGCCCGGGATCGTCTTCCTCTCCGGCGGGCAGTCGGACGAGGACGCGACCGCGCACCTCAACGCGATGAACGCGAGCGGGCCGCATCCGTGGCAGCTGTCCTTCTCCTACGGCCGCGCTTTGCAGGCACCTGCGTTGAAAGCCTGGGGCGGCAAGCCGGAGAACGTCGAGGCCGCTCAGCGCGCGTACTACCACCGCGCGAAGCTGAACTCCGCCGCGCGCTCGGGCGTCTACGCGCCCGAGATGGAGGCGGAGGCGGTCGCGGCCTGACGGCCGGTGGCAGCCACTTACGAAAGTGTCACGAAGCGCGGCCGCATAACCATGCGGCCGCGCGGCGTTTCGTGACGAAGATGCGACGCATTCGTGACGGTGGCTGCCACCGGACGTTCGGCTATGTGTACTCGAAGCCGGTGAGCTGGGAGAGTTTCGCGAGCGACTGTTGCGCGACGACGCGGCGCACCGTGCCCGAGCGCGAGCGCATGACGATCGAGTCGGTGATCGCTCCTCCCTGCGTGTACTGCACGCCCTGGAGGAGCGAGCCGGTCGTCACGCCGGTGGCTGCGACGAAGACGTCCTCGCCCGAGACGAGGTCGTTCGTGTGGAGGACGGTCGCCGGGTCGAGGCCTGCGTCGAGGAGCTTCTGCCGCTCGTCGTCGTTGCGAGGCCAGAGGCGTCCCTGGATGCCGCCGCCGACGCACTTCAGCGCCGCGGCGGAGATGACGCCTTCCGGCGTGCCGCCGATGCCGTAGAGCATGTCGACGCTCGTGCCGGGCTGCGCCGCGGCGATCGCAGGCGCGACGTCGCCGTCGCGGATGAGGCGCACACGCGCGCCGGCCTCGCGGAGCTCCGCGATGAGCTCGTCGTGGCGATCGCGCTCGAGGACGACGACGTCGACCTCGCGCGGCGTCTTGCCGAGCGCCTCCGCGACGGCGTTCACATTGTCGGTCGGACTCTTCGTGATGTCGATCGCGTCGATGGCGGCCGGGCCGACCGCGATCTTCTCCATGTAGAGGGCCGCGCCCGGGAAGAGCATCGTCCCCCGCTCGGCGACCGCGATCACGCAGATCGCGTTCGGCTGGCCGAGCGCCGTGAGCCGCGTGCCTTCGAGCGGGTCGACCGCGACGTCGACCTCCGGGCCCTCCCCGTTTCCGACCTCCTCGCCGTTGTAGAGCATCGGCGCCTCGTCCTTCTCCCCCTCGCCGATCACGACGACACCGCGCATGTCGACGGAATCGAGGACGTAGCGCATCGCATCGACGGCCGCGCCGTCGGCCTTCTCCTTCTCGCCGCGCCCGATCCACCGCGCGGCGGCCATCGCGCCTGCCTCGGTCACGCGAACGAGCTCCATCGCGATGTTGCGGTCGGGTGCCTCGCGGACGCTCACGGCTCACATCCTCTCAGGTGCGTCGACTCCGACAAGGTCGAGGCAACTCGCGATGACCGTTTGCGTCGCGCGGCAGAGGCCGAGACGGAAGCTCTCCTGCTCGCTCTCGAGCACGCGATGCTCGTGGTAGAAGCGGTGGAAGTCGTCGGCGACGCGGATCGCGTAGGCGGGAATCCCCTGCGGCCCGCGCTTCGCGGCCGCGTCGGCGATCACGCCCGGCAGCTCGGCGAGCCGCTTGATCAGCTCCTTCTCCTCCGGCGCCAGAGAACCACTTAGTGACAACTTGTCACTAGCGTTGTCAGGGGCGTTTCGGAGGATGCCGGCGATGCGCGCGTGCGCGTACTGGACGTAGTAGACGGGGTTCTTCTGCGAGCGCTCCGCGGCGAGGTCGACGTCGATCTCGAGCGTTTGGTCCGGTCCGCTCTTGACCAGATACCAGCGCGCAGCGTCGACCCCCACCTGATCCATGAACTCGTCGAGGAAGACGACGTCGCCCCGGCGCTTCGACATCTTCGTCTGCTCGCCGCCCCTCGTGAGATGGACGAGCTGGTAGAGGAGCACTTCGACCCGGTCGGGGTCGTACCCAAGCATCCGCGCGATGGCGGCGTACCAGTAGAGCGTTCCGTGGTGATCGGCGCCGAGGACGTAGATCGCGCGATCGAAGCCGCGGTCGAGCTTGTCGACCAGGTACGCGACGTCGGCGGCGCGGTAGGTCGGCGTGCGGTCTTCCGAGCGAAGGAGTACCCAATCTTGGAAGTCGCCGTACGCCGACGCGCGCGCCCACAGCGCTCCGTCCTTCTCGTACGTGTCGAGGCGTGGCAGCAACTCCGGCAGGCGCTGCTCGAGCTCGCTCTGGCGCCGCCACGTGTCGAAATGGATGCGGAAGCGCTCGAGGGATTCTCCGATCTCGCGCAACATGACCGGCACCGGATCGCCCTCGGTCCTGGCGAGCTCGTCGATGTACGCGCCCTGGTAGCCGTCCTCGGGAACCGGCACGCCGTCCCGAACGGCGTCGACCGAGGCGCGGAAGCGGTCCATCTGTGCGCCCGAGTCGTTGTAGTAGTACTCGCGCTCGACCTCGTTTCCGGCCGCTTCCAGCAGCCGCGCGACCGCGTCGCCGTACGCGCCGTTTCGCGCCGAGGCGACGGTGATCGGACCGGTCGGGTTCGCGGAGACCATCTCGACCTGGATGCGCTTCCCGGTCTTCTCCACCGGCCTCCCGGCGAGCATCGCCTCGAGGGCGGAGACGAACCACTCGTCGCGGAGGAAGACGTTGACGAAGCCGGGGCCGGCGACCTCGGCGCGGTCGACCACCTCCAGCTCTGCCGCGGCCGCCGCAATCTCGGCGGCAAGCTCACGCGGCGGGCGGCGTCGTGTGCCCGCAAGCCGCAGGGCGACGTTCGTCGCGTAGTCGCCGTGCTCGGGCTCCGAGGGCCGCTCGAGCTCGAGCTCCGCGCCGATCTGGGCCGCCAGCGCGTCCGCGAGCGACCTGACAGGGTCAAACGGCACGGGCACCGTCCGACGCGAAGAGATCCTCGAGCCGGAGGATCTCATCCGGCGCACCGACGCCGATCAGCACGTCGCCGACCTCGAGCAGCGAGTCGGGCTCGGGGGTCGTGTCGAAGCTTCCGTCGCGCTTGCGCAGCGCGATCACGATCGCGCCGGTCTCGTGGCGGATGCGCAGCTCGCGGATGGTCCGGCCGGCCACGGGACAGCCGTTCTGCACCTCGACCTCGGCCAGCTGGAGATCCGGACCGACCGCCGTCATCACGGTGTCGAGAAACGCCGTCACCTGGGGACGGAGCACGAGATTCGCCATCACCACACCGGCGGTCGCGTACGGCAGGACGACACGGTCGGCTCCGGCGCGAAGCAGTTTCTGTTCCGCGGCGCGATCCGAGGCACGCGCGACGATCGTCAGCTCGGGGCGGCTCGCCTTCGCGGACAGGACGACGTAGAGATTGTCGACGTCCGAGTCGGCGGCGGCGACGAGGCCCCGCGCGCGTTCGATGCCCGCTCGCAGCAGGTCGGTGTCGTCCGTCGCATCCCCGTGCACCAGCAGGTCGCCGCGCTCGTTTGCCGCGGCGATCGCCGCCTCGCTCCGGTCCAGCACCACGTAGGCGGCGGCGGCGTGCCGGAACTCCTCGGCGACACGCCGTCCGACGCGGCCGTAGCCGCAGATGATGTAGTGATCCGATAGGCGGTCGATGGCTCGTACCCTCCGTCGCTCGGTCAGGGCGCCGGTGAGCACGCCGCCGGCGATGCCCTCGACGATAACCGCGCCGGCGTACGCGATGATCGCGAGTCCCGCCAGGACGAGCACGATCGTGAGCACGAGAGCTCCGTCGCCGGTCGGCACCGTGTCGAGCCCGGTCAACGTCGTCGTGACGACGGCGCGATAGACGGAGCTCAGCCAGCCCTCGTGGGTCAGGGCGTGGAAGCCGACGGTGCCCGCCGTGAGCGCGGCGACGAACGCAACGAGGATGCGCAGGCCCTGGCGCAGGCGGAAGCTTGCCGACACGACCCTAGTATGTGGACATGGACGACGAAGAGCTCGAGCAACCCGAGCCGGACCCCGGCGAGCGGCGCCTCAACATCCAGATGCCGACCGAGCTCATCGGCGGCACGTATTCGAACTTCGCGAACGTGAGCTTCTCCCAGTACGAGTTCACGCTCACGTTCATGCGCATCGAGCACGAGATCGAGGAGGGCGACGTGCCCGGCGCGGTCGTCGCGCGCGTGAACGCGTCGCCGCGCTTCGTGCCGGAGCTGATCGCGGCGCTCGAGGACTCGTGGTCGAAGTACGTCACGCGCGAGGGGATCCGCAACCTGCCCGAGGCGCCCGGCCACTCCGAGCCGTCCGAGGGCGCCTGACGCTCGCGTTTGCGCCGTCCTATGCGGTGCTCTGTGCTGCGCAGGCGGCGACTGTGGCCGTGCCCGCGCGGGCCGCGACGGGAAGGTCATTCGGCGCGGTGGCGATCCTCGTCCCCGCCGCGCTCCTCGCCGGCGGAGTCCTCATCCTCGATCTCGTCTCGGGCGGCCCTCGCGCGCTCTCCCTCCTCGCGACGTTCGGGACACCGGTGCTCGCTGCCGCGGGAGGCGTACTCGCCGGGCGCAAGCGCTGGTGGCTGTGGCCACCTGCCGCGGCCGGCCTGTGGGTCGCCGCCTGGCTCGCGCACGGGCTCGTGCGGGACGCAGCGGGCCTCGCTCTCGTCGCCCTCGCGTGCGTGGCGGCAGCGTCGGCGGCCGGGCGAGTCGCTCCCGCCGCGTCGATCCGCCTCGGGCTCGTTGCGCTAGCCGCCCTCGACGTCGTGCTCGTCTGGGGAACGAGCGGCGTCAGGAACGCCTCGAACGCGCTCGACGCCGTCACCCTCCCCCACGCCGCAGGATCGCTGCTGCCGAGCCTGCAGCAAGCGACGTTCGGCTCGGCGCTCATGGGCTGGCTCGATCTGCTCGCGCCGGCGCTGCTCGGGATCGTCGTCGCGGGCCGAAGCAAGTACGGAGCCGCCGTCGCGACAGGTATCGCCGCCGGCCTCTGGGGGCTCCTCTTCTTCACGACCTCCGAGGTGGCCGCGACCGTCCCCGTTCTCGCCGGGCTAGCGTTCGCGACCGCCGATGCGCGTCGCCGTCGTCTCTGACATCCACTCGAACCTCTGCGCGCTCGAAGCGGTGCTCGCAGCGATCGAGGCCGACGCGCCGGACGAACTGTGGTGCCTCGGGGACATCGTCGGCTACGGGCCGCGCCCGAACGAGTGTTGCGCGATCGTCGCGGAACGGGCCGACGTCTGCCTCGCCGGGAACCACGACCTCGCGATCCGCGGCACGATCGACCTCGACGAGTTCCACGGCGACGCCGCGCTCGCGGCGCGGCTGAATCGCGAGGCGATGACGCTGGAGTCGCACGCGTTCCTCGACCGCCTCGAGCCGCAGGGAAAGGCACATGGCGTCGCGCTCTACCACGGCAGCGCGCGCGACCCCGTCTGGGAGTACGTGCTCTCGGACGAGGCCGCGCTCGCGACTCTCGCCCTCGCCGGCTCGCCGCTCGTGCTCGTCGGACACAGCCACGTCGCGCTCCACCTCACGACATCCGCGGGCGAGCCGGAGGGCGGACTCGCGCCGGCGGGCACCACCATCGCGCTCGACGAAGACGTCCCGGCGCTCCTCAATCCGGGCTCCGTCGGCCAGCCGCGCGACGGCGACCCGCGGGCGGCCTATCTCCTCCTCGACCTCGCGGCGCGCCGCGCCGAGTTCCGCCGGGTCGCGTACGACGTGGCGCGCACGCAGAGCGAAATGGCGGAGGCCGGGCTGCCGAGATCCCTCGCGAGCCGACTTGCGCTCGGGCAGTAGCGCCCTCCTCTAAACGCTGACGGGCAAGAGCGGCGGCGGGAGAACCGAGATCGCCGCGGCGACCTGCGCGGCAGCGACGGGCGGCTCGACCACAACGGCGGGGACGGCCGGCTCGAAGATCTCGATGCCGTCACGGGCGAGCGCGAGCTGGACTTCCTCCCGCGCCTTCCAGATCCGCCACTTGACCGTGGCGAGGGTGACCTCGAGCGAGTCCGCAATCTCGCTGTACGAGAGCCCGACGATGTCGCGCATGAGGAGAGCCATCTTGAGATCGACCGTAAGGTGCTCGACCGCACGCCAGACCGCGTCAATCGCCTCGATCCGCTCGAACGGGGCGTCGACGACCTCGAAGGTTTTCATGTCGTCCGCGTCGACGACGGTGCGTGGGCGCCGCTCGGTTGCGCGCAACTCGTCGAGCACGCGGTTCTTCGTCACCTGGAAGAGCCAGGTCGTGAACTTCGAGCGCGACGAGAAGCGCGGCAGCCCCTGGTAGACGCGGAGGAAGACCTCCTGGGTCAGATCCTCGGCGAGAGACCGGTCGCCAACCATCCGTAGCACGTAATTGAAGACAGGGGTCTGGTACGAGCGCACGATGATCGCGAAGGCGCGATCATCGCCTCGCTGCGCCTTCCGCAGAATGCCGTCATCAGGCTGGGGCAGCGACAATGTGCCGCGAGTATAGAGCTATTTCAGGACTTTTCCAGTAAACAGTTTTGAGTCATTTGTGAAGATTTCGGCACCCCGAGAAGGGCCAAAATCGTCGGTGCGACCTCGGAAAGCTCGCCGTCGCGAAGCGTGAAGCCCGGCGCCGTGAGGATCGCCGGCACGGGGTTCATCGTGTGCGCGGTGTGCGGGCTGACCCCGTCGTCCTGAAGGAGCTTCTCGGCGTTCCCGTGGTCGGCGATGATCAGGCACACGCCGCCCGCGCGTTCGACCGCGTCGACGACGCGGCCGAGGCACGCGTCGGTCGTCTCCACCGCCTGCACGACCGCGGGAATGACGCCGGTGTGGCCGACCATGTCGGGGTTCGCGAAGTTGACGACGACGAAGCCCAGCCCTCCCGCGTCGATCGCGGCCACGACCTTGTCGGCAACCTCCGTCGCGGACATTTCGGGCTTGTGGTCGTAGCTCGGGACGTCGCGCGGCGAGTCGACGAGGATCCGCTCTTCCGCCGCGAACGGCTCCTCGCGGCCGCCGTCGAGGAAGTACGTCACGTGCGCGTACTTCTCCGTCTCGGCGGCGTGGAGCTGGCGGATCCCGTGCTCGCTGAGCACCTCGGCGAGCGTCCCCTCGACAACGTGCTCGGGGAACGCGACGGGGAACGGGAAGTCGTCGCGGTAGCGCGTCATCGTCGTGAGGTCGACGCCGAGTTCGCCGAGCTTCTGCGAGAGCTGTCTCCCCCTGTCCGGCCGGAAGTTGAAGAAGATCGCGGTGTCGGTCTCCGGATCGAGGCGCGGCCGGCCTTCGATGACGGTCGGCTCGATGAACTCGTCCGTTACGCCGGCGTCATAGTTCCGTTGCACTTCCGCCACGGCGTCGCCCCCCTTGGGGGTTGATACCACGGGATTCGTGACGGCTTCGAGCGCTTTCTGTGTCCGATCCCAACGGTTGTCGCGATCCATCGCGTAGTAGCGGCCGGCGACCGTTGCGATGCGGTTGGCGGGCAGCTCCGCAAGATCGTGGACGGCCGAGTGCGGCGAGACGTCGCGACCGTCGGTGAACGCGTGGATCCACGTCTTCTCCGGGGCGAACTCGAGCAGCGCCTTGAGGTGGTCGATGTGAGAGTGGACGCCGCCGCGCGAGACGAGGCCGAGCAGGTGGACGTTCTCCCCTCGCTCGAACGCGCCGCGAAGGACGGGGTTCTCGAAGAACGAGCCGTCCGCGATCGCCGTGTTCACGCGGACGAGGTCCTGGAAGAGGATCCGCCCGGAGCCGATCGTCAGGTGGCCGACCTCGGAGTTCCCCATCTGACCGTCGGGGAGGCCGACGGCGCCGCCCGATGAGGCGAGCTGCGCATGCGGGCAGTCGCGCCAGAGCCGGTCGAAGACAGGCGTGTCGGCGAGCTCGACGGCGTTGCCGGGGCCAGCCGGGGCGATCCCCCAGCCGTCGAGGATGATGAGCGCTACGAGGGGGAATCTGCGGCTTGGCATATGGCTCGGAAGGAGTCGACGTCGAGCGAGGCGCCGCCGACGAGCGCGCCGTCGACATCCGGCTGCGCGAAGAGGCCGGCGGCGTTGTCCGGCTTGACCGAGCCGCCGTAGAGCACCGGCACGTCGAGGAGCGACTTGATGAAGGCGTGGGCGTCCTGCGCCAGCTCCGGCGTCGCGGTCATGCCGGTGCCGATCGCCCAGACGGGCTCGTACGCGATGACGAGGCGGCCGTCCTGCGGGAGGGCGGTGACCTGGCGGCGGAGGACGTCCTCGGTCTCGTCCGCCTCGCGCTGCTCGAGCGTCTCGCCGACACACGCGATCACCCCCAGCCCGGCGGAGAGCGCCGCTTCGGCGCGGCGCGCGACGCCCTCGTCGGTCTCGCCGAAGAGCTGGCGCCGCTCGGAGTGGCCGACGAGCGAGCCGGTGACGCCGAGCTCGACGAGCATCGGCGCGGAGATCTCGCCGGTGAAGGCGCCCTCCGGCTCCCAGTGGACGTTCTGCGCATACGTCGTCAGGCCCGCGGCGACGCAGTCGGCGAGACGCGTGTACGGCGGGCACACGATGGCGTCAAGGCCCGCGAGCGCCTCGGGGTCCGGCCCCGCGAACATCTTCCAGTTACCGGCGACGATCACTGAGTCATCTTATGAAGGGGGGATCGCCGCCACGCCGGGCAGCTCCTTTCCCTCGAGCAGCTCGAGGCTTGCGCCGCCGCCGGTCGAGACCCACGAGACGCTGGTCGCGAGGCCGAGCTCGTTGAGCGCGCGGACTGAGTCGGCACCGCCGACGACGGAGAAGGCGCCGGCATTCCCCGCGACCGCCTCGGCGACGGCTTTCGTTCCGCCGGCGAAGCGCGGCCACTCGAAGACGCCCATCGGTCCGTTCCAGAAGATCGTCCGCGCCCCCGCGAGCTTCTCCGCGAAGCGCGAGCGCGTCTCGGGCCCGATGTCGAGACCGAGCCAGCCGGCGGGGAGCTCGTCGTAGCCGCAGACGCGCGACTCCGCGTCGGCGGAGAACTCCGCGGCGCCGACGACGTCGCTCGGCAGCTCTACGGGGAAGCCGAGCGGACTCCCGTCGCGCAGCTCCTCGGCCATCTTCCCGCCGATGAGCACGGTGTCGGCCCGGCCGCCGAGGTTGCGCAGGACGCCGAGCTTGTCCTCGACCTTCGCGCCGCCGGAGACGAGGACGAACGGCCGCTCGACGTCGCCGAGGAGACGCCCGAGGTGCTCGAGCTCGTCGAGCAGGAGCAGTCCCGCGTACGCCGGCAGGAGATGCGCGACCGCTTCGGTCGAGGAGTGGGCGCGGTGCGCGGAGCCGAAGGCGTCGTTGACGTAGAGGTCGCAGCCGTCGGCGAGCCGGCGCGCGTACTCCTCGTCGTTGGATGTCTCCCCCGGCTCGAAGCGCGTGTTCTCGAGCACCTTCATGCGGTCGTCGGGAAGCAGCTCATGCAGCCGCGCCGTGACGGGCGCCATCGCGTACTTCGCCCTGTCCTCCTCGGTCTTCGGACGGCCGAGATGCGAGCAGACGCGCACCTCGGCAGCGCCGCCGTCGAGGAGCAGCTCGAGCGTCGGCAGCGAGGCACGGATGCGCGTGTCGTCGGCGACGCGGCCGTCCTCGAGCGGGACGTTGAGATCCGCCCGGACCAGGACGACCTTGCCCGCGACGTCGGCGTCGCGAACCGATCTCGGACGCCGCACGCTTCCTCCTACGCGGCGACGGCGGCCGGCAGCGTCTGGCCGATCTTCGCGACGAGGTCGACGAGGCGGCAGCTGTAGCCCCACTCGTTGTCGTACCACGAGAAGACCTTGACGAGGTTGCCGTTCACCATCGTGAGGTCGCTGTCGAAGATCGACGAGTACGGCGAGTGCACGATGTCGGTCGAGACGAGCGGCTCGTCGGTGTAGCGGAGGATCCCCTCGAGGTCGCCGGTGTCGGCCTTCGAGCGGAAGAGCTCGTTGACCTCCTCGGCGGTCGTCTCCCTCCCGACGAGCACCGCGAGGTCGACGATCGAGCCGGTCGGGACAGGGGCGCGCATCGACATCCCGTCGACCTTGCCCTTCAGCTCGGGCATGACGACGCCGATCGCGCGGGCCGCGCCGGTCGAGGTCGGGACGAGGTTGAGCGCGGCGGCCCGGGCGCGGCGGAGGTCCTTGTGCGGGCCGTCCTGAAGCATCTGGTCCTGCGTGTAGGCGTGGATCGTCGTCATGAAGCCGCGCTCGATGCCGTACGCCTCGTGGAGGATCTTCGCGACCGGCGCGACGCAGTTCGTCGTGCACGACGCGTTCGAGACGATGTTGTGCTTCTCCGGGTCGTACTCGCGGTCGTTGACGCCGAGCACGACGGTGAGATCGGGATCGGTCGCGGGGGCCGAGATGACGACCTTGCGCGCGCCCGCGTGCAGGTGCTTCTCGGCGCCCTCGCGCTTCGTGAAGAAGCCGGTCGACTCGATCACGACGTCGACGCCGAGGTCGCCCCACGGCAGGTTCGCGGGATCGCGCTCGGAGAGGAGCTTGATCTCGTGTCCGCCCACCGAGATGGCGCCGTCGCCCAACGCGACGGGCACGTCGAGGTTTCCGAGCACCGAGTCGTGCTTCAGGAGGTGGGCCATCGTTGCCGCGTCGCCGAGGTCGTTCGCCGCGACGATCTCGAAGTCGCCGCCGCGCTCGAGGTGCGCGCGGGTGAAGTTGCGGCCGATCCGGCCGAAGCCATTGATCCCGACCCTGATCTTCGCCATCGTCTCGATCCCCTTTGTCGTTGCCTGTTCGCGGTTACGAGTCGAGTCTAACGAGGCGGCCGTGCGGGAAAATCGGCACCTTCCCGCATGAACCGTGCGGCTCTGCGACAGGCGGGCGGACCGGGAAGCTCCGAGGACGACCCTCCCGGTCCTTTTTACCCCCGCTCGAGAGCCGACGGCAGACGGGGTCTGAATCTGCCGCCGAACGAGCACGGACCCGCCGCAGCGATTATATGCCCCTTTGTTGCCGCGCTTGAAGACGTGGGCCGGATTCGGTGCGGCTTCAGGAGCGTCCGAGATCCTGCAGGCGGCGGAGACGGCGGTACGCGGCCGCCTTGGAGAGACTGGGCTTGCAGCGGCGCGCGAGCTCGGCCGTCGAGGCAGTCGGATGGCGCAGCCGGAGAAGGGCGATCTCGTGCAGGTCGTCGGGCAGGCCGTCGATGTCGATGCGCCGGAGCGCCTCGAGCTGGGCGTGTGCGGCGCGGCTCGTGCGGACGAGGTTCGCGTGGTCGGCGTTCGCAAGCCGGTTCGCGTCGCCGCGCGTTGCGGCGAGGACGGCCTGCTCCTCGAGCGCGAGCACGACGTCGACCGCGCCGGCCGCGACGAGGGTGTCGGCGATCGCCTCCGTCCCCTTCGCGTACGCGGTTGCGTGCGTCGCGCGCTCCTGCACGTGGAGCTCGGCTCCGAGGCGCGCAGCGAGGGTGGCGAGGAAGCGAGCGCCGTCTGCCTCTCCGGTGCGGATCTCGAGGTGCGGGTCACGTGGGCCGCTGAGGCTGCCGGCGCCGAGCAGCGCACCCCGGAGGTACGCGGCGGCGCAGCAGCGGCGTGCGACGGTGCGCGCGGGAGGCCGGTCGAGCGGGCGATGGGAGCGATCGAGAACGCCCGCCCGATGGAGCGCCTGGTACGCCGCGTCCGATCCCTCGACGTGGAGCTGGTAGCGCGTCGCGTGGTCGAAGGCGGCGCGACTGTACGTGCGGATCTCGGACGTGACGTCGAGCGCGCGAAGGAGCGCGAACGCGCGGCGCGCGACGGTGGAGCTGACGACGTCGAGGTGGACGTCGACGCTGCCGCGGCCACGCAGGTGGGCGCGGCCGGCGACGTGGAAGAGGCCGGAGAGCTCGGCCAGCCGGTCGCACTCGCGCTCGGGCGCGATCGCGGCGAGCTCCTCGCGGAGGTCGTCAGAGAGCACCGGGATATCCCTCGAGGGCGAGCAGGCGGCGCTTGTACTCGACGCCCGCGCTCCCGTACGAGCCCAGATCGGCGGCGGCGACGACGCGGTGGCACGGGACGAAGAGGCCGAGCCGGTTACGAGCGCAGAAGGTTCCGGCCGCGCGCGCCGCGCCCGGAGCACCCGCGAGCGCGGCGAGCTCGCTGTAGGTCACGACCTCACCCGGCGGGACCGCGCGCAGCTCTTCCGCGCAGCGCGTGCAGAACGAGGTCTCGTGCTCGAGGTCGACCGGCACTCCGTCGAGCGCCCCGCAGTCGCCTTCGAAGTAGCTGTGCAACCGCGCGATCACTTCCGCGACAAAGCCGTTCCGTTCCGGCGACGCTTTCCGTGCTACGCCTCGCCCTAGCCCCGGGTGGGAAGGGGTTTGGGATGGGACCAAAGAGGTGCGCGCCCGCGGCCAAGGCGACTCGTGCCAGACGACGAGACCGTCGGCAATGACGAGCTCGCCGGTCCCCCAGCCGTCGACCTCGTACACCACCTGCGCCACCGCCACGACTTCTCATCCTAGAATCGGTTCATGAGCGTAGTCTCGACGGAGATCAGCAAAGAGCGGAGTCGCCGACTTCGTGGGCGGCGGAGCGGGAAATGAGCACTCACGGCATCTTCCGCGTGCCCGAGCCGTACAACGAGCCGGTCATGGGTTACGAGCCCGGCAGCCCCGAGCGCGACGAGCTTCGGGGCCGTCTCGTCGCGTTGAGTGCCGAGCGGCTCGACCTCCCACTCGTGATCGGCGGCGAGGAGGTGCGCACCGGCGACACGTTCGAAGCCGTCATGCCGCACCGGCGCAGCCATGTCCTCGCCGACGTCCACAAGGGCACCGGCCCAGAGGTCGAGCGCGCGATCAAGGCCGCGGCCGATGCGTGGGCGGACTGGTCGAGGACGCCGTGGGAGGATCGCGCCGCCGTCTTCCTTCGCGCCGCCGATCTGCTCGCCGGCCCGTGGCGGCAGACGCTCAACGCGGCGACGATGCTCGGCCAGTCGAAGACGGCGCACCAGGCCGAGATCGATGCCGCCTGCGAGCTCATCGACTTCTGGCGCTTCAACGTCCAGTACATGACGCGGATCTACGAGGAGCAGCCGATCTCCTCGCCCGGCGTCTGGAACAAGCTCGAGTACCGCCCGCTCGAGGGCTACGTCTTCGCGGTCACCCCGTTCAACTTCACGTCGATCGCCGGCAACCTCCCCACCTCCGCCGCGCTCATGGGGAACACGGTCGTCTGGAAGCCCGCCTCGACAGCCGCCGTGAGCGCCCACTTCCTCATGAAGCTCTTCGAGGAAGCGGGCCTGCCGCCCGGCGTGATCAACCTCGTCTACGGCTCCGGCGGCGCGGTCGGCGATCCCGCGCTCGCGAACGACAACCTTGCCGGCATCCACTTCACCGGCTCGACGCCCGTCTTCCAGGGGATGTGGAAGACCGTCGGCGAGAACATCGCCCGCTACCGCAACTACCCGCGCATCGTCGGCGAGACCGGCGGCAAGGACTTCATCGTCGCTCACCCGAGCGCGGACGCCGATGCCGTCGCGACGGCGATCCTCCGCGGCTCCTTCGAGTACCAGGGCCAGAAGTGCTCGGCCGCTTCCCGCGTCTTCGCGCCCGCGAGCCTCTGGCCGCAGATCCGAGACAAAGTCGCAGAAGAGGTCAGCGCGATGACGATGGGCGACGTCGCCGATTTCGGGAACTTCGTCGGCGCCGTGATCGACGCGAGCTCCTTCGCGACGCAGAAGGAGGCGATCGAAGAAGCGAAGGCGTCCGGCTCCGCCTCGATCGTCGCCGGCGGCGCGTACGACGACAGCGACGGCTGGTTCGTGCAGCCGACCGTGATCGAGACCACCGACCCCGGCTTCCGGACGATGCAGGAGGAGCTCTTCGGTCCCGTCGTCACCGCGTTCGTCTACGACGACTCCCACTACGACGACGCGCTCGACCTCGTCGACAGCGGCACGACCTACGGCCTCACCGGCGCCGTCTTCGCGCGCGACATCGCGGCGGTCGAGCACACGCGCGATCGGCTCCGCTACGCGGCCGGCAACTTCTACGTCAACGACAAGCCGACCGGAGCCGTCGTCGGGCAGCAGCCGTTCGGCGGCGCGCGCGCCTCGGGCACGAACGACAAGGCCGGCTCGATGTGGAACCTCATCCGCTGGGTCAGCCCGCGCGCGATGAAGGAGACCTTCGTCCCGCCGCGCGACTACCGGTACCCGTTCCTCGGGCCGGACACTCCCTAACCGAGATCCGGCAACACCGTCTCGAGCCGCCCCGCGCGGAACGCCTCGCGCCACGCGTCATAGATACGCGGCCCGTTGCGCGGCGGCGCCAGCTCGCGCGGCACGTCGTCGGGCAGGAACCATTCCGCCGCGCTCACCTCCCCTTGCTGGCAGCTCAGCTCGAGTCCTCCGACGGGGACGGCGTGGTAGTAGGAGACGGCGCACCATTGCGGCTCGACACCGCCTTCGGCGCCGGGCAGGTACTCGTCGACCCAGTGCCCGAGGTAGCCGACGACGCGTACCCGCAAGCCGACCTCCTCGAACGTCTCGCGCTCAGCCGTCGCCACCGGGTGCTCCGGGCCGTCGCAGAAGCCGGACGGCGCGCACCAGCGACCGAGCCAGGGCTCCAGGGCGCGCCGGGTCAGGAGCAGTCGCCCATCGTGGACGACGAGCGCCGCCGCGGCACGGCTCGCCTTGAGCCAGTGGTCGGCACCGCACGAAGGGCACGCGACCGGCGCCTCCACGCCGATCGGCGCGCCGCACGCTGAGCAGAAGCGCGGCATTCAGCCGCGTCCAGCCTTGTGGAGCTGGGCGTAGACGCTCCGCGCGACCTTGGCCGGCACGCCGGGAACGCCCTCGAGCTCCTCCGCCGACGCGCCGACCATCGCGTCGACGGAGCCGAAGTGGTTGAGGAGCGCCCGTCGCCGCGCCGGTCCGACTCCCTCGAGCTCGTCGAAGAGCGACGCAAAGCCGCGCGACTCGCGCCGCTGGCGGTGGAAGCCGACGGCGAAGCGGTGGGCTTCGTCCCTAACACGCTGCAAGAGCTGCAAACCCGGGTCGTGCCGCGAGAGGACGACCGGACGCGCCTGGCCCGGCACGAACACCTCCTCCTCCCGCTTGGCGAGCGCGATCACCGCGACGCGCGGCAGGTCGAACGCCTGCATCGCGGCGAGCGCGGCGGCGAGCTGGCCCTTGCCGCCGTCGACGACGACGAGGTTCGGGGCGGCTGCGAACGACTCGTCGTACTCGTCCGTCAGTGAGCCCTTCTCGAGCCGTGCGAACCGCCGCGAGACCATCTCCCCCATCGCGGCGAAGTCGTCCATCCCCGCCTGCCCTTTGATCCCGAACTTCCGGTAGTGCGCCTTCTTCGGGAGGCCGTCCTCGAAGACGACCATCGAGCCGACGTTGTCCTGGCCCATCGCGGTCGAGATGTCGAAGCACTCGATCCGGAGCGGCAGCGACTCGAGGTTGAGCGTCTCGCGCAGCTGCTCGAGCGCCTCGACCCGCCGCAGCCGCCGCGCCTCGCTCTGCGCGACGTCGCTGGAGAGAACATGGAGCGCGTTCTCGTCGGCGAGCTGCTGCAGTCGCCGTTTCTCACCGCGCTCGGCCGTACGGATCTCCACTCGCGCGCCGCGCCGCTCGCCGAGCAGCTCCGCGAGTGCCGAGAGATCGCCCGCCTCGCGCGGCACGACTATCTGCGGCGGCACGCTCGGCGCGCTGCCGTAGTACTCGAGGCCGAACGACTCGATGATCGTCGTCACGTCCTGTCCGCCGACGTTCTCGAGATGAAACGAGTGCCGGTCGACCATCTTGCCGCCGCGGAGCGGGAAGATCTGCACGACGGCACGGTCGCCTTCCGCCGCGAAGCCGATCACGTCGACCGTGCCGCCTCCGTGGCGCTCAACCGACTGCCGCTCGACGAGATGCTGGACGGCGTGGAGGCGGTTGCGGTACCGCGCCGCGTCCTCGTAGCGCTCTTCGCCCGCCGCCGCGTGCATCTGCCGCTCGAGCTCGCGCTGGATCGGTTTCACGTCGCCGGAGAGGAACTCGATGACGCCGTCGACGAGCGCGCGGTAGTCCTCGACCGAGACGTAGCCGACGCACGGCGCGAGGCAACGGTCGATGTGGAAGTCGAGGCACGGGATGCCGCTGTGCCGTCCCGGCTTCGGCCCCTCGCACGGCCGGTAGCGGAAGACGCGGTTCAAGACGTCCAGCGTCTCGCGTACCTTCTTCGCGTTCGCGTACGGCCCGAAGTACCACACCCCCGGCCGGTGCCGCTCGCGCGTGAACATCACGCGCGGGTACTCGTCCTCCACCGTGACCGCGATGTACGGGAACGACTTGTCGTCGCGCAGCCGAACGTTGAACGGCGGCCGGTGCCGCTTGACGAGGTTCTGCTCGAGGTGAAGCGCCTCGACCTCGCTGCCGGTCACGATCACCTCGATGTCGGCGACACGGCCCGGAAGCGACCGGATCTGGGCGCGGCCGTCGGTCGTCTTCTGGAAGTACGAGCGGACGCGCGGGCGCAGCGACTTCGCCTTGCCGACGTAGAGGACGTCGCCGTCGTCGTCGCGGAAGAGGTAGACGCCGGGCTTCGCCGGGAGCTGCTTCAGCTGGTTCTCGACGCCGGCGGCCATTTCGGCCACCGTACCCGAGGGCTAGACCGGTACTGGCGCGGGCTCGGCGGCCGCTTCGACGACGAGCACGCCGTCCTGGTAGACGCGCTCGATGCGGCGCGGCAGGTCGGTGAAGTCGAGCGCATCGCCGGCGACGACGACGAGGTCGGCGCGCTTTCCCGGCTCGAGCGTCCCGAGCTCGCGCTCGAGGCCCATGAGCTCGGCCGCGGTCTTCGTCGTCGCGACGAGCACGTCCGTCGGGCTCATGCCGACGTCCTGCATGAGCTGCAACTCCTTGAGGTTCGTGCCGTGCGGGACGACGCCGGCGTCGGTTCCCATCGCGATCTTCACGCCGGCCCCGGCGGCGCGGCGGATCGAGTCGCGGTGGATGTCGACGACGTCGGTCGCCTTCGCGAGGATCGCCGGCGGGATCGGCACTCCGGCCTCCGCCGCGCGCAGCACGCCGAGCGGTGCGACGAGCGTCGGCACGAGGTACGTCCCGTGCTCGAGCATGAGCTCGAGCGCCTCGTCGTCGATGTAGATGCCGTGCTCGATCGAGCGGACGCCCGCGCGCACCGCGTTCTTGATGCCGATCGCCGCCTGCGCGTGCGACATCACGAAGAGCCCCGCGGCGCGCGCCTCCTCGCACATCATCTGGATCTCGTCGAGCGCGAAGCCCCGCTGGTCGGGTGAGTCGGTCGGCGAGAGGACGCCGCCCGAGGTCGCAATCTTGATCACGTCGGCGCCGTTGCGGACGAGCTCGCGGACCTTGCGCCGTGCGTCCTCCACGCCGTCGACGATCTGGGACGGCATGCCGGGGTAGACAGGGAAGAGGTCGGCCGTGCCGCCCGACGGCAGCCAACCGTCGCCGTGGCCGCCGGTCTGGCTCAGCATCGTGAGCGAGATCTGGAGGCGTGGCCCGCGGACGATTCCCTCCTCGACCGCCCGCTTCACACCGAGGTCGGCCCCGCCCGCGTCGCGGACGGTCGTGATCCCGACCCGGATCGTCGCGTCGAGGTTCTTGATCGCGTCGTAGAACATGTACGAGAACGGCGTCTGCAGATGCCTCCACATGTCGAGGTGGCCGAACATCACGTGGACGTGCGTGTCGAAGAGGCCCGGCAGCAGCGTCGAGCCCGAGACGTCGACCTGCTCGTCGCCGTCCAGTCCCACGCCGACTTCGGCGATGAGCCCGTCCTCGACCGCGACGTCGGCCCCGGCGACCGGCGCGCCCGTGCCGTCGAAGACCCGCCCGCCGCTGAAGACCGTACGCATCGGGGCAGCCTATTGGGACACGGCTAGCATTGCCAGCGATGGAGGGCCAGTACGTCGCGTACACGTTCTACCGCGTCGCGCCGGAGTGGCGGCGCCTCGTTTCGGCCGACGTCCGCGCCGCGCACAAGGAGGAGTTCGCGCAGGTGCTCGACGACTTCTCCGGCCGCTTCGAGCATCTCCGCGCGTACACGACGACCGGCGTGCGGCCCGAGACCGACT
>Ga0307373_10003085_pt1 | contig 29407 bp, 27 predicted proteins | sample OX2MG_FD_202534 | JGI IMG/M metagenome (GOLD analysis project Ga0307373, IMG submission 202534) | Soil microbial communities from Risofladan, Vaasa, Finland - OX-2 | ecosystem: Environmental > Terrestrial > Soil > Coastal area > Acid sulfate soil | place: Finland: Risofladan, Vaasa | collected... | reverse complement strand
CCGGCGTTGCTCATGATCATCTTCACATCGGCGAAGTCGGTGTTGATGAGCCCCGGAGTGGTGATCAGGTCGGTGATGCCCTGAACACCCTGGAGCAGGATCTCATCGGCCATCTTGAAGGCGTTCACCATCGACGTCTTGTCATTGGAGACGGTCAGGAGCCGGTCGTTGGGAATGATGATGAGGGTGTCGACCTTCTCCTTGAGCCGCTGGATGCCGGCATCGGCCTGAACGGCCCGCCGGCGGCCCTCGAAGGCGAAGGGCCGGGTCACCACTCCGATGGTCAGAGCTCCCAGGCCTTTGGCGATCTCAGCCACCACCGGCGCTCCGCCGGTGCCGGTGCCCCCGCCCTTGCCGGCGGTGATGAAGACCATGTCGGCCCCCTTGAGGACCTCCTCGATCTCGTCCCGGTGCTCCTCGGCCGCCTGGCGGCCGATCTCGGGGTCACTCCCCGCCCCCAGGCCCCGCGTCAGGGCGCGACCGATGTCGAGTTTCACATCGGCATCGCTCATGAGCAGAGCCTGGGCATCAGTGTTGACGGCTATGAACTCCACGCCTTTGAGCCCGGCATCGATCATGCGGTTGACGGCGTTGACGCCGCCCCCGCCGATACCGACGACCTTGATAACGGCTATGTAGTTCTGCGATCCAGACGGCATGTCAAAAGGTCCTTCGATCGGCGGAAACTCTCGACCTCCAGCTGAGGTTCATAGTTATGTAAACCTCATGAAGTCGTTGAGAACGGTAGGACGTGGTCATGACCTGGTCAAGGCCGGTTGCTCCGGAACCCGTAGATCGACCGTGTGGACACCGGTCATATCGACCTCTCCCATCACGGTCTCCAGGGCCGCCATCTTGGTCGCCAGCGCCGATGGCCGGCCCAGATCCACCCGGGCGCCGTCGGTTAGGACCAGAGCCACCCCACCCGTGGAATCAGGGCCGATGGACACCACCTGGGCGCGCAGGTCGGAGGGAACGGCGGCGGCCACGGCCAGGTCGGACCCAGCGGTGGGAGCGAGGGTGGAGCCGGGCCGGACCGGTCCCGCCGCCAAGGGCAGCCCGAGGATCAGCGGCTCTTGGGCCGTCTGGGTTCGTCCGACGGACACCACTCGCGCGGTGGCATCCACCTGGGCCCAGGTTCCGTCCACCTCGACCTGGGCCACCGGCGTGCGCTGGGTCACCGCCAGATCCAACGTGTCGGGCCAGGAGCGTCGGACCCGGGCCTGATCCACCCAGGCCAGCGCCTCCACCCGGGCCACCACCAAGCCGAGATCGACACTGACCATGGGGTGATGAAGGGCCAAGGCCGCCACCCGTTCGACTTCGGCGGCCTGGGGTCCCGACTCTCCGGTGACCCGGATGGCTCTCACCGAAAGCCAGGGCGAGCGCAGCCCGAGCACGCCGAGCAGAGCAACGCCAAGCACGGCGCAGACACCGAGCAGGACACGCAACCGGCGTCGGCCCTGTCGGCGCAGCACCTCGGTCCGTCGTTGGCGGATGCGCGGGTCCATGCGCGGTGCGCCCGGGCCCGTGGTGCGGCGGCGGATGCCCGGCTCCGGGGCCGGGCGGGGAGGCCGGTTGATGGTCGTGGTCATCCTGACGTTCCCCCCTCCTGGTCGCCTGAGGACCCGTGGTCCAACCCACTATGGTGGCCTGTCCCGAATCCGATGGCGCGGACCTCGGTGCGCAGCTCGACTCCGGTGATGCGCCGGACCTCCCGCCGGACCTCCTGGATGAGGCTCCACACGTCATCGGCCGAGCCGCCCGGGTCGGCCTGGATGAAGTTGGCGTGCTTTTCGGACACCGCGGCCGAGCCGCGACGGAGGCCCTTGAGGCCGGCCGCTTCGATGAGGCGCCCGGCGGAGTCGCCCTCCGGATTGGCGAACACCGAACCGGCGTTCTGACCCCCGGGCTGGTGGTCCCGGCGCCACCGAACGATCTCGGCGATGGCCGCCTCGGACTGGGTCCGCTGGCCCGGGCGCAACTCGAAGGAAGCCGAAACCACCACCTGGTGGGACAGGACGCTCGAATGCCGGTAGCCGTAGTCGAGGTCAGCGGGAGTCCGCGGACCATCCGGACCCCCGGCCAGGTCGACCACCTCCCACCCGGCCAGGCATCGGGCCATATCCGAGCCGTGGCCGCCGGCGTTCATCCGCACCCCGCCGCCGACCGAGCCGGGTACGCCCACGCACCACTCGAGGCCGGTGAGCCCGGCGGCAGCCGTGCGCCGGGCCAGCACGGGCAGAGCGACGGCGGCGCCGGCTTGGACTGTGCGGCCGTCAATCTCGATGACGCCAAACTCATCCCCCAAAGTGACGACCAGCCCGGGAAAGCCGGCATCGGCCACCAACAGGTTCGATCCCTTCCCGAGCACCAGAACGGGGATCGAGCCGGTCCGGACGGCAGCCGAGGCCAGCCGCAGGTCCTGCCGGCTGTGGGCCTCGAGATAAAGGGCGGCCCGTCCGCCCACCCGGTAGGTGGTGAGGGCACCCAGGGGATGCCTGCGCTCGGCCCTCTCTCCCAGGGCAGAGGCGGCGGCGTCCAGATCAGGGGCCCTGTGGCCAGGACCGTCGGCGCTGGGAGCGGCCGGCTCGCTCACGAAGGCGCTTTCGTCAGCTCGGCCGCCAGCTGGTTCAGGTCCCCGGCCCCGAGGGTCAGGCATAGGTCCCCGGGACGGAGGAGCCGGCGCACATGCGCGGCCAGCTGGCTCCGGTCCTCGACGTAGTCCAACCGGGTGGAGGGATGGGCGGCCAGGACGGCGTCGGCTATCAGCCGGCCGGTGACGCCTTCCTGGGCCGGCTCCCCGGCCGGGTAGATGTCGGTGACGACCACCACGTCGGCCGGTTCGAACGCATCGGCGAAGTCGCGCCACAGCGTCGCGGTTCGGCTGTAACGCTGAGGCTGGAACACGCACACGATCCGATCCCATCCCCCGGCGGCGGCCGCTTCCAGAACGGATCGCACCTTCCCCGGGTTGTGGGCGTAGTCGTCCACGAAGGTGACGCCGTCACGCTCCCCGTGGCGTTGGAAGCGCCTGGCCACCCCGCTGAAGGAGGCCAGGCCCTCCTCTATGGCGGCACGGCCGACTCCGAGCTCGGTGGCCATGGCGGCGGCAGCGGCGGCGTTGGCGGCGTTGTGGGCGCCGGGAACGGCCAGACGCAGCTCGGCCACCGTCGCTGCGTCGCGGACCAGGCGGAAGGACGAGTCGAAGCGCCCCAGAGCCAGGTCCTCCACCCGGTAACGGGCCGATGGGGAGAGCCCGTAGGTGACCGCCCCGGCCCGATGGGCGGCGGCGGCGGACAAGGGCCCGTCCTGGCAGGCCAGGCGCGGCCCGGGAGCCTGGGACAGGAATCGGTCGAAGGCGGCCGCCAGTTGATCCAGCGTCCCGTAGTGGTCGAGGTGATCGGCCTCGATGCTGGTCACCACCACTGCCTCGGCATCCAGGTCGAGGAAGGTGCCGTCGCTCTCGTCCGCCTCGACCACCAGCCATTGGCTGGGTCTCCAGGCGGCGCCTGAGCCGATGCCGCCGATGTCGCCCCCGATGATGAAGGAGGGATCCCACCCGGCCTGCCGCAATACGACGGCCAGCATGGACGAGGTGGTGGTCTTCCCATGGGTGCCGGCTACGGCCACGGTCCGGCGCAGGCGGGTGATGGCGCTGAGAATTTGTGACCGCGAATACACGGGCAGGCCCCGGCGCTGGGCCTCCTCGACCTCGGGATTGGAGGCGGCCACGGCGGTGGAAATGGCCAGCATCTCGGCGTCACCGATGTTCGAGACCCGGTGACCGATCTCGACCCGGACCCCGGTCTGGGCCAGGCGCTGCGTCCCCGCCGACGCCCGCTGGTCGCTACCCGAGACCTGGTGGCCTTCGGCCAGCAGCACCGCGGCTATAGCCCCCATCGCTCCCCCGCCGACTCCGACGATGTGGATCCGGCGGGGCCGGGAGAGGTCGACCACGGCCTGGTCGGGAGCGTTCATCGGGCCACGGCTGCCTTCCGATCCGCCGGCCGGACCTGGGCCTCGACCAGGTCGGCCACCCGGCCGGCGGCGCCGGGTCGGCCCAGGAGTCGGGCGGCAGCGGCCATCGCCTCCAAACGCTCCGGATCGGACAACAGGGGCTCGAGAACGGCTTCGAGGGTGGCGCCGGTGCAGTCGGCATCGGCCAGCATGACCGCCGCCCCGGCCACCTCCATGGCCCGGGCGTTGCCCGTCTGATGGTCCCCAGGGGCGTTCGGCAGGGGCACGAGCACGGAGGGCACTCCAGCGGCAGCCAACTCGGCCACCCAGCCCCCGGACCGGCCGATCATGATGTCGGCGCCGAAGAGGAGGAGGGGCATCCGGGACTCGTACTCCACCGGTAGGTAGACCAGCCGGCCGGAGCGGGGCCGGGCCAGGTCGGCAAAATCCCTGGAGCCGATGACGTGATAGATGGCCAGCCCGCTCCGATCGGCCCACCGCCCGGCCAGCTCCACCACGGCCCGGTTGATGCTGAGGGCGCCGAGCGACCCACCGCTCACCCCGATGACCACCCCGGTCTCGGGCAGGCCGAGACCCCTGCGGGCGGCCCGGCGCCCGGCTGGGGTGCGGTCGATCGCCTCGATCTCGGCCGGGACGGGCCGGCCGGTGACCACGGCCCGGGGTAGATCGGTCCCCGGAAAGGCCACCGCCGCCGCCCGGGCGAAGCGACCCACCAGCCGGTTGGACGAGCCCGGAGTGGAGTTCTGCTCCTGGAGAACCAGAGGCACCCGGAGGAGTACGGCGGCCAGGGCGCAGGGAAGGCTGGAGTAACCGCCGACGGCCAGGACCACCCCCGGGCGGTGGCGGGCGAGCAGGAGGATGGCCCGAGCGACCGCCGCCACCAGGCCCAAAGCAGAGGTGAGGGCGGTCAGGTTGAGCCGTCTGGGTATCCCCCGTCCGGGCAGAAGGGTTATGGGGAATCCGGCGGCGGGGACCAGCCGGGCCTCCATGCCCCGGGCGGAGCCGACGAAGTGGATCGACTCCGGCGGGTGGCCCCGCTCCACCAGGGCCTGTGCCACGGCCAGGGCAGGCACGGCGTGGCCCGCCGTGCCGCCGCCGGCCACCACCGCGAAGGGGCGATTCACCGGGTGGAGCCCGCCGCCTCCGAGGTCCCGGCGGGGACCGTACGCCCCTGGGCGGCGATGTTGAGCAGCACACCGATAGAAGCCATCAGGATCACCAGTGATGAGCCGCCGAAGGACACCAGGGGGAGGGGGACTCCGGTGACGGGCAGCAGGCCGATCACGGCACCGATGTTCAGCACGGCCTGCACGGTGATCCAGGCCACGATGCCGACAGCCAGCAGCCCGCCGAAGGTGTCCGGCGCCCGACGGGAGCAGCGCAACCCGACCACAGCGAAGGTGGCAAAGAGTAGGACCACGGTGACGCTGCCCAGCAGTCCCAACTCCTCCCCGATCACCGAAAAGATGAAGTCCGTATAGGCGTTGGGCAAGAACCCCCACTTGGCCTTGCTGGCTCCCAGTCCGACCCCGACCAGGCCACCGGAGGCCAGCCCAACCATCGATTGCACCACCTGATATCCGCTGGTGGCCCGGTCAGCCCAGGGGTGGAGGAAGGACAGGAGCCTCGCCTTCCGGTAGGGCTCGGCCATGCCGGCCAGGAAAGCCAGGCTGATGCCCAGGGCAGTCATCTTGGCCAGGGACTTGAGCCGGAGCCCGGCAGCCCACAGGACCCCGAAGGCGATGGCGGTGAGGACCATGGTCGTGCCCATGTCGGGTTGGATGAAGATGAGCAGAGCAGCCGGGGCGAAGACCAGCCCGACGGCTCGCAGGACGCTGCGCACCTCTCCCGTGCGCTCCCGGCGACGGGCCAGGACGTCGGCCAGGTACAGGACAAAGGTCAGCTTGACCAACTCGGAGGGCTGCAGTCGGAACTGACCGAAGCCGAGCCATCGGCTGGAGCCCCCGACACTCACCCCGACATGCGGGACGAGGACGGCCAACAGCAGGATCATCGAAACAGCCATGGAGAGGCCGGCGTAACGCCGCCAGCGGTGGTAGTCCACCCGCAGGGTGAGCGCCATGATTCCGGCGCCCATGATGACCCACATGGCCTGGCGCTCAAAGTAGTACCAGGAGGAAAGGTGCTGGCTCAGAGCCTCCACCGATGAGGCCGACAACACCATCACCAGCCCAATGAGGTCCAGGGTGGCGGTGAGGCCCAGGAGAGCCAGGAAGATAGGAGGACGGGGCGAGCGGGTGATCGAACCGGCCGGCCGCGACGGACGCCGCGCGACCAGCGTCCGGGCGTGGCCGAGCAGGGGCCGGGCACCGGTGGTGGCCGTCACCGACGCTCTCCCAGCTGCTTCACGCACCGGGCGAAGTCATCACCGCGTTCGGCGTAAGACCGGTACCAGTCAAAAGAGGTGCAGCCTGGGGAGAGCAGAACGACATCACCAGGTCGGGCGGACGCGGCGGCGGAGTCCACGGCCGCGGCCATCGAGGTGGCCCGACTAACCGGGGCGAGGTCACCCAGGGCCGCTTCGACCTCGGCGGCGGCGTCCCCGATGGCCACCACGGCCCGCAACCGATCGGCCCCCGCCCGGAGAGCCCCCAGGTCCAGGCCCTTGTTCTGTCCACCGGCCAGGAGGACCACCGAATCGAAGCCGGCCAGCGCAGCCAGGACCGAGGCCGGAGTGGTGGCTTTCGAGTCATCGTAGAAGCCGACCCCGCCGATGTCGGCCACGAACTCGACCCGATGCGGAAGGGCGCCGAAACTGCGCAGCACGGTCCGGCAGGCGTCGAGGTCCGCTCCGGCGCTGACCGCCGCCGCCGTGGCGGCTAGGGCATTTTCCACATCATGGGGCAGCGACCGGGGCATCTCGCTCACGACCACGATGGGCCCGTCCGGTCCCACCAGGTACCCCGAATCGCAGCGATAGTCCGAGTCCGGCCTGCCGAAGGTCACCTGGCGGACACCTGCCGGTACACCGGAGGCGGCGGCCATGACGATTCTGTCGGTGGCGTTAAGCACCACGGTGTCGCCCGATCCCTGCCGGGCCCAGATGCGGGCCTTGCTGGCCGCGTAGTGGTCGAGGTCCGGGTGCCAGTCCAGATGGTCGGGTGCGAAGTTGAGCCAGACTGCCACCGACGGGTGGAAGCTGTAGCTGAGGGCCAGCTGGAACGAGGACACTTCCACCACCAGTACATCCGCCTCCTGGCCGGCCGCCTCTACCAGAGGCAGGCCGATGTTCCCGGCGGTCAGCGAGCGCCGGTGTGATGCCTCCAGCATGGCCGCCACCATGGTCACCACCGTGGTTTTTCCGTTGGTGCCGGTGACGGCAACCATCGGAATCGTGACCCAACGAGAGCCCAGTTCGATCTCGCTGATGGGCTCAACGCCGGGCAGTCTGAAGACCGGGTGCCTCGGGGGAACGCCGGGGCTCACCACCACCAGCTCCGACTTGGCCGCCAACTCGGCCAGTTGGGCCGGATTGGGCGCCTCGTGCAGGACCACCCCGGCGCCGGCGGCAAACTCCCGCGTCGAGTCCGTCGGCCGGTCATCGACAACATCCACCCTCCAGCCGCGTTGCTGGAGGGTGGAGACCAGGGAACGCCCACTCACACCCAGTCCCAGGATGAGAGCCACCCTCATCCGGGCCGGCCGAAGCGGAGGAAGTCGGCGTAGAAGATCCCGAGGGAGACGGCGGTCGAGATCCCAGCCAGGATCCAGAACCGGACGATGACGGTCGTCTCCGGCCAACCGCCGAGTTCGAAGTGGTGATGCAGCGGGGCCATGCGGAAGACGCGCCGGTGGAAGAGCCGGAAGCTCAGGATCTGGACCACCACCGACAGTCCGACCAGCACGAAGAGTCCGGCCACTACCGGCAGCAACAGCTGCAGGTTCATCTCCAAGGAGAGGGCGGCCAGGCCCCCACCGATGGCCAGGGCCCCGGTGTCGCCCATGAAGATCCGGGCCGGAGAGGCGTTCCACCACAGAAAGCCGGTGCACGCCCCCGCCAGCGAGGCGGCCACCAGGGCCAGATCCAGGCCATGGTGTACGGCGTAGATGGAGAAGTGGCGGAACTGCCAGTACCCGATGATGACGAAGGTGGAGAAGGCGAAAGTGGCCGCCCCCGACGCCAGGCCGTCGAGGCCGTCGGTGAAGTTGACGGCATTGGTGGTCCCCGTGATCACCAGGGCGGCCAGGAGCAGCCAACCCCACTGACCCAGCTCGATACCTGGATAGTCGTAGCGGGTGAAGGAAAGGTGGGTATTGATACCCGACCAGTGAAGGGCGCCCATGCCGTAGCCGAGGGCCAGCAACAGGAGGAGCCCGAACTTCCAGCGCTTGTTGAGGCCGAGGTTGCGCTTGCGGCTGACGCTGATCCAGTCATCGAGCAGGCCGATGGTGCCGGCTCCGACCACCGCCGCCACGGCCAGGATGCCCGAGCGCGTCACCACTGTCCCGAGGCTGAGGCGGACACCGTGAAGTCCCAGGTGGGCCAACAGATACCCGACCACCACCGCCGTCACGATCCCGATACCGCCCATGGTCGGGGTACCGGCCCGGGTGATGTGGCCCTGCGGGCCGTCCTCCCTGATCTGCTGGCCGATTCCGTGCACGTGCTGCCAGCGGATGAGCAGAGGAGCAGCTAGCAGGGAGACCAGCAGGGAGATGCCGCCGGCCAGGAGGATGGCGATCACCGGGCGTCCCCCCGCTGCTCGAGCAGTTCCCGCACGACGGCGGCGTCCTCGAAGGGCCGGGTCACCCCGGCTGTCTCCTGCCCGCGCTCGTGGCCCTTCCCGGCCACGATCACCACATCCCCGGGCCCTGCCCGAGCCAGCGCCAGGGCAATGGCTGACGCTCGGTCCGGATCGACCACCACTTCGGCGGGACCGTCCATGCCCGAACGTATCTGGGCGATTATCTCGAGGGGATTCTCCTCCCGCGGGTTATCGCTGGTGATCACGGCCAGATCAGCCATCCGGGAGGCGATGGCGCCCATCAGCGGCCGCTTGGAGCTGTCCCGGTTGCCACCGCAGCCGAAGACCACCGCCACCCGGCCCGCACTCCCCTCCAGGCCCCGGCGGGCGGAGGCCAGGATGCGTTCCAAACCCTCGGGGGTGTGGGCGAAGTCGACCACTGCCTCGAAGGGCTGGCCGGCTTCAATGCGCTCCATTCGGCCCCGGACCGGAGGCAGCTCCGAGAGCCCGGAGGCGATCGTCTCATCCGACACACCGATGGCCGAGGCAGTGGTGGCGGCGGCCAGCGCATTCTCGATATTGAACAGACCCCCGATGGGAAGCGAGATCAGTTGCGAACGCCACCGGAATCGGCTGCCGGCCAGAGTCGACTCCACCTCCCGGGCATCGGCGGCGGAATAGGTCAGCACCTGACCGGAGGCCACCGAGGCCAGCCGTCGGCCCCACGGCCCGGAGATATTGATCACCGATACGGCGGCCCGTCCCGAACGGAACAAGGCGGCCTTGGCCTCGAAATACGCCTCCATGGTGCCGTGGTAGTCGAGATGGTCCTGACTCAGGTTGGTGAACACGGCCGCGGCGAAGCGAACGGCGTCGACACGATGCTGGGTCAGGGCGTGGGATGAGACCTCCATCGCCACCGCCCGACAGCCTTCCCTGACCGAAGTGGCCAACGCCTCCTGAAGTTCGGGAGCCGAGGCGGTGGTGCGAGCCCCACTCAAAGTCCCGAACAGTCCGGTTGGCCAACCATGGGCTTCCAGCACGGCGCGCAGCATATGGGTGACGGTGGTCTTGCCGTTGGTGCCGGTCACGCCAATCACCGCCAGATGCTCCGAAGGCCGGCCGTGAAAGGCAGCCGCCACCTCCGCCATGGCCGGTCGAACCGAGGCAACCACGGCCTGGGGCACGGACACAGCCAGCCTCCGCTCGCACAGCAGACCGACGGCGCCCGAGCGGACCGCCGCGTCCGCATAGTCGTGGCCGTCGCTGACCAGGCCGGTGACGCAGCAATAGAGCGACCCGGCCCGCACCCGCCGGGAGTCCTCGGTTATGGCCAGGACCTCGGCCGAACTGGCCACACCCACCTCCTCGATGACTTCGAGGCCCTCGATCAGGCGGTCCATGCGCACCGGGGGCGCCGCCTCAGGGCCGGGTCGAGCCGGCGCGGGGGCGGACTGAAGGGGGCGGCGGGGTGACCGGCAGAGCCGTCGGGGCCGGCCCATTGTCACTGCCCGCCGCCGCTGCGCTGGCGTCCACCACCGGGACGTCCCAGCCCAGGTCCCGGTGAGCCGGCGGCGGGATCTGGAGGCTGCGCATGGCGTAGGCCATGATCTGGGAGAAGACGGGTGCGGCCACGCTGCCTCCGTAGAAAACCGGGGTGGGCCGGTCCAGCACCACGATGGCGGTCAGTTGAGGGTCCTCGGCGGGGGCAAAGCCGACGAAGGAGCCCATGAATTGCCCGGGCAGGTACCCGGCGCTGGTGGGGTTGGGCTTCTGGGCGGTACCGGTCTTGCCCGCCACGTCATAGCCGTTGATGGCGGCTTCCGTTCCCGTGCCGGACTTGACCACCCCTACGAGCATGGCCGTCATCTGCCTGGCCGTCTGGGCCGTCACCACCCGATGACCGGGAGGCGCCGGGTTGGGGCTGAGTACTCCGGCCTGGTTCACCCAACCCTTCACCAGCGATGGCGCGACGTACCTCCCGCCGTTGGCGATGGTGTTGTAGACGTCGAGCATCTGCATCGAGGTCACGGCCACACCCTGGCCGATCGGGATTGTCCCGATGGAAGTGCCTGACCAGTTGCTCGGCGGAGGAAGGATGCCCTGGGACTCACCCGGCGCGTCCAGGGCCGTCTTCGATCCCAACCCGAAGGCGCGCATGTACTGGTACAGCCGGGAGGTCCCGAGCAGCTGGGACACGTGAAGGGTGCCGACGTTGGACGAATAGGCGAGGATGTCGGGGATCGACCAGTACTCCACCGGGTGCACTTCGGCATCGTGGATGACAGATCCATCCAGGCTGACGCTGTAGGGCACTACGAAGCGGGTACTCGGCACCACCACTCCGGTCTGCAGTGCGGCGGACATGGTGACGCCCTTCATCACCGACCCGGGCTCGTACACCCGGGTGACCGCGGTGTCGGACGGAGCCGGGCCTACGCCGGTCGGGCTCTTGGCGTCGGCCACCAGATCGGCCATGGCCAGAATCTGTCCGGTCTTGGACTGCATGATGACGGCGGTGCCGCCGATGGCGTGTGAGGAGACGATCTCCTGGCCCAGAACGGACTCCGTCTCGTACTGAATGGCGCTGTCCAGGGTCAGTTCCAGGCTCTGGCCGGGTACGGCGGGAATGATCGCCTGGGAGGTGCCGGGGATGGCCTGGCCACCGAGGCCCTCCTGCAGACGTTGTAGGCCGGGCTTGCCCGCCAGCCGGGCGTTGTACTGGTACTCGACACCCGAGGAGCCCACGCCCGCATAGTCGACTCCCCCGAGCACCGAGGCGGCCAGGGTGCCGTCAGGATCGAAACGCTTGGACTCGGGCTCGGTGGCGATGCCGGGGAGGTTTAGTTTTTCCACCGCGGCGGCTTCAGCGTCAGGGACGGCATGAGCCAGGTACTCGAAGCCCGAGGCGGTGCTCAACTCGGCCTGCAGCTGGGACTGGGGCAGTTGGAGGACCGGCGCCAGCTCCGACGCCTCCAGCCGGGGATCGGTCACCTGGTGGGGATCTGCGTAGATGGTCGTGAGGGCGACCGACATGGCCAGCACGTTTCCGCTCCGGTCGACTATCGAGCCTCTCTCGGCCGTGATGCTCAGGGCCCGGGTGCGCTCGGACACACCGTAGGCGGCGTAGCCGGCCCCGTGGACCTGTTGGATCATCACCAGCCGGGCCACCACGGCAACGAACACGACACAGATGACCAGGGTCATCGCCCCCAGCCGCCGGATCGGCAGGCCGGCCGAGGCCAGCCCGGGGACCCGCCGGCCCCGCCCGGGCCGGTGCCCGCTGCGAACCGCCGACGGCCTGGCCTGGGCGCGACCGACCGGCCCGGAGCGGGCCGGCGCCGCCATCGGGCGGCGTGAGCCGGGCCGGGCGCCCCCGGGCCGGGACCGAGGGGCGACGGGGGGCGGCGGCGTCACGGAGCCGAGGAGGTCGGCGAGGACAGGGGAGAGGTTGGTCCGGGGGCCGCCGCCGAGGAGTTAGCCGATGCAGCTGTGCTCGAGGGGGTGGTCAGGATGGTGGTCGGGGTGGGCGTCGCCTGGCCCTTGACCTTGGCGCCTTTCTGCCCGGGGACCAAATAGGTGATGCCGGCCGGGGGGACCATGCCCAGCTTGGTGCGCGCTTCGGAGACGATCCGGGAAGGGGACTGGAGTTGGGCGACCTGGAGCTGGAGGGCCTGGTTCCGGGCCTGCTCGGTGGCGGCCTGGCCCTGCAGGCTGGCCAGGCGGAACTGCTGCTGGGCCAGGACGGTGTGCTCAGCTACCAAACCGAACAGACCGATCACCGCCAGAGCCGCCAGCCCGAAGACGACGAGCCGGCGCCGGCGAAGACGAGCCTGGGGGGTCCGCTCCCCTGGAGCCACCACCCGCAGCGGTGTGGGCCGGGGTTGGCGACGCGGAACCGGGCGCGGGGCGGCCAGAGCCGCGGACTGAACGCTGGCCCGGGTGGGCAGCTGGGTGGCCGTCACGGCTGATCCTCCGGGGTCTGCACCATCTCCACCGCCCGCAGGCGGGCCGCTGATGCCCTGGGGTTGGCCGCCAACTCATCGGCGCCGGCCTGGCGGGCGCCCCGGCCGATCAGCCGGGCGAACCGGGGGGCGCCGCAGGCACACGGCAGAGCGGGGGGACAGGTGCAGGCTCCCCCGGACCAGCTGCGGAAGCGGTCCTTCACCAGACGGTCCTCGCCCGAGTGGTAGGCCAGCACCAGGCAGCGCCCGGACAGGCATAGAACGGCCGGGACCTGGTCCAGGGCCGCCGAGAGGACCTCGAGTTCGGCGTTGACCTCGATGCGGAGGGCCTGGAAGACCCGGGCGGCAGGATGACCCCGGCGCCGGGCCGGGGCGGGAACCGCGCCGGCCACCACCTCGGCCAGAGCGGTGGTGTCCGCGAGCGGGCGGGCGGCCACGATGGCCCGGGCCATCCGACTCGCCCATCGGGTCTCACCACTGTCCCGGAACAGCTCGGCCAGTTCGGCCTCCCCGTAGTCGTTGACCACGTCCGCGGCGGTCAGACCGGAGCTCGGGTCCATTCGCATGTCGAGGGGGCCGGCCGCCCGATACGAGAAGCCGCGCTCAGGCCGGTCGATCTGCACCGAACTCACGCCGAGGTCGAAGAGAACGCCCACCACTTCGCTCCCAGCCTCCTGCCGAATCCGCGCTGCTTCCAGAGCCAGACAATCGAACCGGGCCTGAACCACCTGGGCCCGGGGCCCGTAGCTGGCCAGGCGCGCCGAGGCGGCCCCAACCGCGTCCCCGTCCCGATCGAGGCCCAGCACCGAGAGGTGGGGGTGGGCGTCGAGCACGGCCGCGGCGTGTCCGGCGCCGCCCACGGTGGCGTCGATCACCCAGCCCGGGGGCAGCGGCCCGAGGAGATCCACGACCTCCCTGACCATGACAGGCTCGTGCCTGAAGTCCTGGTCCATCTGCAGCCTCTCGACCGGCACGGAGCCAGCCGGATGTCTCCCCGGCTGGCCAAGATGGAAGCGGGCGGAGTAGGGAACTCCCACCTTGCCGGTCGAGAGGCTGCACAGGGACCAGGCCGACTCCTCTAAGCGATCACCCCTCCTTGGATCAGGCGCTCCTCTTCCGGACCGACCTTCTCCTCCCATCGGACCGGATTCCACAGCTCGACCCGCTCGATGGCGCCGACCACCAGGACGGGGCCTTCCGGAGTCAGCTCGGCGTACTCCCGCAGCTTGTTCGGCAGAGCCATGCGACCCTGCTTGTCGATCTCGACCTGAGCCGTCCCGGAAGACCAGAAGCGGACCATGTTCCGTTCGGCTGGGCCGGCCTGCGCCAACTCCCGCATCTGGGCCATTCGGATGTCGAACTCGTCCGGCGTGTAGAGGGCCAGACAGCCCTCGGTGTGTTGGCTGAGGAAGCCCACCGAGCCGCCGACGTCGAACTGCGACCTGAACTTGGCCGGCAGGATCAGTCGTCCCTTGGGGTCGACTGAATGCTCGTACTGGCCGAAGAAGCTCGCCACTGGTCAAAACCACCCTGCTCCAAGCGGTGCTCTGGGTCCCTCCCTTTCGCACCACCTTGATCCACCCTACGCCCCATCCCCCCACCGGTCAACCACTGAACACCGCCTGCGGTCGTCTTTTCACCGCCAGAAGGTGACCTATGGCACAAACCGGACCCGTCGCGGCCCGGCGCGCCAAAGAACCTTCGGCCCCGAGCCGAGGACTTAGGCCGTGGCGGGAGACCGACGCCGGCGGGGACGCCTTCAAGCTTCCAGAGCCGAAGACCGCCGCCTACACACCCGGCGGGGCCGGGTGGTCAATAGGTCAGGGGTTCGCCCGTGCTCCTGGTCCAGGCGCCGTCGGGGCCAGGCCGGACCGAGCCTAGGGCGTGGAACTGCTCGAGGATGTCAGCACCATCAGCCCGGTCGGCTAGGGCGAAGGTGACCTCGTTGAGCAGGGCGCCCAGGGTCTGCTGGCGACCGGCGCCCAGCGACTGGTCCAGGGCGGCCTCCCACAGGGGGCCGACCATGTCGGCGCCGGCATGGCGCCGACCAGACTCGCCCACGAAGGTCCGATCCCGCATCTCGGAAAGGGCGGTCTTCAGGTACTCAACGTGAGGCGTCTCGTCCTGGCGGATGTAGGACACGATCCGGGCCGCACCGCCCTCCCCGGACACCAGCGCGGTATCGCTGAGCAGCGACTCGGCCCAGGCGAAGGTGTGGAAGGCCGAGATCTCGATGAGCAGGACCCGGGCCATGAAGTTGATGACGGCCTCGAGGTCGTAGGGAATGTCGGCGGGCAGGACCCGGGCGGCTATGGCCTGGCGGCGGGCCTCGGCCGGGTCGGCCGAGCCGCGGTTCCCGAAGCCCATGCGCTCGAGGATCCCCTGGACGGCCACCTCGTCCACCGGCGCCTCAAAGGCGATGTCCCGGGCGGCAAACCACATCTGCTGATGACCGGCGGCGTCCTCGAAGCCGGCCTCGTCCCGGGCGTGGGCCTCATACAGGCCCTTGCCGAGATGGGCGACGGCCGTACCGTCAATGTCCTCATCGAAGCAACGCTGCAGATCGGGCAGGGGGACGTGGCGGATGGCGGCGCCGAAGCCTTCCACCGTGCCGATGCGGGTGAGGGTCGACACCAGCGGCTGGGTCACGCCCTGCTCGAGCAGGAAACGGGCCTGGCCGAGGTTGGGGTAGTGCTCAGGCCAGGTCTCCAGCGGGACGTCGAGGATCGGCGTGCCCGTCATGGCCAGGCGTTTGGCCTGCCACGCCTTGATGGCCGGGACCCGATTGAGCGTCCGGGGAGGCACGTAGCTGCCGTCCTGGTCGAATCCGCCATGACAGCGCACCCCTCCGACCATCAGCGGCTCCGTCCCCCGGTGCGACGCCAGCAACTCATCGGCGGAGTAGTCGACCGGTACTTCTTCCCCCACAGTCGTCATGGGCACAGGTTAAGTGACGCGACCCTCGATTCGTTAATTGCCCCCGCTCAGGATTCCCCCGAACCGCCCCCGCTCCGCCGCCCGGCCCTGGGCCCTCTCGGTGGCGATGTCATCTATCGCCGAGAGGAACTCGCCGGCACCGGCCCGCTCGGCCGCCGCCCGGGGCAGGGCCGGGAAGTTGTAGTCCTCAGAGGGCAGCGGAGGATGGTCGGAGGCGGGCTTGCGGGCCATGGCCTTGTCGATCACCGGGGCCAGACGGGCCGCCTTGGCCTTTTCGGCGGCCTCGTCCCGCTCCATGAACTCGGGGAGCACCTCCCGACCGAAGAGCTCCAGGCTTTCCATGATGTGCTCGTGGCGGTTGCGTCCGGCCTGGGAGACGAAGATGACCTGGTCCACCCCCGCCTCTTCGAAACGCCTGAGGAAACTGCGGATCTGGTCCGGCGTCCCGATGGTTCCGCGCAGGCCGGTGCTGCCCCGTTCCACCACCTTGGCGCCCAGGCGTTCGGGGTTGGCCGAGGCCTGGCGAATGGCCTCCGGGTCATAGCCCCGCTCCCCCCGGCGGGCCTGGAACTCGGACCACACGTCGGTCCGGCCCGGACGGTGCTGGCCGAAGAGGTAGTAGTGGGCCAGGGAGTAGCCGAAGAAGTTGGCTCCCTCCACGCCCCGGGCGATGGCCTCCTCCTCCGTCGGAGCGCACATGAAGGTCGAGACACAGGCGAGGTTGGGATTGACGGCATCACCGATGGGGACGCCCTCGTCTTCGAGGGTCTGGTAGTAGTCCGTGACCCAGTGGACGGCCTCCTCCGGGTCGATGAAGGAGAAGGTCAGGGCGCCGATCCCCTTCTGCGCGGCCAGGTGGATGGTGTCGCGCCGACTGCAGGCGACCCAGATCGGCGGGTGCGGCTTCTGTCGAGGCTTGGGCACCACGTTGCGGGGGGGCATGGTGACGTAACGCCCGTCGTGGCCGGTGAAGGGCGCCTCGGTCATGCACCGCACCGCCACGCGGAGGCCCTCTTCCCACATGGCGCGCTTTTCGGCTGGGTCGATGAGAAAGCCGCCCAGCTCGGCTTCCGAACCGGCCTCCCCGGTGCCGAATTGGGCCCGACCGTCGGATATGAGATCCAGGGTCGAGACCCGCTCGGCTATGCGGGCGGGATGGTTGAACGGCGGCGGGGTCTGGACGATCCCGTGACCCAGTTTCATCCGCTTGGTCCGCTGCGAGACCGCCCCCAGGAACACCTCCGGCGCCGAGGAGTGGCTGTACTCCTCCAGGAAGTGGTGCTCGACCTCCCACACGTATTCGATGCCCAGGCGGTCGGCCAGTTCGCACTGCTCCAAGGCGTTCTGGAGCAGCCGGTACTCCGAATCCTCCTCCCACGGCCGCGGCAGCTGGTGCTCGTAGAAGATCCCGAACTTCAAGGCGTCCCCCTCACTCAGTCCGGGCGAAGCGTAGCCAGCACCTGTCGGAACTCCCCGAGTAGGGCGCCCCCCGCCACCCCGCAGGGCCCGGCGAAGTTGGCCAGGGCCTCGGCCAGCCACTCCGGGCCCCCCATGGCCAGAGAGGCCATCTCCTGCGGATTCCACTCGAGCAGGACCGCACAGTGGAAACTGGCCCCCTGTCGGGTGCGGCGCTGGGCCAGGCCGACCGCCTTGCGCCCGGCCACCTTCACCTCCCCTGCCCCCATGCCCGCGAAGCAGAGCGTGGAGGACCACTCGGTGCGCACCGGAGGACCGGAGTGGGCGAGCGGATCCTCGGCCCCGGCCGCAGCCAGCGCCAACGCCCAGGCTTGACCCAGCCAAGCGAAGGATCGGCCCAGGTCCTCCTGCCAGAGGGCGTCTCCAGCCGGCAGTTCGACGGTCACCCACAGCACCCCTCCCGGGCGCACCAGCACGGCTCCTCCGCCGCTGCGGCGGCGCACCACCTCGAGGCCCAAGCCGGCGGCGCGGGCCGCGTCGATGGAGGACTCCGGCTGTGTGCTGCCGAGAACCAGCGCCGGGCCGGTGGGCCGGCACAGACTCACCCGCCGGGCGAAGCTCTCCGGCTGCCATTGGTGGATCTCATCGGCGCTGCCGGTCAACTCGAGGAAGTCCCAGTCCATGCCGGTCAGGTTGCCAGGCCGTCAGGTCGGCGGGGGGTGGGACGTCGGGAGGACGAGGTGGACGGGCGGTCAGGCGGACATGGCCGGGGCGACCGAGACACCCAGGTACTGCTCCCAGTCGGGCCGGACCGAGCCGCCGGCCATGAGGGCCCACATCCGCTGGCGGGGCTGGGTTGGAGTGCTGCGCAGTACGAAGCCGGCCTCGTGCGGGGTGCGGTCCTCCTTGCGCGAATTGCAAGAACGGCAGGAGGCCACCACGTTCTCCCAGGTGTGGGGGCCGCCGCGACTGCGGGGCACCACGTGGTCGATGTTCTCCGCCGCCGCTCCGCAGTACTGGCAGCGATGGCCGTCGCGGGCGAATACGGCTCCCCGATTGAGGGCGACGCGGGTCTGGTACGGGACCTTGACGTAACGGCACAGGCGGACCACTGAAGGCTCGGGGAACATGGACCGCTCCGAGCGGTACAGGCCTTCCCCACGATGGAGCATCTCGGCCCGCTCGGCCAGCACCAGGACCAGGGCGCGCCGTGATGCGACCACGCACAGCGGCTCATAGGTGGCGTTGAGGACCAGAGAGCGCGACACCCGATCAGTCTCCTGGTGGGAGCTTCATCCCACCCCACGGTATCGCCCGGCACCCCCCTGGGCGCGGCACCATTCCAGGTAGGCGACCACGTCGGCGGGGGGAGGCAAGGCGGTGGGGTCCCCGTAGGCCGTCTCCATCCGGAAGCCCAGGTAGTCGGCATCCGGGATGGGCAGCGGAGGCCACCGCCGCCACCATTGCCGGGGGGCCAACCTGCGCAGAGTCGTAAGGCCGATCGGCCACAGCCGGGGGCGGGGCCCGAGCGCGCCGGCGGCGGAGACGAGGTGAGCCCAACGCCGTACCCGCGGCCCCGTCATCGGAAGGCCAGGGCGGCGGCCCCGATCAGGCCCCCGGTGGGCCCGAGGCCGGTGGGCACGATGCGGGCACCGACGGAGTAGTCCAGGCGGGCCCGCTCCTCCAGCTCGGCCTGGGCGGCGGTAAAGAAGCCGCGTCCGTACCCGAGGGCCACCGACCCTCCGATCACGGCCAGGCGGAGATCGAGCAGATTGGCGACCGAAGCCACGGCCCGGCCGACCAGCCGCCCCGTTCTCTCGATGACGGCCAGCCCGGCTTCGGCGGCCGGGGCCCCGGTCAGCATGGCGATGGCAGTGCCCGAGGCCTCGGCCTCGAGACAACCCCGCCCGCCGCAACCGCACGCCCGGCCGTCGGGCTCGACGATGACGTGGCCGATGTGGCCGGCATTTCCGCTGGCCCCGTCGATCAGGCGGCCCTCCGACACGATGCCGCCTCCGACTCCGGTGGACACGACCATGGCCAGGAAGTCCGACTCCCCTCTCGCCGCGCCCTGCCAGCCCTCGGCCAAGGCCAGGGCTTTGGCATCGTTGTCCACCACCACCGACAAGCCGGTCCACTCCGCCAGCCGGGAGCGCAGCGGAAAGGCCCTCCAGCCGGGGATGTTGATGGGAGACACCGTCTCCCCTCCCCTGCTCATGGGTCCCCCAGAACCCACACCGCATCGATCAACCTCGACCGGGAATCTGGCCCGCACCGTCTCGATGAGCCCGGCGAGCGCGGAGAAGACCGCTTCCTGTCCTCCCGTCGGGGTGGCCACCTTGTCCCAGCCCAGCACCTGGCCCTCGGCGCTGACCAGGCCGGCGGCCAGCTTGGTTCCCCCGATGTCTACGGCCAGACAGACGGGAACGGCGCTCACCGGCCGGGACGCTATAACTGTGACGCGTCCAGCCCAGCCGATGGGCGCGTTCCCCCTGGGAGAGCCGGTGGCCCGACAGCCCGCCTTCAGCAACGACATCTCGGGCTTCTCCAAGCTCTTCGAATCGGTGGCCACCAACATCGCCCAGGTGGTGCAGGGCAAGGACGACGTGGTACGGCTGGCTCTGCTCTGTCTCCTGGCCGAAGGCCATCTGCTCATCGAGGACGTCCCCGGTGTGGGCAAGACCAGCCTGGCCAAGGCTCTGGCCGCCTCCCTGGAGTGCGAGTGGCACCGGATCCAGTTCACTCCCGACCTGCTGCCTTCGGATGTCACGGGCGTGAACGTCTTCAACCGGGCGACTGGGGGCTTCGAATTCCGGGCCGGGGGCGTCTTTGCCGAGATAGTTCTGGCCGATGAGATCAATCGAGCGTCACCACGGACACAGTCGGCACTGCTGGAAGCCATGGAGGAGCGTCAGGTCACGGTGGATACGACCACCTACGAACTGCCGACGCCCTTCATGGTCATCGCCACCCAGAACCCCATCGAGCACCAAGGCACTTATCCGCTGCCCGACAGCCAGCTGGACCGCTTCCTCATGCGCATCGACATGGGCTATCCGGCCCGGGCGGCAGAAATATCCATTCTGGAAACCCACGCCAAGATCGACCCGGTGCACGAGATCGGACCGGTCGCCACGGCCGCCGACGTGGAGGAGATGATCGGCGTCGCCCGGGAGATCCACGTCGCTTCGGTGATCAAGGGCTACATAGTGGATTTGGCCGCGGCCAGCCGGCGGCATCCGCTGGTGGAGCTGGGCATGTCCCCGCGGGCCTCGCTGGCCCTGCAACGGGCGGCTCGGGCCCGGGCCGCTGCCCTCGGGCGCGAATACGTCATCCCCGACGACGTCAAGGCCCTGGCCGGTCCGGTGCTGTCCCACCGCATCAGCCTCTCCGCCGAGGCCGAGATGTCCGGTACGGCCGTGTCCGAGGTCCTGGCCGCGGTGGTGGCGACGGTCCCGGTGCCCGCCGGCCGGTCCAGCGCCCGGTAGCGGGATGACCGGGAGCGGCCCGGGCGGGCGGACGCCATGAACCCGACCGACGGGTGCTGACCCGCCGGGGTGCACTCCTGCTGGCCGGCGCCCTCGCCCTCACCCTGCTGGGCCGGGTGCTGGGCCTGGCCGACCTGTACGTGCTGGGGGCCGCCGCCGGATTGGCGGTGGCCGCCGCCTTCGGATACGTCCGAGTGGTCCAGTTCCCCCTAGCCGCCCGCCGGCGGGTGACTCCTCCGCGGGTGCACCTCGGCGCGTCCTGCCGGGTCGACCTGGAGCTGGCCAACAACAGCTGCCGTCGGGTCCCGTCGCTGCGGGCCGAGGAGCCGTTCGGGACGTCGGGGGCGATGGCGGACTTCGCCGTGCCGGAGTTGGGCCCCGGAGCGTCGGGGCGGGCCGCCTATCAGGTGCCGACCGGGCGGCGGGGCCGCTATGCCCTCGGACCGCTGACCCTGCGCCTGGAGGATCCCTTCGGCCTGGCCCGGGCCCAGCGCCAGGGTGGGGCGGCCGGGGCGGTGCTGGTCTATCCCCGGATCGAGGTCATATCCGGGATGCCGCCCGCTCCGGGCCACGACCCTCAGGACGGAACCATCACCCGAACCCCCCGCAGCCAGGGGGAGGACTTCTTCGCCCTTCGCCCCTACGAGGTGGGCGATGATCTGCGCCGGGTGCACTGGCCCAGCACCGCCCGCAGCGATGAGCTCATGATCCGCCAGGTCGAGTTGCCCTGGCAGCACCGCACCACCATCGTCCTCGACACCCGCCGCCAGGTCCACGACGCCGCTTCTTTCGAGCTGGCGGTGTCCGCCGCCGCCAGCATCCTCTCCGGGTCCCAGCGGGCCGGGGCCATCACTAGGTTGGTGACTCCCGGCGGGCGCGACTCCGGCTTCGCCACCGGAGCTGACCACCGGGAGGCCGCCCTGGCCATCCTCGCCGCGGTTGAGCCAAGCGGCCCGGCGGGCCTGCCCGCCCTCCTGGCGGCCCGGCGTCCTCATGGCGCCGGCGCCAGCGTGGCCGTGGTGACCACCTCCGCCATCGGGCCGGCCGAGCGGGCCGCCGTGTCCGGCCTCCGGGAACGAGCCGGGTTGGTGGTGCTCGTCCTCATCCAACGCCAGGGCGACATCGACCCGGCGGGCCCCCGTGATGAGGCCCGAGGCGATGATCCCGGGACGGCCGCCGGTCCGGCTCACCGGGCGGGCCGCGGTCAGGGCGGCATCCCCGCCGGCCCGGCCGGCGTGTACCGGGTAGTGACGGTATCCGAGGCCCGGCCCCTGGCCGATGCCTGGTCGGCAGACCCGGTACTGGCCGGCCCGGGACGCCGGTCGGGACGACGCTCTCTGAGCCGGCTGGAGCCGGTCGATTGAGAACGGGCCCATCCCGGCCGGCTGGACGGACCGGGCGCCCGGCCGACCTGGGCCGGGCGGCGTGGTCCTCGGCTCCGGCTACCGTCGCCCTGGCCGCCTTTGACCTACTGGCGGCGGCGGGGATGGGCAGGCTGTTCCAGGGCTCGGCCTGGGTCGTTCCCGTCCTCGGCACTGCCGCTACGGCGCATGCCCTCAGCTGGGCGGCCCGGCGGGCCCGGCTGGCCCTCTGGGTGGCGGCCCCGCTGATCGGGCTGGCCGTGCTGCTGGTCCTCATCTGGTCGGTGCTGGGCGCCAGCACCTGGTACGGGCTCCCCTCCCCCCATAGTTTCAGCCGCCTGGGCCACGCCCTGGCCGGGGCCCGGGCCGCCTTTGCAGTGCTCACCGCGCCGGTGCCTACCCTGCCCGGGTTCCTGCTGGTGGCCGGCTCCGGGGCCGCCCTCATCGCCGTGCTGGCCGACTGGGCCGCCTTCCGGCTGCAGACCCTGCTCGAGGCGGTGGTACCGGGCCTGGCCCTCCTCGTCTTCGCCTCAGTGCTGGCGGCCAAACCGCCGGGGTCAGCCTGGAGCGGGACCTTCGTCGCCGTCCTAGCCGTCTACGTGGCCATCCACGAGGCCAGCCGGCGCTCCACGGGCGGCACCTGGTTCACCGGAGGCGGCGGGCGACACCCGGTGATGACCAGGGCGGGGGCGGTCATAGCCGTGGCCGTGGCCATAGGGGGCGCCGTCATCGGGCCCCGTCTGCCCGGAGCCGCCTCGGCCGGCCTGGTGAGCTTCCGCCACCACACCGGGTCGGTGGCGTCAACGCGCACCACCATCTCCCCTTTGGTCGATATCCGTTCGCGCCTGGTGAGCCAGTCCGACACGGAGCTGTTGACCGTCCGGTCCGGGACGGCGGCGTATTGGAGGCTCACGTCGCTGGACCACTTCGACGGCAACATCTGGTCCTCCAACGAGTCCTACAGCCCCGCCTCCGGAGCGCTGCCCGGAGGTCTGCCCGCGGCCAGCGGGACGCCGGTGAGCCAGACCTATGGGATCGAGAACCTGGGCAGCATCTGGCTGCCGGCGGCCTACATCCCGACCCGGATCGACGGCGCTGCCGGGGCCAGTTGGGACCCTGTGTCGGACAGCTTGATCAGCCGCTCGGCCACCAGCGACGGGGAGACCTACTCGGTGGTGTCCGAGACGCCGAGCTTCAGCTCTGCCGAACTGCGCTCGGCCCGGCCGGACCCGTCGGCGGACAGTCGCTACGCCGCGCTGCCCCCCGGCGTCCCGGCCGACGTAATCGCCCTGGCTCGACGGGTGACGGCCGGGGCGGGCACCGGCTTCGATAAGGCGCTGGATCTGCAGAACTACCTGCGGGACAACTACCACTACAGCCTCGACGTCCAGCCCGGACACTCCGACAGCGCCATCCAGGAGTTCCTGTTCCAGACCAAGACCGGCTACTGCGAGCAGTTTGCCGGCGCCTACGCGGTCATGGCCCGGGCTGTCGGCCTGCCCACCCGGGTGGCGGTGGGCTTCACCCCGGGCCAGTTGGAAAACGGCGTGTGGCACGTGCTGGGGGCCGACGCCCACGCCTGGCCGGAGGTTCTCCTGGGCCAGTACGGCTGGGTGCCCTTCGAGCCCACTCCCGGTCGTGGCAACCCGTCCGCCATGTCCTACACCGGCGTGGCCGCGGCCCAGGCCCGGCCCGGCGGAGGAGGGACGGAGGGGGCTGTTGCGGAGACGGTCCCTTCGCCGGCCGCCGCCCCGCCGCTGTCCGCGGCGCGCCATCTCAATCTCAGGGAGCTTTCCGGCCCGGCGGCCGGTCACCACCAGTCGAGCCGCCCCGGGCTCGCCCTGATCACCCTGTTGGTGGCCCTCGCCCTGGCTCTTCTATGGGTGGCAGGCGTGCCCGCGGCGCGGCGCTACCGGCGCCTGTCCCGCCGCCGGAGGGCGGCGGATGATCCCGAGCGCATCCTGGTGGCCTGGCGGGAGGCCAACGAGTGGCTGGAACTGGCCGGATACCCCCGCCGGCCGGACGAGACCCTGCTCGAACACGCAGGACGCGCCGGACCCGGCGCCGGTCTCGGGTCCTCGGCGGCAACGGCGCTGACCGAGCTGGCCGGTCAGGCCTCGGCCGCCGCCTACGGGGCCGGAGGCGCGCCAACCGGCGAAGCGGCGGCGGCCGAACACAGGGCCCAGGAAGTGGAACGGGCCGTGCTCGAGAGCACCGGCCGCCTGCGCGTCCTGGGGCGGGAGCTCGACCCGCGCCGTCTCAGCCGGGTGTGAGCCCCGGGCGCTGGTTCAGTTGCGCTTGAAGCGGTCGTTCATCTTGCGCTTCGTCTCGTTGAGGGCGTCCCGAATGCCCTTGGCCCGGACGGAGTCGGACACTTCCTGCCAGCCGGCCCGGCCCATCTTCCTGGCGTTGGACTCGAAAACCACCGCGCAGCTGAGCATGATCAGGAAGCCGAGGAAACCCAACCAGACCGAAGAGGCGAAGGACACGACCAGGACGGCCAGGCCGGCGGCAAACCCGGCCAGTGCCCACTTACAGTTCCGCCCGGCGTGGCGATAGAGGGTCTCCTCCGAAGCGCGCTTATAGAAGTCCGGGTCGTTCTCATAGAAACTCTGCTCGATCTCGTGGATGATGCGTTCTTCGTCTTCGGAAAGCGGCATCTTCCCCACCCTCTCGGGCCGGACCAGTCACAACCGGGCGGCCTCACCGCCCAAACGTCATCTTCGCGCACCTGAGGCATCACCTCAACGCGACCTTTTGGCCGCTGGCGGACGAACGGTATACGGCATCGACCAGCCGGTGGACTCCCACCGCTTCGGACACCGCCGGACTCGGCGGCCGGCCCTCCTCCAACGCCCGCAGAAAGGCCAGGTCAGCGGAGGCATAGACGGCCAGGGACTCCCGCCAGTCGGCCCGCACCGGCAGGGAGGCGGCCAGCTCGTTGAAGGCGGCTTCCGGTCCGCGGGCCTCCGTGCCGCCCGACCACTCCACGTGAAGGGGGCCGACCTGATCCTCGTCCAGCCACAGCATGCGGTCCTCACAGAAGACCTCGAGACGCCGCCCGGAGGGCCGGGTCAGGATCTGGTGCCACAGGCTGATGAGCGTGGACACCGCCCCCGAATGGTGGGTGAAGCGGACCGAGGCGACATCCTCGATCCCCCGGTGCCCGGCAAAGTTGGCCGTCCCCGCCTGCACCTCCACCACCTCCCCCAGCAACCACACCAGAGCATCCAGATCGTGGATGGAATGCTCGATGAGGGCACCGCCTCCGGCCACCTCGACGTCGGCCCGCCAGGTCGAGGCGTACTGGCCCTGGTTGGGGAAGAACTGATCGTCCCGCAGCACGGCGGCCATGGGGCGGCCGAAGCCGGCCTCGCCCAGCGCCTCTTTGAGCCGGACGAAGACGGGGGCGTGGCGCAGGACCAGGCCGACCTGGCTCGGCACTCCGGCCGCTTCCAACACCCCCGCCAGCCGCTCTGCGCCGGCCAGGTCGGGGGCCAGCGGCTTTTCACAGAACACGGCCAGCCGGCGGGCGGCCGCCGCCTCCACCGCCTCCAGATGCGAGCTGGTGGGCGTACAGATCCACGCTGCGTCCACCCCGTCCAGCGCCGCGGCCAGGTCGGCGGCGGGCCGGCATCCCTCGTGGGCGGAGGCGAAACGGTGAGCCCGGGAGGGATCCAGATCCCACGTGGTGGCCACCACTGCGTCGGTGTGGCCGGCCCGGCGCAGGGCCCGCAGGGCGTGGGAGTGGGTCGCCCCGATGAACCCGCATCCGATGATGGCGATTTTCACTGTGCTTGTTCACCCGCCGGGTCCCCTGCGCCCCGGCTCCTCCGGACGGCGGGGGCCCCTGCCCCGCCGCCGGCTGTGTGTTCACCCGCCGGGTCCCCTGCGCCCCGGCTCCTCCGGACGGCGGGGGCCCCTGCCCCGCCGCCGGCTGTCTCCCCGGGGCCCCATTGGGTGTCCCCTATGCGCTTGACCCTCAGGCCGTCGGGGGCGGTCAGGGTGGCGGGGCCGACGGCAGTGTCCCCGAAGCGGCGGCGGATGTCATCGATGGCGCTGGTGGCCGCCTTCCAGCCGGCGTCGTCCGCGCCGGCGGTGGCCAGATCGTCCAGGGAGAGCTGTTCAGCGCCGGCGTCACCCAGGCCGGACACGCTCACCCCGAGCAGCCGAACACCGGCGGACACGTCGACCTCCTCCAGCAGAGCGAGAGCGATCCGGCTGACGACCTGGGCCGTGGTGAAACCGGCCGGCTCGGTACGGGATCGGGTGATGGTGGAGAAGTCCCCGTAGCGGACCTTGAGGGTCACCGTCCTGGCCTCCAGGGACGCGTGCCGAAGCCGAGCGGCCACCGAGTCGGACATGCGGACCACCTCCACGGCCAGGGCCTCGGGCCGGTAGTGGTCCTTGGCGTAGGTCTCCTCGTGGCCGATCGACTTGGTGGGCCGGCTCGGTTCCACCCGGCGGGGGTCTCGCCCCCACGCCAGCTCGTGGAGGTGGTGCCCGGCGGCCTGGCCCAGCGAGCCGACCAGCGACTCGAGAGGAGCTCGGGCCAGGTCCCCGACGGAGGAGATGCCCATTCGGGTCAGCCTGGCGGCGGTGGCCGGCCCGACACCCCATAGAGCGCGGACCGACTTGGGGTGCAGGAAGGCCAGCTCCTCCTCGGGGGTGACCACGAAGATCCCGGGCCCGGGTTGGGGGCCGCTGGGCGACGGCCTCGGCTTGGCCTCCTTGGACGCCAGCTTGGCCATGAGCTTCGTGCGGGCCACACCCACCGAGCACTCGATGCCCACCGTGTGGCGCACCTCATGCCGGATCCGGGCGGCCACCTCGGGGCCGGAGCCGAAGAGGCGCCGGGCCCCGGAAACGTCCAGGAAGGCCTCGTCCAGGGCGATGCCTTCCACCAGGGGAGTGAAGGACAAGAAGATGCGGTGGATGGCCGAGCTGGCCTCCTGGTAGTCGTCAAAGTGGCCTGGGAGGAACACAGCCTGCGGGCACAGCCGCCGGGCCCGGGCGGTGGGCATAGCCGAATGGATGCCGTAGGCGCGGGCCTCATAGGAACACGACGCCACCACGCCCCGGTTGCCTGTTCCCCCGACGATGACCGGACGGCCGGCCAGGGTGGAGTCCTTCTTGATCTCCACGGCGACGTAAAAGGCGTCCATGTCCACGTGCAGGATTGAGGGAGCGGCAGGCTCCTCGGGCGCCGGTCCGGTCACGGAGTCTCCCCGATGACGGTGTAGGCACCGGCCCCCGGTCCGTTGACCGTGTAGCGAAAGCTGCGGGCGTCCACCCAGCGTTCGACCAGCCAGGCGCCCAGCGGCTCGCGCACCCAGGCGTGGTTGGACTCTAGGTGTCCGGCGCAGCCCGAGGGGTCCACGAAGCGGGCGTCGACCACGATGCCGTCGGGGTCACCAGGGCTCAGCTCCCCGCTGAAGGAGGTGGCCAGATGGACCTCGGCCCGCAGGTGCCAGCCGGCCTCGGGGGCCACAGCCTCGACCCGGTAGATGGGTCCGGTCCAGCCGGTCACGTGCAGGCCGGTTTCCTCCCGAACCTCGCGGGTGAGCCCATCAGTTAGCGACTCGCCCTCGTCCACCTCGATGACCCCGCCCGGCGGAGACCAGTCCAAGGAGCCGTCCCGCCGGCGGTTCTGCACCAGCAGGATCCCCTCTGGCCCCTCCAGCAGACCCCCCGCCACCAGCCACTTCCTCACGCCAGGCGGAGGCGTCTGAACCCCTCGGCGTGCCTGACCCCGGCCTGGCGCCCCCCCTCCTCGGCCCGCTGCCGGACGACGTTGCGGAACCACTCCGTGCCCTCCCCCAGTTGGCTCTTGTGACAGAGGATGGCCTTGGTCTTGAGCTCGAGGCTGGAGGACACGTCCACCCAGACGTCGGGGGCGATGGTGCCGGTCATGAGCACGGTCGAGACCAGATGAGCCGGGCCGGTCTCGGGGAAGTAGTGGGGCTGCGACGCAGCGGGAGCCACCGCGTCGAGGGTCGCCCAGCCGACCACACGGTGGTCCCGGTGGTTGAAGTAGTGCTCACCGAAGAACACGGCGGTGGGATCCGGGCAGATCACGGTGTCGGGGCGGACGGAGCGGACCACGCCCACGATCTGGCCGGTGAGAAGCCTCTGGTCGTAGAGATCCCCGTCGGCATGGCCCAGACGGCGTCCCTCCACTCCGAGAACCGCGGCCGCCTCGCTCATCTCCCCGGCCCGCTGCTCGGCCAGCGCCGCCGGATCGATGCTCGGATCGGAACTGCCCTTGTCCCCAGTGGTGCAGACGAGGACATGGACGGCGGCCCCGGCGGCGGCCCAGCGGGCCAGAGTTCCCCCGCAGGCGACGTCGGCGTCATCGGGATGTGCGTAGACCGCCAGCACGCAGCCCGGAGTCTCCTCGACCAACTCGACCATGGCAGAGAGCGTACGGCGGCGCCGGAGGCGCCAAGGTGGAGCGGCGCCGGAGGCGCCAAAGCGAGTGGTGCGGGCGGCGCCGTGGTACGAGCCCCTTAGGGGGCGTCGGCCATGGCCTTGACCGCCCGGGAGATCCCCTGGTCATCGACATCGTGGTGGGTGACCAGGCGAACGACCCCCGGCGCGATGGTCCCGGCCAGGATTCCGGCCGTGGCCAGATGGTCGATGACCGCCCCGGGGGAGGCGTGGCGGAAGGTGACCACGTTGGTGACGATCCGCTCGGGCCGGCAGCCCGAGTCGGGCCACCTCTCGCCCACCGCCTCGGCCAGGCGGCGGGCCCGGTCATGGTCCTCGGCCAGCCGTTCCACCATGGTCTCCAAAGCGACCAGGCCGGCGGCGGCCAGGATCCCGGCCTGGCGCATGCCGCCGCCCAGCCCGGAACGCAGCAACCGGGCCTCTGCCATCAGATCGGACGGACCGGCCAGAAGAGAGCCGACCGGGGCGCACAAGCCTTTGGACAGGCAACACATCACCGTGGTCGCCCGCTCTGCGTAGGCCCCCGGGTCGATGCCGGTGGCCACCGAGGCGTTGAACAGGCGGGCGCCGTCCATATGGACTGGCAGGCCGGCGGCCGCCCCCAGCACATCATCCAACTCCTCCAGGGGCCAGGGGGCGCCGTCGGCCGGCATGTGGGTGTTCTCCACGCAGAGCAGGCCGGGTCGGGGCATGTGGTGGGCGGCGGCGGCCACCACCCAGGCCACGTCGGCCGGGCGCAGCCGGCCGTCGTCATCCTCGAGGGGGTGGAATTGGACCCCGGCGTTGCGCGCTCCGGCGCCGTTCTCGTAGGCCACCACGTGCTGGCGCCGGCCGGCGATGACAACCGACCCGGGCGGGGCCAACAACCGCAGGGCGATCTGGTTGGCCATCGTCCCCGACGGCACGAACAGGGCGGCCTCTTTCGAGAGCCGCTCGGCAAAGACCTCTTCCAATCGCCTGACGGTGGGGTCCTCCCCGTAGACGTCATCTCCCACTTCGGCTTCGGCCATGGCCCGGCGCATGGCCGGGGTGGGGCGGGTGACGGTGTCCGAGCGCAGATCGACGGGGCCGTCGGGCATGGGTCAGGACCCTAACCACCTCCG
>Ga0307373_10003084_pt1 | contig 29409 bp, 29 predicted proteins | sample OX2MG_FD_202534 | JGI IMG/M metagenome (GOLD analysis project Ga0307373, IMG submission 202534) | Soil microbial communities from Risofladan, Vaasa, Finland - OX-2 | ecosystem: Environmental > Terrestrial > Soil > Coastal area > Acid sulfate soil | place: Finland: Risofladan, Vaasa | collected... | reverse complement strand
CTCGCCGAGCATGAGGTTCTCGAGGACGCTCAGCGCCGGGATGAGCGTCGAGTGCTGGTAGACCGTCCCGATGCCCATCTTGAGCGCGTCGCGCGGCGATCGGATCCTCGCGGGCTCGCCGTCGATCAGTATCGTCCCGGAGTCCGGGCGCTGCATGCCCGAAAGAATGCTGATCAAGGTGGACTTGCCGGCACCGTTCTCGCCGAGCAGACAGTGCACCTCGCCCCGGCGGACGGCGAGATGCACGTCGTCGTTCGCCAGCACGCCGGGGAACCGCTTGGATATCCCCACCAGCTCGACGGCCGGAGCGCCGGGGTCAGTCGGCGACATGCCTGCCCCCAGCGCTCCGTCGGCCATCGATGTCTCCAGCTCTCGCGACCCGCTCAGGCTGCCGCGACGAGCTTCTTGACTGCGCCGAGGGTCAGCGCCACGGGAACCTTGATCGCACCCGAGACGATCTTCGCCTTCGCCGCCTGCATCTGTGCCCACACCGGAGCCGAGATGTACTTCGTCTTCAGCATCGAGATGCCGCCGTTGCCGAGGGTCAGGTTGTACGCGTGCTTCCCGTAGGTGCCGTTCTGGATGTCCGTCACGGCCTGCTTGAAGACTTTCGTGAAGGACCAGATCTCGGAGGACAGCAGCACGTGCTGCTTGTCGATCGGCCCCATGTTGCCGATGTCGCCGATGTACCAGACCTTGTGGCCGACCTTGGCGGTCGACACGGCCTGGAGGTAGCCGAACGAGGCGTCGTCACCCATCCCGAAGATCACGTCGGCGTTGGCCGAGATCAACGTGCTCACGACTCGCTTTCCGCCGGCCGAGTCGTCGTAGGACGCCGGGCCGATCTCCGCGAAGCGCACCTTGATCTTCTTGTTGACGCTCGCCACGCCGGCGGCGAAGCCACCGCTCATCTCGAACCAGTTCGAGTCACTCGCAGAGATGACGATCCCCACCGTGCCCGTCTTGGTCTCCTTCGCGGCGAGGATGCCGGCGAGGTAGCCGCCCTGCTCCGCCGACGTCGTGATCGTGGAGACGAGGCCGGGTACGAGCTCGTTCGGGACGTCGTAGGTCATCACCGGGACCCGGTAGCGCAGCGCGACCTGCTTCGCCGCGGTGTCGTACCCACTCGCGTGGGCGATGATGAACTGCGCGCCGCCTTGCGCGAGCTGGGACAGGATCGACTGGGTGTTGTTGTAGCCGATGTTCGAGATCGTCGTCAGCTTCGCGCCGACCGACTTCGCGACCGACTTCGCGGCGTTGAGCCCCTGCTGGTTCCAGCCGTAGTCGGTGGGCTTCGCCGGCAGTGCGATCGCGATCTTCGTGACCTTCACCCCCGCCCTTGCCTTCGCCGTCGTTGCCGGCGATGCCGACGACGGCACGACTGCGATTCCCGCGATCGCGACAGCCGCAGCTGCCGATACCGCCATGATTGGTCCTCCACGGAGGATTGCGCGCATGCGTGGCTCCTTCAACTGCTCCGTCGACCCCCGTCCCGCCACTCGTGCGTTCGCCGAGCGCGTTGCCGTGTGGGTCTGTCCCAACGATTCCCCTGCAGTACGGCCGATGCGGTGCTCGTCCTCTCGTGCATGCGACCGGCAGAGTCTCCCCCCTACGGGACTGCGCTCGTCGACTGCATGCTGTTGACAAGAACGCGTGGCACTCTACTAGGGTCCTCGAGACAGCCGCAAGGGCGTGGGCGAAAGGCGGGCTTCGGCCCGGGTCCACCGCCCGACCTCCGATGCATCCGCCTGTCCGACCGATCGACTGCGGCGTCGCCGGAGGGCACCCGGTTGGAGCCCGCGTGCCGGCTGCAGGGCCTGCGAGGTCGCGCCGTCGCCCGTCGAGGTCCGGCCTCGAGAGCGCCGGGGCGTGCCGCAGCCGGCTCGGGCGGATCGAGACGAGGCGATGCCGCAGACCCTCGTCGAGGTAGGCGCGGCACGACGACGCGGCGCGACGGCGGTGCGGACGCGGCTCCTGACCTTCCCCACCGCGAGCCCGCGGCCGAACGCACGAGCGGGAGGTCGGCGACGGACCCGACAACCGTCGCGACGCGGGCCGGCACTGCCTGCGTGCGCTCCGTCGGCGACGAGATCGGACGCGCGGTCCGCGGCTACTCCCCGAGGAACAGACGGGCGAGCTCCTCGCCGTCGGTGAGAAGGCGCGCCTGCTTCGATACCCTGAGCCTGCCGTCGACCATCACGTGGACCTCCGAGGACACGGCGATCGCCTCGAGCGCGCGCTGCTCGACGAGCAGCACCGCCACTCCGCTCTGACGCAGTTCCTCGACGTGGGTGTTGAGCACGAGCTGGGTCATCTCCGGGGAGAGGCCGGCGGTCGGCTCGTCGAGCAGCACGGCCGAAGGGCCTGGCATGAGCGCCCGGCCGATTGCGAGGAGCTTGCGCTCGCCACCGCTCAACTGGCCCGCGACCCGACCGAGGAGCCGCGAGAGCAGCGGGAAGATCGCGATGACCTCCTCGACGCGAGCGCGCACCCGGCGTCGATCGAGGCTGTAGCCACCGAGCTCGAGGTTCTCGCGCACCGTCAGGATCGGAAAGACGTCGTCGAGCTGCGGCACCCACGCGAGTCCTCGGCGAACGAGGTCGTTGCCCGCGGTCTCGGAGATGTCCTCGCCCGCGAGGAAGATCCGCCCCGAGATCAGCACGGCGTCGCGGGTGATCGCGCGGAGCAGCGTCGACTTTCCGGCGCCGTTCGGGCCGATGACGCAGGCGACCTCTCCGGAGCGGACCGAGAACGAGACGTCTTCGATGACCGCGGCGCCCCCGTAGCCGGCGCTCACGCGGTCGAGCACGAGCGAGGGCGCGCTCGTGCTGCGCACCGCCGCTCCCGATGTGGCGGCGTCAGCCGACAAGGTAGGCCCGCCTCACGTCGGGATCGGCCCGCAGCTCGTCCATGGCGCCCTGCATCAGCACCTTGCCCTGCGCGAGGACGATCACCGGGCTGCAGAGCCTCTCCACGAGCCCGAGCTCGTGCTCGATCAGCACGACGGTCATCCCGGTGGTCCGGAGCTTCGCGATGAGGTCCTCGATCGGCGCAGCGAGGGTTCTCGCGACACCGGCCATCGGCTCGTCGAGCAGCAGCAGTCGCGGCCTCGCCATGATCGCCCGTCCGATCTCGACCAATCGCTTCTGCCCACCGGAGAGCTCGCCGGCGTAGGAGTCGGCGTGGCGCGAGAGCTGCAGGCTCTCCAGGATCGATCGCGCCTGCTCGAGCTGCGCCGCCTCGCGTCGGTGCCAGGCCCGGCGCCCGACAAATGACGACACGAACCGCTCGCCGTCCCATGGCGGAACACCGAGGAGGAGGTTCTCGAGCGCAGTCATCTGCGGGAAGACGCTCGCGGCCTGGAAGGTGCGGATCACCCCGCGACGCGCGACCTCGTAGGGACGGAGGCCCGCGATGTCCTCGCCCTCGAGCAGGATCCGACCGCGGTCGGGTCGGATCGCACCGGCGATCATGCCGAGCACCGACGACTTGCCGGCACCGTTCGGTCCGATCAGGCCGGTGAGGGACCCGCGGGGCACCGACAGCGAGACGCCGTCGACGGCGCGCACCCCGCCGTAGGACTTGGCGATGTCCTCCACGACGAGCAGCGGTGCGGCTCCGGCGCCGGTTTCGGCACCGGTCTCGGGGGATGCATCAGCCACGCTCGTCGCCCTTCGTCGCCGCGGACCGCTCCGCGAGCTCCGGCGCGTCCGGCCGCAAGGGTGCCGGGAACCGCCGCCGTCGCTCCGGGAGCAGCCCCTGCGGACGCGTCCAGAGGAACACGAGCGTGAGGATCCCCGTGATGATCCACTCGAGCGATGCGATCACCGAAGGGTTGAGGGTGATCGGAAGGTACTCGACGGCCTGCTGCACGCCGACACCGACGAGCGCGGCGCCGACCGCGACGCCGGTGAGCGAGCCGCGTCCACCGACGATCACCGCCGTGAAGAACACGAACGTCTCCGGGTAGAACCAGCCGTTCGGCGCCCAGGCACCGATGAACTCGACGAGGAGCGCCCCGGAGAGACCCGCGAGCGCGCCGCCGATCACGAATGCCTGCATGCGGTGGCGGTTGGCGTTACGCCCGAGCGCCTCGATCGCGCGGTCGTTCTCGCGCACCGCCCGCAGGACCCGACCGAACGGCGAGTACACGGTCGCGTACATGACGACCCCGACGACCGCCATGCAGAACACGCAGAAGAGCACGAAGATCCAGATCTGGGTCTGGCGCGTCGCGTGGATGAGCGACACCATCGGGTTCGCCACGAGCGAGATCCCGGCGACGCCGTTCACCAGGCCGGTCTGCGACTCGGCGATGATCGTCGCGATCACCGAGACGACGAGCATGACCATCGCCTGGTAGTCCGAGCGCAGCCGCCGAAGGCTCACGAGCCCGACGACACCGGCCAGGACCGCGCCCACGACCATCGCCCCGATGATCGGCACGGGGAACGGGAGCCGCCAGCCGCCGACATACTGCTGGAACCCCCCGCTCGAGCTCGACGGGCCGAGGCTGAGAATCGCCGCGGTGTACGCGCCCGCGGCCTGGAAGATGATGAAGGAGAAGTTGAGGACCCCGGTCACCCCGAACTGGATGTCGAGCGCCCAGGACGCGATGACGTTGACGCAGATGTAGACGCTGACGGTTGCGAGGTAGAGCTGGGTCGCGGCACTCATCCCACTGCCGTCCGCTCGCTCGAGAGCTGGGAGAACATTCCCTGGGGCCGGACGAGCAGCACGAGGATCAACACGGCGAACGCCACCACGTCCTTCAGCTCGGGATTCCAGTAGGCCGCGGTGATCTCGGTCGCGAGACCGACGACGAGGGCTCCGACGACGGCCCCTTCGGCCGAGCCCACGCCACCGAGGACGGCCGCCGCGATCACCATGATGAGGAACTGCGACCCGGTCGTCGCCGCGAAGGTGCTGGTGTCGAGGAAGAGCGCCACGGACCCGATCCCGGCCATCACCCCGGATGCGAACCAGGCCACCGCGACGACCCGCCTCGTCGGCACCCCGCACGCGCGCGCGAGCGAGGCGTTGACCGAGAGCCCGCGCATCGCCGCGCCGAGGCGCGTGCTCTTGAGCCCGAAATGGGTCGCGGTCATCATCACCGCGGCGATGACGATGATGATGAGCTCCTGGCCGGTGAGCAGCATGCCTGCGAGATCGAAGGCCTTCCCGGGCTGCGCGTTGTACGCGTAGAAGGTGGGGCCGACGAACGCCTGGATCGTGTTGTCACAGATCAAGCCCGTCGCGATCGTCACGATGACCATCCCGAAGCGGCTGATCCCGTGGCGGATGAACCGGCCGAAGATCAACCAGTTCAGCGCCACGGAGATCAGGCCGCCGCACAGCGCCCCGATCGCCATCGAGGCCCAGATGCTGATGCCGGATGTGTTGAGGGCGTAGGCGATGAAGCCGGTCCCGGTCATCACGCTTCCGAAGGACAAGTTGAAGACGTTCGTGACGCTGAACTGCAACGTGAACCCGACCGAGCTCACGGCGAGAATCGAGGCCGTGACGATGCCGAAGCCGATCGCTGACATCAGCACTTCCATGTGAGCGATCTCCCGGCTTCGTCTCGAACGCGATCAGGCAGTGCTGCAGTTGCTCAGAAGGCCGCCTTGATCTCCGCGGAGCTGAGCACGCTGGACACCGCCCAGTTGCCGTTCTTGTACCGCTCGATCGCGAATCCCTGGCCCGCGTTGTGCCAGCGGTCGAAGATGATCGCGCCGGCGGCTCCGACGTACTGGATGCGCTTGCCTTTCGCGAGCGCCGCTTTGCCGGCCGCGTAGGTGTGGACGACGACCGCACCCGCCGAGGGGTTGGTGACCTTCGGGATGAAGGTGTTGTAGACCTTCGGCGAGGTCGAGTGCGCCATGTCCATCGCGAGCGCCATGATCACGACGGAGTCGTAGTCGGCGACCGAGTACAGGTCCGAGTTCCACTGCATCGGCTTGGAGACCTGCTTGCCGATCGTCTTCAGCGCCGCCGTGTACGTCCGGTACGCGAGCGTCGTGAGCGGCGCGTACGCCACCACCGCGTAGTCGTGCGCGTTCAGGTTCGACGCGCCGATCGCCCCGATGACGGCCTTGCGCCAGCCCGGCTCCTGGGACACCGGGTCGGTGATGAGGTCGGGAATCGTTCCCAGCTGACGAAGCTCGGACAGGTAGGTCGCGGACGTCTGCGGGTCGGCCTCGCTGATGATCGCCTGCGGCTTCGCGCTTGCGAGCTTCTGGACCTCGGAGCGGTAGGACAGCTGCCCGATGGCGATCGTCTGGTTCGCGACGAGGTGGAGGTGCAGTTTGGTGACACCCGCGATCGCGGCGGGGGCTGATCCCTGAGCCGAGGAGTCGTTGCCGAAGACCGTCGCGACGCTCTTCAAGCCGAGCTTCTTCGCGGCCGCGGCCATCGCGCCGCCCTGGGCCGGGTCCGGCGAGAGGATCCGCCAGAAGTACGGCGACGTCGAGTGGTCGAACGACGCCTGGCCGGTCGTCGAGAAGACGGGGATGTTCGCCTGTGCGAACAGCGGGACGACCGCAGTCGCGGTGTCCGAGCCGCCTCCGAGCACGCCGACGAGCGAGCTCGTCGACGCGATGAGACGGTTCGCCGCGGGCACGGCGTCAGCGGGGTCGCCCTTGGAGTCGGTCGGATCGCAGGTGATCTTGTGCCCGAGGACGCCGCCGGCGGCGTTGATGAGCTTCTCGGCCGGGAAGCACCCCGCGGCGGCCTCGGGGCCGAAGGCGGCGTTCGGACCGGAGTAGGCGTGGAAGATCGCGACCACGAGGGATCCCGAGCCCGAGTGCGCCACGGCCGGTGGGGCACCCCAGACTGGCGTTGCCACAAGGGCAAGCGCTCCCGCGCCGAGAGCTGCCGCTACTGCTGCTGACTTCTTCACCGTTCCCCCACCCTGTTGCCTGATCAGGCTCCCAATGTGCACGCACTACTGCGACCAGCACGTTTCGTGTAGCTCCTGCTCACGCGTTCAGCAGCCGTGCCCCGGCGAGCGACCGCGTCATGCCGGGAGGAGAGTGAGCAGGGCGACACCGGACGGTGCCGCGCTCCGGAGCATCGCCGACCCGGCGATCCGACCGGCAGAGTCTCCCCCCTACGGGACTGCGCTCGTCGACTGCATGCTGTTGACAAGAACGCGTGGCACTCTACTAGGGTCGTCGAGAGAGCCGCAAGAGCGTGGATCGCACGAACGGGTTCGTGCGCACGGGTGACGGCCGGCGCGTCCGGGAGGGAGGGTTTCGGATGGACACGGCGTTCGACAACCTCACGCTCGCCCAGCGCGTCTACCGCCACCTGCGGGCCGAGATCCGCGAGCGGCGCCTCGAGCCGGGCTCGGAGCTGTCGGAGGTCGCGCTCTCGAAGGAGCTCGGCGTGAGCCGGGGTCCGATCCGCGAGGCGATGGGTCGCCTCGCGACCGAGGGCCTCGTGACCGTCCGGCCGAGGCGCGGTGCCGTCGTGCGGGCGATCACCGTCGAGGAGCTCGTCGACGCGTACCTCGTGCGCGAGGTGCTCGAGTCGATGGCCGTGCGCCTCGCCGTGCCCCGTCTCGAGCCCGAGGACCTCGCTCGCCTCGAGGCGCTCGCCGACGAGATGGAGAAGTCGACGGCCGGCGGTCACGTCGACCGGCTCTTCGAGGCGAACAGCGAGTTCCACCAGCTGTTCTGCGAGCTCAGCGGCAATCGCAAGCTCCACCGCGTCCACCACACGCTGATGGGTGAGATGGGCGCCTTCCAGGACCGTACGCTGTCGCTGCGCGGCGACCCGAAGGAGTCGGTCACCGAGCACCGCGCGATCCTGCGCGCGGCGAGGCGCGGCGACGCGACGCACGCCGCGGAGCTCGCCGCGGCGCACGTCCGGGTGCCGTTCGAGCGGTTGCAGGACCACATCGCGGAGATGGCGGCGCAGGGAGACGACGGCTGATGGCACACGCGGCGGCACGCGGCGGCGGACGGCCCCACGGGGTCCGAGGGAGAGGAGTCGCAGGTTGACGACGAGCTATCGCGCGACGCGCGTCGGGACGATCCTCGCGGTCGAGGACGTCGACGCGTCGGCCAGGTTCTACGCCGAGGTGCTCGGCTTCGCGGTCGAGGCGCGTTACGACGACCCGCCGTACGCGACGCTCGTGCTCGGCGGAACGAGGCTCTCGCTCGCCGAGCAGGGCCATCCAGCCGAGGACCGACCCGGGGTCGATCTCGTCGCTCCGGGTGATCCCGCGAGCACTGCGGCGCTGCTCGTGATCGAGGTCGACGACGCGGACGCCGCGTTCGGCGCCCTCGAGGCGGCGGGCGTGCGCACGCTCGCTCCCGCGTACCACCCACCCTGGGGCGGCTGCCGCTTCTTCTGCGTCGACCCCGACGGATACGTCATCGAGATCGAGGAGCCGGCATGAAGGCAGTCGTGGTGGACCGTCCGGGCGAGGTCAGGATCGCCGACGTCGACGAGCCGAGGATCCTCGACCCGCGTGACGCGGTCGTGCGGGTGACCGCGACCGCGATCTGCGGCGCCGATCTCATGCCGCTCCACGGCTACGTCCCCGGGTTCGACCCGGCGACCGTGCTCGGACACGAGTTCGTCGGTGTCGTCGAGCAGGTGGGCGAGGACGTGGCGATCCCGGTCGGTCAACGGGTCGTGTGCTCGAGCACCACCTCCGACGGCACGTGCCCCCACTGCCGCGCCCGCAGGACCTCGCAGTGCGAGAGACGGTCGTTGTTCGGCTACTCGGGCGTGTACCCACGGCTCGACGGCGGTCAGGCCGAGCTCGTGCGCGTCCCGCACGCGGACCGCTGTCTCCTGCCGCTCCCCGACGCGCTGTCGGACGACCGCGCGGTCTTCCTCGCGGACATCCTCCCGACGGGCTTCGCCGCGCTCGACCGCGTCGGTGCGAAGCTGACGGACCACGTCGTCGTGGTCGGCTGCGGCCCCGTCGGCCTGATGGCGGTCCTGTGCGCTTCGATGATGGCCGCGAGCGTCGTGGCGGTCGACGGCCTGGAGCAGCGCTGCGAGCTCGCCCGCGCCTTCGGTCCGGCGGTCCGTGCGGTGCGACCGGAGGACGCGGCCGAGACCGTCGCCTCGCTCACCGGCGGCCTCGGGGCGGACGTCGTCGTCGAGGCGACAGGCGTGCAGCCGGGCCTCGACATCGCCCTCACGCTCGCCCGCGGCAGGGGGACCGTCTCGGTGGTCGGCGCGCACTTCGAGCCCGACTACCCGCTCAACGCAGGCCTCATGTTCGAGCGCGAGCTGAGCCTGCGCTTCCACATCGGTGCCCCCTACGAGGACCGCGAGCGCCTGCTCGACCTCGTCGTGAACCAACAGCTCGCGCCCGAGGCGATCGTGTCGCACCACATGCCGCTGTCGGAGGCAGCCGAGGCCTACCGCGTCTTCGGCAACCGCACCGCCACGAAGGTCGTCCTGCACCCGTGAGGCCGACCCGCCCGAAGCTCCTCGCCTACGGGATCGCCACGGCCGGCGCGGCCGGCATCGCGATCGGGCTCGCGGTCGCGCTTCCCGGGGGCAGCGCCTCGACGCCGATCGGCTTTCCGGTCGTCCCGAGCGGGGGGGCCGTCGCGACCGCGACCGCGACGCTGCGCGCCGAGCTCGAGTCCCAGCATCTCCACCTCGTCCAGCTCGCCTGCGTGAAGAACGGACGGTCGTACGAGCACCACCCGATCGTGCGCTGCAGCGCCGATTTCGGCGATCCCCACGTGCAGGCGTACTGCACCGTCGTGATCGGCGACCGGCTGGTCACGAACTACGACAACGCCGCGATCGCGTGCCGGCCGGACTGGTCGGGCTGGCACGTCATCCAGTTCTCGTCCGCGCCGCACACCTGAGGTCCGGGTACTGGCGACGCTCGCCACGGCCTCGTCGCGCGCGGCGAGTCGACCCCGCGCGGCCCGCGACGTGCCCGTCGCGAGGCGGTGATCTGTTCGCGCCGACTGCATGTTGTTGACCGCGTCGAGCGCGCCGCTACTAGGCTTCGGCGCGAGACGGCGCGGCTCGTGGCGGGCCGGGCGGGAGGTGCAGGTGGAACGCGCGTTCGACAACCTAACCCTTTGGCAACGTGTGTACGACCACCTGAGGGACGAGATCCGCCAGCAGCGCCTGGTGCCCGGGAGCGTGCTCTCCGAGGTCGCGCTCTCCGAGGAGCTCGGTGTGAGCCGTGGTCCGATCCGGGAGGCGATGGGGCGCCTCGCGTCGGAGGGGCTCGTCACGATCCGGCCGCGCCGCGGCGCCGTCGTGCGTTCGCTGACCGCCGAGGAGCTCGTCGACGCCTACCAGGTCCGCGAGGCGCTCGAGTCGATGGCGGTCCGCCTCGCCGTCCCGCGGCTGACCCGGTCGGACTTCGAGGACCTCGAGCGCTTCGTCGACCAGATGGACGCGCGGGCAGGTGATAGCGATCTCACGCCGTTCTTCGAGGCCAACATCGCGTTCCACAACCTGTTCTGCGAGCTGAGCGGCAATCGCAAGCTGCACCAGGTGCACAACACCCTCATGGGGGAGATCGGCGGGTTCCAGGACCGCACGCTGTCGCTTCGCGGCAACCCGAGCCGATCGGTGACCGAGCACCGCAGGATCCTGAGCGCCGCCCGCAAGGGCGACGTCGAGAAGGCGGCCGAGCTCGCGGCGGCGCACGTCCGCGTGCCCTCCGAGCGCCTCCAGCTACATATTGCACAGCGTGCCGGCAAGGCCTCGGAGAACGGCTCCGGCGCCGTCGACGCCGAGCAGGAGGCGTCGCAGGAGCGCGCCTCCTAGCCGCCGGGTCGTGCCGGACCGCGGCCGGCCCGCGCAGGTCGTGGCGCATCGCGCCGGGCAGCGGCCGGGTGCTTCGAGCATGTCCACAGGAGGCCGATGACCGTCAGTCCAGAAGCGATCGCGCGCCTGGAGGCGCGCCTCACGTCGCAGCACTCGGCGATGCTCGACGACCTGGCCGAGCTCGTCGGCTGCGAATCGCCGACGGACGACGTCGCCCGCTGCCGCGCGACCGCGGCGCTGGTAGCGGACCAGGCGAGGCGGATGGAGATCCCGGCGCGCGTCGTCGAGTCGGGCGGCCGGCCGCACGTGCTGCTCGGAGCGCTCGGCCTGGCCGACGCCTGGGGCACCGGGCCAGCACCCGGCCAGGTGCTGCTGCTCGGACACCTCGACACGGTCTGGCCTGCGGGGACCGGTTCGGACTGGCCGTTCGTCGTGAGCGGCGGCGTCGCGAGCGGGCCCGGCGCGTACGACATGAAGGCGGGGATCGTCCAGGGGCTGCACGCGCTCGGTTCGCTCGCTGCGGGTGGCACGAGCGCGCGGGCGAGCATGCTCGTGACCAGCGACGAGGAGGTGGGCTCCCCGACGTCGAGCGCGCTGATCGAGTCGCTCGCTCGCTCGGCCGACGCGGTGCTCGTCCTCGAGCCCGGCCCGGTCGGCGGCGTGAAGATCGCCCGCAAGGGGTGGATGGTGTGGAGGGTCCGCGTGCACGGGCGCGCGGCGCACGCGGGGTTGGAGCCGGAGCGCGGGGTCAACGCCGGCGTCGAGCTCGCGAGGCTCGCGCTCGCGCTCGACGCGATGCACGATCCCGAGCGCGGCCTCACCGTCGTGCCGACGCTGCTGTCCGCGGGGAGCGCGCCGAACGTCGTGCCCGAGCACGCCGAGATGACGGTCGACGTCCGTTCGTTCGATCCCGCCGCCCTCGTGGCGTTCGAGCACGCGATCCGCGAGATCGCGAGCTCGGACACCGGCACCGGGGCGCGCGTCTCGCTCGAGCGCGTGACGTCCCGGCCGCCTCTGCCCGAGTCGTCCGGCGTGCCGCTGCTCGCGCGCGCGCAGGAGATCGCTGCGAGGCTCGGGCTCGGCGCGCTCGTCCCGGCGCGCGTCGGAGGAGTGTCGGACGGGAACCTCGCCGCGGCAGCCGGTGCGCCGACGCTGGACGGGCTGGGGGCGGTCGGTGGAGGGGCGCACGCGAGAGACGAGCACGTCCTCGTGGACGAGACCTGGCGGCGGTCGGCGCTCGTCGCGGCGCTCGTGGAGAGCCTCGCGGAGTCGCCGGCGCGCGCGGTGGCGGCCGGCTGAGGCCGCGCGGGCGGCCCCGCCGGGCGTCGCGACGGCGGCCGTCGCCGCTGTCCGCGCCCCGCCCGGCCCGTGCGACGCCCGCGACGCCGGCAGCGCGCGCCTCGTAGACTGCTCGCCGTGGCCGGAGACGAGCAGGTTCACGTGGACACCAATGCCGGCGGCGGACCGGACGGGGACGCCCCCGCCGGCGTCAGCTGGCCCGGATGGAACGTGCTCCACCTGTTCTGCACCGTCGGACCGCACACGGACCGCGCGAGCGTCGAGCTCGCGGTGAAGGCGTGCGAGGCGACGGGGAACCAGGTCGTGACCGCGGCGATGCTCGGCCACAAGTCCGACCTCGGCGTCCTCGCCCTCGGCCCGTCGCTCGACGCGCTTCGCGCGCTGCAGACGGGGCTCGTCGCGGCGGGGTGCACGGTCACGTACTCCTACGTCTCGCTCACCGAGGTGTCCGAGTACGCGCGCGGCGTGCCCGAGCGCATGCGCGAGGCGCGGCTCCACCCGGTGCTCCCCCCCGAGTCGATGCCGGCCTTCTGCTTCTACCCGATGTCGAAGCGCCGCACGGGCGACGACAACTGGTACCGGCTCGACTACGACGCCCGGCTCGAGCTCATGTACGCCCACGGGGCGAGCGGGCGCAAGTTCCACGGGCGCGTCCTCCAGCTCGTCACGGGCTCGACCGGCCTCGACGACTGGGAGTGGGGGGTCACGCTGTTCGGCCTGTCCATGGACGACCTCAAGTCGTGCGTCTACACGATGCGCTTCGACGAGGCGTCCGCTCGCTTCGCGGAGTTCGGCCCGTTCCTCGTCGGCACGGTCGGTCCGCTCGCCGAGGTCCTCGCGGCCCTCGGCGTCGGCGGATCGCACCGGTGACGGCCGCGGCGTCGCGGGCGCGCGGGGCCGGCGGCGCGGCGGCCGCGCTCGTCGGGGACGACGCGTCGGACTTCGAGCTGCTCGCGAAGTCGCTCGCGGCGCTCCACCGCGTCGTGGTCGCGCTCTCCGGGGGCGCGGACTCCGCGCTTCTCGCGTACGTCGCGACGGCGACCCTCGGACGCGAGCGCGCGCGCTGCGTGACCGCGGTGTCGGCCTCGCTCGCTCCCGAGGAGCTCGAGGAGTGCGCCGCGCTCGCACGGGAGTGGGACCTGAGCTGGTCGACCGCCGCGACCGGCGAGCTCGACGTGCCCGCGTACGCGGCGAACGGGCTCGACCGCTGCTTCCACTGCAAGAGCGAGCTGATGGCCGCCCTCGAGCCGATCGCGGCGGCACACGGCGCGACGGTCGTGCTCGGCGTCAACCTCGACGACCTCGGCGACCACCGCCCGGGGCAGGCCGCGGCGGCAGGGCGCGGCGCGGCCTTCCCGCTGGTCGACGCCGGCCTCACGAAGGCGCGCGTCCGTGGGCTCTCACGAGCGCTCCGGCTGCGGACCGCGGACAAGCCCGCGGCTGCGTGCCTCGCGTCCCGCGTCCCGCACGGCACGCCGGTGACCGTCGAGCTCCTCGGCCGGATCGCGCGGGCGGAGTCGGCGCTGCGCAGGCTCGGCTTCCGCGAGCTCCGCGTGCGCCACTACGACGACTGCGCACGCATCGAGCTCGGCGAGGCCGAGCTCGGACGCGCGCTCGAGCTGCGCGCGGACGTGACCGCTGCCGTGCGCTCGGCCGGCTACCGGTACGTGACGCTCGACCTCGACGGGCTGCGCTCGGGAAACCTCTCGCGCGCTGCGCTCGACGACGAGCGCGCACGACGCGTCACGCTCCTGCGAGACACGCGGGAGCCCGCCGAAGGTGCGAGGAGGCAGCCGTGACAACGAGGGTCAGGCTCGTGTTCCCGGACGAGCTCGTCCGGGAACCGGTGATCTCGCGTCTCGCCCGCGACTTCGCGGTCGAGGCGAACATCCGGCGCGCCGCGGTGGAGGAGCACTCGGGCTGGATCGTCTGCGAGCTCGGCGGGGAGCCCGGCGCGGTCTCCGCGGCGCTCGAGTGGCTGCACTCGGCCGGCGTGAGCGTCGAGCCGCTCGGCGACGTCGTCGAGAGCTGACGGTCCCGCCGCCCGCTCAGGTCGATCCGGCGCCCGTCTCGTCGTCCGGGCGGGCGCCGACCTGCCACCCGGCCGAGGACGTCGACCGGGACTCGAAGAACAGGCAGCCGTCCGGGCAGTCGAACGGCACCGCGACCGCCGCGCCGAGCCGACAGCGCTCGACCCGGTCGCCCGACCGCACGCTCCGCATGACGTAGTGGCGGCAGTCCGCACGCACCGGCACCCGACCATCGTCGCGCACCTCGGGCCACCCCGGCGTGGCGGCGACGCGATCGGGCCCCCGTGACCGTCGCGGGCGCCACCCGGTAGCGTCGGCGCCGTGGCCGACGCGCCCGTCCCCGAGAGCGACCTGCTGCGCTGGAGCCACGCGCTCGCAGCGATCGCGCGCACGGGCATCGGCTTCACCGCGAGCGCGTTCGAGCGCGAGCGCTACGAGGAGGTCCTCGCGGTCGCGGGCGAGATCGCCGCGGTCGCGCAGGAGTGCGCGACCGCGGCCGACCGGCCGTGCGCGGCCGGCCGCGCGGCCACCGACTTCGTCACGGAGTGGCTCGCGGACGTCCGTCCCGGCGTGGCCGGCTACGTCACGCCACGGCTCTCGGTCGGCGCGATCGTCGGCAACCGTGCGGGCGAGCTGCTCCTCGTGCAGCGACGGGACTCGGGCGTGTGGCTCTACCCGACCGGGTGGGCCGACGTCGGCTACTCGGCGGCCGAGGTCGCGGTGAAGGAGGTCGCCGAGGAGACCGGCGTCGCGTGCGAGCCCGTCGGGCTCGCGATGGTGCTCGACGGACTGCGCCTCGGGTTCTCGCGCTCGCCGATCTACTCGCTCGTGTTCCACTGCCGTCTCGTCGGCGACGAGCCGACGCTGCGGCCGCACCTCCTCGAGTGCAGCGACGCGGGATGGTTCGGGCCCGACGCGCTGCCCGAGCCGCTCGCGGGCGGCGAGCGCTGGGCCGGCCACGCGTTCGACGTCCTCGCGGGGCGGGCCGCGGACGTGCTGTTCGACCGGCCCCGGTCGCCGCTGTGGCGGGGCGCGCGCGGCTGAGCCGCGCCGGAGCGGGGCACGGGCCGCGCGTCCGGAGCCGCCCCCGGGGTCAGCTCGCGGAGCGGAGCACGACGGCGTCGCCCTGACCGCCGCCGCCGCACAGCGCGGCCGCGCCGAGGCCGCCGCCGCGGCGGCGCAGCTCGTACGCGAGCGTGAGCGCAAGGCGCGCGCCGGACATTCCGACCGGGTGCCCGAGCGCGATCGCTCCGCCGTTCACGTTCACGATCTCCGCGTCGACGCCGAGGTCGCGCGCCGATGCCGCGACGACCGCCGCAAACGCCTCGTTGATCTCGAGCAGGCCGAGATCGCCGGGGGCGACGCCGGCGCGCGCGCACGCGTCGAGCACGGCCCGCGAGGGCTGGGTGAGCAGGGAGGCGTCCGGGCCCGCGACCTGGCCGTAGCCGGCGATCTCCGCGAGCGGTGCGGCGCCGTGGCGCCGGGCGAACTCGCTGGACACGACGACGACCGCCGCGGCGCCGTCGGAGATCTGGCTCGAGTTCCCCGCCGTGATCGTGCCCGCCGGGGAGAACGCCGGGCGGAGTGCCGCGAGCGCCGCCGCATCGCTCCCGGCGCGGATCCCCTCGTCCTCGCGCGCGGTCACCGCCGCCCCGCGTCCCACCGGGACCTCGAGCGCGACGATCTCCTCGGCGAGCCGGCCCGCGTCGCGCGCCGCGGCCGCGCGGGCGTGGGACCGCGCGGCGACCTCGTCCTGCGCCTCGCGCGAGATCCCGGCCGCCGCTGCGTGCCGCTCGGTCGCCTCGCCCATGACCATCTCGTCGAACGCGCAGGTGAGGCCGTCGACGAGGATCGCGTCGCGCAGCGCCGCGTCGCCGAAGCGCACGCCCGGACGCGCCGCGACGAGGTGGGGCGCCCCGCTCATCGACTCCATGCCCCCTGCGACGACGACCTCGGCCTCGCCCGCCGCGATCATCAGCGACGCGAGGTGGATCGCGTTGAGCCCGGAGAGGCAGACCTTGTTCACCGTCGTCGCGGGCACCGACATCGGGATGCCCGCGGCGACCGCCGCCTGGCGCGCGGTGTCCTGGCCCTGCCCCGCCTGGAGCACGTGGCCCATCACTACGTAGTCGACGCGCTCCGGCGCGACCCCGGAGCGGGCGAGCGCCCCCGAGATCGCGGCGGCGCCGAGCGCCCTCGAGCAGCAGCGCGCCGCTCACGGCTGGCGACGGCCGCGCAGGTAGCGCTCGATCTCCTCGGCGAGCCCCTCCGCCGAGAGCTCCGCGCCGACCGCGCCCTCCATCTCCTCGAGGCGCGCGACGTAGGCCGCGACGTTCTCGTCGTCGTTCACGAGCTCGTCCATGCGGCGCTCGTACTCGGCGGCCTCGTCCTCGAGTGACTCGGTCTCGACCGAGCGTCCCGTGAGGCGCGTGACCACGCGCACGAGCGCGAGCGCGGCCTTCGCGGACACCGGCAGCGAGTAGCACGGCACGCTCGCCCACACGGACGCGGCCGGTATGCCGGCCTCGGGGAGCGCGAGTCCGAGCACGCCGACGATGCCCGTCGGGCCCTCGTAGAGCGACGGCGAGAGGCCGTAGCGGTCGAGCGTCTCGGACGCGCTCGACACCGCGTTCACGGGGACCGGGCCGGTGTGGGTGACCTCCGAGAGGTAGGCGCCGAGGGTCACGACCTGCTCGGCGCCGAGCACCCGCGCGACGTCGACCACGACCTCGCAGTAGGTGCGCCAGCGCAGCTGCGGCTCGTGGCCGCGCACGAGCACGATGTCGCGCTCGCCCGGCCGCGCCGCGGCGACCGAGATCGTCGTCGCCGGCCACGCGATCTCCCGCCCGCGTCCCTCGACGATCGTGACCTCGGGGCGGACCTCGGTGAAGTCGAAGAACTCCTCGGGGTCGATCTCGGCGACCGGCGACGCGTCCCAGGCGCGGGCGAGGTGTGCGGCCGCGTACGACGCGGCCTCGCCCGCGTCGTTCCAGCCCTCGAACGCCGCGAGCACGATCGGCCGGTCAAGGGTCGGCCGGCGGAGGTACCGGACCGAGTCCCCGGAACGCCTCACGCCGGGGCGCCGGAACGGGCGAGGGAGCCTCGACGCCCACCGCTGTCCCCGGTCGTCCATGGTCTTCCTCCCTGACTCGGGGCCAGACTACCGGCCGCACCGGGCCGCGCAGGACGCATGCACGCCCCTCCTCGTCGGTACACTTCGCCGGTGCGAGACGGCGGGGAGAGGCACCCGGGCACGGCGCAGGACGACGCCGTCGCGGTCGAGGCCGTGCGCGCGCCGACCGCCGCGGACGCGGCCGGGCTCGCCCGGATCCTGCCCCAGCTCTCGAGCGCGCCCGCTCCCGACCTCGACGCGCTCACCCGCATCGCCACCGCCGAGGGGACGACGTTGTTCCTGGCCCGCGCCGGCGGCGAGCTCGTCGGGGCGCTCACGCTCGTCGTGCTCGAGATCCCGACCGGCGTCCGCGGGCTCATCGAGGACGTCGTCGTCGACGAGACGGCGCGCGGGCGAGGCGTCGGCACGGCGCTCGTCGAGCACGCGCTCGCGGCGGCGCGGGCCGCGGGCGCCGGCAACGTCGACCTCACGTCCCGACCGTCGCGCGTCGCGGCGAACCGCCTCTACGAGCGCACCGGTTTCACCCGCCGCGAGACCAACGTCTGGCGGCGGGAGTTGCGAAGCTGACGGCCGTCTTCGGCGAGGCCGACAAGCCTCCGGCGTCCTCAGAGCGGCGCAGCAAGATTCAGAAGTGGGTGGACCGAGAAGGACAAGAAATCTAGTCCGATTCGAGATTTATAGTAATAGCTCTATAAATCTCGAATCGGACGAAGCGGGGGGTTCGGCAACCACCGCTTCATGAACTGATCGAACATCGGCACCGTGAATTCGATCTCGCCCCACCGTGGCGAATAGCAGAGCGCCTTCTTGATCAGGCCATCGCGAACCGGGCCGAGCGCGGTGATCTTCCTCCCGAGGACCTGGGCGACATCGGACGAACGGACGGCGCCCGGACCGCACTCGGCCATAGCCCGTAGGTAAGCGCGCTCCGCATCACTCGTGCGCCCGATGCGCACACGAAAGAAGCCGTCGTCCAACTCTGCTGTGGCAGCTGGAAGACTTCGCTCGACATCGTCCAGGGTGATCTCGCTCGGACCGTCGGCTGCATCCCACGCCTGCTTGCCGAATTCCTGAAGAAAATAGGGGTATCCGCCCGTTACCTCGATCACGCGGACGATCGCATCCTCATCCCAGCGAACACTCTCGTCGCGTGCGGGAAGCGTCAGGGCATCGCTGGACTGCTCAGGAGACAACGAGCCGATCGTGGGGTACCGGCACATTCGCTCGGCGTAGGACTTGGCCTCGCCAGTCAATGTCGCCAGCGACGGCAACCCGGCTCCTGCGATTGTGATGGGGAGCATTCGCTGAGTCGCCCGATGCATGCCCATGACCAATGCTTCCAGCGTGCGGAGGTCCACGTAGTGGAGTTCGTCAATGGTCATTAGGACCCCCGTGCCGTGATCGCGCGCCACCTCTCCCATCTCGACGAACAGGCCGGCGAGATCGCTCGGCAGGTCGCCCGAGTCCGCTGGCCCGAACACCGCTTCGACATCGACGCCGATCTCGGGACCGTTCGGAATCCTGATCGAGAACGCCTTCAGCACTCCGAGTGCCTTCCTGGCTCGATCTCCCAGTCGGCGCCGTGCGTCCATCGCAAGCAGGACACGACGAAACGCCGCGGCCAACCGGGCGGGAAGCTCGCCGTCCTCGCTCACCTCGATGTGTTCATGGAAGTAGCCACGACCCTGAGCGACGAGCTCGAACTCATTCAAGAGAACCGTCTTGCCGACGCCGCGAAGGCCCGTGAGCATCGCGGTGCGGCCGTCGCGCCCCAGAAGAAGGCGTTGGAGCGCGATGTCCATCGCCTCGATCTCGGCTTCGCGACCAACGAGCGCAGGAGGGCGGGTTCCGGCGCCCGGGCTGTACGGGTTGCGAACGGGGTCCACGGCATCATCTTATACGGGTATTCGGCATTTATAGGCTCTTTACTATAAAGATCTATACAACCCCTGTTCCCCCCTGAGCTCCCGCCTGACAGGCCGGCTCTCTGGCTCTCCTCGGCAGACCAACGTCTGGCGCTACCGGTTTCGGCTGAGCGCATGGTAGGAGTCGCGCGCGGGGCCACGCGAGCCCGCACGGGGGCCACACGAGCCCGCACGGGGGCCGCGATCGTTCGCTAAGCTAACGAGCATGTCCGCCTCGCCCCGCGCCGCCACCGACGCGTCGGCGGAGGCGCCGGGCCGGGCGTCCCGGCCCGGCCGCGGCCCCCGATGAGCGCCACGAGCGCACCCGCGGTCGCGCACGCGGACGGCACGCGCACGGCGGACGACCGCTACAAGTGGACCGCGCTGTTCAACGTCACGCTCGGCGTGCTCATGGCCACGATCGACGGTTCGATCACGCTCATCGCGATGCCGGACATCTTCCGGGGGATCCACCTCGACCCGCTCCAGCCCGGGAACAGCTTCTACCTGCTGTGGATGCTCCTCGGCTTCCTCGTCGTCACGAGCGTCCTCGTCGTGAACTTCGGCCGCCTCGGCGACATCTACGGCCGCGTCAAGCTCTACAACCTCGGCTTCGTCGTGTACACGCTCTTCTCGCTGCTGCTGACCGTCACGTGGATGAACGGGCGCGCGGGCGCGCTCTGGCTGGTCGTCATGCGGATCTTCCAGGGCGTCGGGAGCGCGCTCCTGATCGCGAACTCCGCCGCGATCCTCACGGACGCGTTCCCCGAGCACCAGCGCGGGCTCGCGCTCGGGATCAACAACGTCGCGGGCATCAGCGGGACCTTCATCGGGCTCATCCTCGGCGGCGTGCTCGCGCCGATCGACTGGCGGCTCGTGTTCCTCATCTCGGTGCCGATCGGGCTCCTCGGCACGGTGTGGGCCTACATGAAGCTCGAGGAGCGCAGCGAGCGCCGAGCGAGCGCGATCGACTGGCCGGGGAACCTCACGTTCGCGCTCGGCCTCGTCGGGGTGATGATCGGCCTCACCTACGGCATCGAGCCCTACGGCAGCTCCACGATGGGGTGGACGAGCCCGCGCGTCGTCGCGGCGCTGTCGGCAGGCGTCGGGCTGCTCGTTGCGTTCGTCGTCGTCGAGCTGCGCTCGGCGAACCCGATGTTCCGCCTCCCGCTGTTCAAGATCCGGGCCTTCACCGCGGGCAGCCTGTCGACCCTGCTGTCCGGCATCGCGCGCGGCGGCCTCATGTTCATGCTCATCATCTGGCTCCAGGGAATCTGGCTCCCCGAGCACGGCTACAGCTTCGCCCGGACGCCGCTCTGGGCCGGGATCTACATGCTCCCGCTCACGACGGGCTTCCTCATCGCGGGCCCGGTCTCGGGGCTGCTGTCCGACCGCTACGGGTCGCGACCGTTCGCGACGGGCGGCATGCTCGTCTCGGCGGCGAGCTTCGCCCTCTTCCTCGAGCTCCCGGTCGACTTCTCCTACGTGCCGTTCGCGCTGCTGCTGTTCTTGAACGGGCTCGCGATGGGGGCGTTCGCGTCGCCGAACCGCGCGGGCGTCATGAACAGCCTGCCGCCGCAGCACCGCGGCGTCGGCGGGGGGATGAACTCGACGTTCCAGAACTCCGCCCAGGTGCTCTCGATCGGGATCTTCTTCACGCTCATGATCGTCGGGCTCTCGACGACGCTCCCGTCCGCGCTGCTCGGCGGCCTCACCGGCCAGGGCGTCGCGGCGTCGGTCGCGGCCCACGTCGCGCACCTGCCGCCCGTGACGATCCTGTTCTCCGCCTTCCTCGGCTACAACCCGATCCAGCACCTCCTCGGCTCCTCGGTCCTCGCCCGGCTGTCGAGCGCGCACGCGCACGTGCTCACCGGGCGCGCGTTCTTCCCGACGCTCATCTCGGGACCGTTCCGCTCGGGCCTGCACAAGGCGTTCCTCTTCGCGATCGTCGCGTGCCTCGTCGCGGCCGCGAGCTCGTGGATGCGCGGCGGCCGCTACGTCTACCGCGACGCGCTCGAGGATCCCGACGCCGGTGGCGAGGCCCCGGCGCGCGACGCGCAGGCCGTGCCGGCCGACGCGGCGGCGGTCGCCGCGGCGGTCGAGGTCCCCTGACCGCGCGGCGCGGCGCGCGGGCCGGTTGTCGAAGCGCGCCTCGCCGGTCCTAGGATCGCCTCGAAGGCCGTCGGGCGGGGGGCCCGAGCACGAGGAGGACGCGGCGAATGACCGAGAGTGTCACGATCACGGACAACCGGACCGGTCAGTCGATCGAGGTGCCCATCGTCGACGGCGGCGTGGACGCCGCGGAGTGGTCGAAGCTGCTGCCCGGCCTCTGGTTCCACGACCCCGGCTTCTCGACGACCGCCGAGTGCGGCAGCTCGATCACCTACATCGACGGCGACGCCGGGATCCTGCAGTACCGGGGCTACCCGATCGAGGAGCTCGCCGAGCGCTCCTCCTACCTCGAGGTCGCGTACCTCCTGCTCTACGGGGAGCTCCCCACCGCCGGGCAGTACGCGCCGTGGGTCGACGAGATCACGCGCCACACCTACATCCACGAGAACATGCGCAAGCGCTTCCTCGACGGCTTCCACTACGACGCGCACCCGATGGGCATGCTCGTCTCGGAGATCGCGGCGCTGTCCACCTTCTACCCCGAGGCGAAGGACATCTTCGACCGCCGGCTCCGGCACAAGCAGATCGTCCGGCTGATCGCGAAGATGCCGACGCTCGCGGCGGCCGCCCACCGGTTCAGCGTCGGTATGCCGTTCGTGTACCCGGACAACTCGCTCACGTTCCCCGAGAACTTCCTGTCGATGATGTGGAAGATCGCCGAGCCCAGCTTCGACGCCGACCCGGTGCTCGCCCGCGCGATCGACGTGCTGTTCATCCTGCACGCGGACCACGAGCAGAACTGCTCCACGACGACGATGCGCGTCGTCGGCTCCGCGCACGCGGACCCGTACTCGGCGTGCGCGGCCGCGGCCGCGGCCCTCTACGGGCCCCGCCACGGCGGCGCGAACGAGGCCGTGCTGAACATGCTCACCTCGATCGGCACGATCGACGCGGTCCCGGACTTCGTGCGCTCCGTGAAGGAGGGCCACGGCCGCCTCCAGGGCTTCGGGCACCGGGTCTACAAGAACTACGACCCGCGCGCGAAGATCGTCCGCGACGTCGCCTACGAGGTGTTCGAGGTCACGGGCAAGAACCCGCTGCTCGACATCGCGTTGAAGCTCGAGGAGGTCGCGCTCGCGGACGAGTACTTCGTCTCGCGCAAGCTCTACCCGAACGTCGACTTCTACTCCGGCCTCATCTACCAGGCGATGGGCTTCCCGGTCGCGATGTTCCCGGTGCTGTTCGCGATCCCGCGCACGGCCGGCTGGCTCGCGCACTGGGTCGAGATGCTCGAGAACAACACGAAGATCGCCCGGCCCCGCCAGCTCTACACGGGGAACGCGAAGCGCCCGTACGTCGAGATGGCCGACCGGGGCTGACCGGGGCGGCCGCCGGGGCGGCCGACTCGATCTCTGGCGCATATGCCCGCGATGCGCTATACAGATGGGGCAATCCGTCGGAGGGGGTTCCGGCACCGCAAGTGGGGGGGTCCGGTCGACGGCCCCCCGGCTCCCTCCGGCGGGCCGTCGCCGCGTCCGCCCCACGCCGGCACCGGCGCGATCCCGAGCGGCCGCGCCGCGCACCGCTCCGGCAGGGCACCGCTCCGGCAGGGCACCGCTCCGGCAGGGCACCGCTCCGGCAGGGCACCGACCCCGCGGTCAGCCCCGCCCCGCGCGGCGGCGCGCGATCGCGAACAGCGCCACGGCGGCGGCCGCCGACACGTTCAGCGACGAGAGCGGACCCTCGAGCGGGATGCGCGCGAGCACGTCGCAGCGCTTGCGCGTGAGGGTGGCGAGGCCCCGGCCCTCCGCCCCGAGCACGAGCGCGAGCGGCTCGGTCGCGAGCTCGAGCTCGTCGACGACGCGATCCCCCCGCTCGTCGAGGCCGACGGTCCACACGCCGGCGCGCCCGAGCTGCTCGAGCGCGGCACCGACACCCGGCACGAGCGCGATCGGAAGGTGCTCGATCGCGCCGGCCGCCGCCTTCGCGACCGTCGCGGTCACGTGCGCCGAGCGGTGCTTCGCGAGCACGGCTCCGGTCGCGCCGGCCGACACCGCGCTTCGCAGCGCGCTCCCCAGGTTGTGCGGATCGGTCACGCCGTCGAACACCACGAGCAGCGGCTGGCGCCCCGAAGGTCCGCCGGCGCGCACGACGAGCTCCGCGAGGTCCGTCGGGGCGAGCGGCTCGGCGAAGGCGACGACGCCCTGCGGCACCTCGGTCGTCGAGCGCGCCGCGAGCTGCTGGCCCGACACGTGGCGCACGGGCGTCCCGGACGCCCGCGCGAGCGAGACGATCTCGTCGATCGCCGGCGACGGCTCACGGCCGTCCGCGACGAGCACCTCGCTCACGGCCCGCGTCCTCGCGCGCAGCAGCTCACGCACCGCCTGGCGGCCCTCGACCTGCTCCCCGCCGAGCTCGTCCTCGTCGCGCCGGCGCCGCCGGGACGCCGCGTGCTCGGCGGCCTCCCCGGCCCGCCCGGTGCCGGCGTGCGTGCCGGGCGCGGGCCGGCCCCGCACCGCACCCGCGCGCGCCGCCGGGCGCGGCGACGCGGACCCGCCGCCACGGGCGCCACGCGGTGCTCCCGCACCGGGTCGGCGCGGGCGCCGCTCGGGGCTCACGAGCCCGGCGCCTCACGCTCGAGGAGCGCCACCGCGAGGCACGCGAGGCCTTCCACGCGCCCGAGCGTGCCGAGGCGCTCGGGGCGGGTCGCCTTCACGTGCACCGGGCCACCCGCCGCGGCGGACAGCCGGGCGACCATCTCGGCGCGGGCGCCGGCGAGCCGCGGCCGCTCGGTCACGACCGTGCAGTCCGCGTTCACGAGGCGCCAGCCGAGCTCGGCAGCCGACGCGGCGCAGCTCGCGAGGATCGCGAGGCTGTCCGCACCGCGCCACGCGTCGTCGGTGTCGGGGAAGTGCGAGCCGAGGTCGCCGAGCCCGGCCGCACCGAGGATCGCGTCGGCGACCGCGTGCGCGACGGCGTCCGCGTCGCTGTGCCCCTCGAGCGGCGTCTCGCCGGGGAACGCGACGCCACCGAGGACGAGCGTGCGGTGCGGTGCGTCGCCGGCGGCCGCCTCAGAGAAGCGGTGGACGTCGACCCCGAGACCGATCCGCTGCTCGGTCACCGCTGCGACCCGGAGAACCGGACGTCGCCGGCGATGTAGGACTCGAGGAGCGCGAGGTCCGCGGGTCGCGTGAGCTTGACGTTCGTGACCTCGCCGGCGACGACCGCGACCGACGCGCCGATCAGCTCGAGGAGCGCGGCGTCGTCGGTCGCCTCGGGCTCACCGGCGTGTGCGGCGCGCAGCACCGACGCGCGGAAAGCCTGGGGGGTCTGCACCGTGACGAGCTGCTCGCGGTCGAGCGTCTCGACGACGCTCCCCGCGGCGACGCGCTTCACGGTGTCCGCGACCGAGACGCCGGGGATCGCGCCCGACGCGCCTGCATGGACCGCCTCGACGACCGCCGCGAACAGCGCGGGCGACGCGAGTGGCCGAGCCGCGTCGTGGACGAGCACGACCTGCGCGCTGGCCGGCACCGCCGCGAGCCCGGCGCGCACCGACCGGGCGCGTGTCGCACCGCCCTCCACGACCGCGTCGGCCGACGCGACGACGAGCCGGTCCTCGACGCTCGCGCGCGGGACGACGACGACGACGCCCGCCGCGACGCTCCTCGCGGCCGCCACGGACCACTCGAGGACCGTCCGGCCGCCGAGCAGCGCGAACTGCTTCGGCGCACCGAACCTCCGCCCCTCACCCCCGGCGACGACGATCGCCCACGTCTCGGGTTCCACGCCGCGCACCACGATCCGGGCTAGGGAAGAGCGGCGTTCAACCGCTCCTCCGCCTCGGCCTCGCTCACGCCGATCGCGAAGGTGAGCTCCGAGACGAGGATCTGGCGGGCGCGGTTCAACATCCGCTTCTCGCCTGCGGACAGCCCCTTGTCCTTGTCTCGGATCGACAGGTTCCGCACGACCTCGGCGACCTGGTAGATGTCGCCCGACTTCAGCTTCTCCACGTGGTTCTTGTAGCGACGGGACCAGTTCGTCGGCATGCGCGCCTCCTTCTTGCGAAGGACCGCGAACACCTCCTCGACCTCCTCGTCGTTGATCACCTCGCGAAGGCCGACCTCGTCGGTGTTGTCCGCCGGGACCATGAGCGTGAGGTCGCCGTAGGCGAGACGGAGCACGAGGTACTCGCGCTTCTCGCCGAACGCCTCCCGGATCTCGCGCTTCTCGACGACCGCGGCGCCGTGGTGGGGATAGACGACCTTGTCGCCGACGTCGAACACTGAGCGGCTCCTCGAGCTACGAAACGAACTGGCGCGCCGATGCCGGTCGGGCGGGGGCGCGGGGGCTCGCGGGACGACCGCCCACGGGTCCGGACATTCTACCTGTTCCACGCGCATGCGCCGTCGGGCTGCCGGCGCGCCCGTCCCGGCGGGGTGGCGGGCGCAACTGCCCGGGGCGGTCAGCTCGTGCGGTCGAGGATGCTCGACTCGGCGAAGCGGACCAGGCCGTCCTTCACGGACCGCGCCTGGTCGTCGCCGATGCCGGCGGCTTCGGCGATCTCGCGCGCGGGCGCGCGCATGAGGCGGTGGAGATCGCCGAAGTGGTCCACGAGCCGGCCGACGATCTCGCCCGACACGTGCGGGAGGCGGCGGAGCAGCCGCAGGCCGCGCGGCGCGAGCGCGCGGTCGAGGTCGAGCGGGGTGCCCTGGGCGTCGGCGAGCAGCGCCGCGAGCCGCTCGACGCCGAGGAGGTCGGCGATCGCGAGCGACGCGAGCCGGCCGACCACCTCGTCGGCCGAGCGGATGCCGTCGACGAGGTAGTCCTCGGCCACGAGGCGGCGGTCCTCGCGCACGCCCGCGGTGAGCTCGAGGAGCTGGAGCCGGAGCAGCCGGCCGTGCTCCCCGAGCTCGTCGAGCAGCTCGGAGATCTCGTCGGCCACTCGCACGACCATCTCGGCGCGCTGCAGCACGACGACGACGTCGCGCGCGGTGACGACGTCCTCGATCTCCGACGCGGTGAGCGCGGCGCTCACCTCGTCGAAGCGGAGCCGGAAGCGGTCGAGGGTCTGCAGCAGATGGTTCGCCCGGCCGACGAGGACGTCGGTCGAGCGCAGCTGGCGCTTCGTCGCGCCCTGGTAGAGCGTGATCGTGCCCATCTCCTCGGAGACCGCGACGACCTGGACCTCGACGCAGCGTGCGACGCGCTCGGCCGTGCGGTGGCGCGTGCCCGTCTCGTTCGTCGGGGCGGTCGGGTCGGGCACGAGGTGCACGTTTGCCCAGGCGATGCGCTCGCCGGTGCGGTCGAGCACGATCGCGCCGTCCATCTTCGCGAGCTCGGAGAGGCGCTGCGGGCTCATCTCGGCGTCGATGTGGAAGCCGCCGGAGCAGATCTCGAGGACCTCGGGCCCGTCACCGAGCACGATGAGCGCGCCCATCCGGGCGCGCAGGATGCGCTCGAGCCCGTCGCGGAGCGCGGAGCCCGGCACCACCTGCACGAGCAGCGCCCCAAGGGATCGAGACTCCTCGGTGCCCATCCGCGCATCGTAGCGAAGCGGTCACTCCGCGACCCGGGGCGCGGCCGCCGGACGATCGGCTGCCTGCCCGTGTCCCCGCGCGCGGCCGCGCGTGAGGCCGAGCGCCGCGACCGCGTCGGCGAGGGTCGCCACTCGCACGACCGACATCCCCGGGGGCGGGTCGGGGGCGCTCGGGGGGACGCACGCGCGCACGAAGCCGAGGCGACCGGCCTCCATGAGCCGGCGCTCGGTGTGGACGACCTGGCGGAGCTCGCCCGCGAGCCCGACCTCGCCGCACGCGACGAGGTCGGCCCCGAGCGGGACCCCCGTGGCGGCGCTCACGAGGGCGAGGCCGAGCGCGAGGTCGATCGCGGGTTCCGCTACCTTCACGCCACCGACGACGGACGCGAAGACGTCCATCGTCGCGAGCGAGCAGCCGGCCCGCTGCTCGAGCACGGCGAGCGCGAGCGCGAGACGCCCCGGCGGGATCCCCTGGACGGTCCGCCGGGGCGTCGGGAGCGGGCTCCGGGCGACGAGCGCCTGGAGCTCGACGAGGATCGGACGGCGCCCCTCGAGGACCGGGACGACGACGCTGCCCGCGACGCCCGAGCGGCGGTCGCCGAGCAGCAGCCTGCTCGGGTCGCCGACGCCGTCGAGACCGTGCTCGGTCATCTCGAACACGCCGAGCTCGCCGGTCGGCCCGAAGCGGTGCTTCGCGACCGTGAGGATCCGCAGCGCGTGGTGGCGCTCGCCGTCGAAGCTGCACACGGTGTCGACGAGATGCTCGAGCACCTTCGGCCCGGCGAGCGCGCCGTCCTTCGTCACGTGGCCGACGAGGACGGTCGCGACGCGGCGCGACTTCGCGAAGTGGACGAGCGCGGCCGCGCACTCCCGCATCTGGCTGACGCTCCCGCCGCCGGCGCCGACGGCTGGATCGGCGATCGCCTGGATCGAGTCGACGACGAGCAGGTCCGGCTCGGCGCGCTCGGCCGCCTCGAGGGCCGCCGGGAGCGACGTGGTCGCGACGATCGAGACGCCGGGGACCGCGGCCCCGAGACGCTCGGCGCGGCGGCGCACCTGCTCGGCGGACTCCTCGGCCGCGACGATGAGCGCGCTGCCGCCGCGGCCGGCCCACGCGGCGGCGAGCTGGAGGAGCAGCGTCGACTTGCCGACACCCGGCTCCCCGCCGACGAGGGTCACCGAGCCCGGCACGAGGCCGCCGGCGAGCGAGCGGTCGAGCTCGGCGAGGCCGGTCGGCCGCGGCGCGCCGCCGTCGAGCGGGACGTCCGCGAGCGCGACGGTCGACGCGGCGGCGTCCGCTCGCCCGGCCCAGCCCGGAGCAGCGGTGCTCCGGCCGGTGGGCCGGCGGACCTCCTCCTCGCGGAGCGAGTTCCAGGCGCCGCACTGCGCGCACTTCCCCGCCCACCGCGGGTGGGTCGCGCCGCACTCCCCGCACCGGTGGACGGTCCGCTCTCTCACGCGCCCGAGACTACGGGGCGGCTGTGCCACCTCGCGGGAGCGTCCCACCCTCCCGGTCGCTGCGCACGAAGGCCCCTGCGGGGGCCTAGGAGTCGGCTCCGGCCCCTGCGAGCTCGACCGGCGGGGGCTCGAGGCCCTCGACGGCGCGGAACACGATCTCGTCGCCCTCGGCGTCCACGATGATCGTCTCGCCGACCCGGAACTCCTTCCACAGGATCCGCTCGGAGAGCGGGTCCTCGATGAGCTGCTGGATCGCACGGCGGAGCGGGCGGGCGCCGAGCGCCGGCTCGTAGCCCTTCTTCGCGACGAGCTCCTTCGCGTTGCGCGTGAGCTCGAGGCCGATGCCCTGGCTGTCGAGCTGCTCGCGCACGCGCCGGATCATGAAGTCCACGATCTCGGTGACCTCGCTCATCTGCAGCTCGTGGAAGACGATGACCTCGTCGATCCGGTTCAGGAACTCCGGACGGAAGTGGCCCTTCAGGGCCTCCTGGACCTTCGCCTTCATGCGCTCGTAGGTCACGGCCTCGGTGGTCTTCGCGAAGCCGAGCGTGGCCTTGCGCAGGTCGGCCGTGCCGAGGTTCGAGGTCATGATCAGCACGGTGTTCTTGAAGTCGACCGTGCGCCCCTGCGCGTCCGTGAGGCGGCCGTCCTCGAGGATCTGGAGCAGCGCGTTGAACACGTCCGGGTGCGCCTTCTCGACCTCGTCGAACAGCACGACCGCGAACGGCTTGCGCCGGACTGCCTCGGTGAGCTGGCCGCCCTCCTCGTAGCCGACGTAGCCGGGGGGCGAGCCCACGAGCCGCGACACGGTGTGCTTCTCCATGTACTCGCTCATGTCGAGCTGGATCAGCGAGCTCTCGTCGCCGAAGAGCAGCTCGGCGAGCGCCTTCGCGAGCTCGGTCTTGCCGACCCCGGTCGGCCCGAGGAAGATGAACGAGCCGCTCGGGCGCTTCGGGTCCTTCAGCCCGGCGCGCGTGCGGCGGATCGCGCGCGAGAGCGCCTTGATCGCGTCCTCCTGGCCGACGATCCGCTTGTGCAGCTCGTCCTCCATGCGGAGCAGCTTCGCGGTCTCCTCCTCGGTCAGCTTGTAGACCGGGATGCCCGTCCAGTTCGCGAGGACCTCCGCGATGACGTCCTCGTCGACGACGTCGAACAGGTCGATCC
>Ga0307373_10003082_pt1 | contig 29426 bp, 29 predicted proteins | sample OX2MG_FD_202534 | JGI IMG/M metagenome (GOLD analysis project Ga0307373, IMG submission 202534) | Soil microbial communities from Risofladan, Vaasa, Finland - OX-2 | ecosystem: Environmental > Terrestrial > Soil > Coastal area > Acid sulfate soil | place: Finland: Risofladan, Vaasa | collected... | reverse complement strand
GCGGCGTGTGGGTGTTCTCGGGCACCAGCGACGGCAATGCGCTCGCCAACGCTATTGCGGCCCGCGGCGTGCCTGTGGTCCTGTCTGTCGCGACCGGGTACGGAGCCGAAGTGGCTCGGCACGATTGCCCCGGCGTTCATGTGCTGACCGGGGGGCACGGCACTGAGGCGCGCCGACAGCAACTGCGCCGGAGCGATCCGCAGGCCGTCATCGACGCCACGCACCCCTACGCGGCGGACATATCGGCGCAACTCATCGGCCTGACGCGGGAGCTGGGCTTGCCGTATCTACGCTTCGAGCGTCCCAGTGTCCTGGGCACGCATCCTGCGGAGTTGTGCGACGGCGCAGACGCCGCAGCGCATCGCGCCATCGAGCGGGGTCGGCGCATTTTTTTGGCGACCGGTTCCAAGGATCTGGCCACCTTCGTGCATGCCCAAGGCGCGCATGAGCGCCAATGGTTCGTGCGTCTGACCCCTGCGCCCGATTACCTGCGGCGTGCGCTCGAGCTCGGCGTGCCGCCCGGTCGGATCTGCGCCATGCAAGGGCCTTTCTCGCAGGCGTTCAACGAGGCTTTGTGGCGTGCCTGGGGCATCGATTGCGTGGTGACCAAGGACTCCGGCGAGGCGGGCGGTTTCAGTGCTAAAGCCGCGGCCGCAGCCGCGCTGGGCATCCCGCTTATCGTCATGCGCCGGCCGCGAATGGACTATCCGGCGCTCACCGATAATTTTGCCGGCGTGTTCGATGCGTTGACGCGCATGAGCGCAGTGGCCGCGCGATGAAGCCATTCATCCCCGTGACGGTCGTCACCGGCTTTCTCGGCTCGGGCAAGACGACCTTGCTATCGAACCTGCTCAAGCATGCGGGAGCACGTCGGCTCGCGATCCTGGTGAATGAATTCGGCAAGGTTTGCATCGACGGCGCGTTGCTGCGCAAATCCGGCCTCGAGCACGGCGGCGTGGAGGTGCACGATCTCAGCGGCGGGCTGGTCGCCTATAGCGAGGATGACCAGTTCCTGCCTGTCATGGCGGCAATTCGCGAACCGCGCAACCGGATCGACCACGTGCTAATCGAAACCTCCGGGCTCGCACTGCCTACGGCCGTCATGCAGGCGCTGCAGGGATCGGCGCTCGCCGAGGATTTCTGTCTTGATGCGACGCTCGCAGTGGTGGATACGCCGCTCCTGCTGAGCGGCTGCTTCGCCCCCGCCGCGGCAGGCCAGGCGGTGGCTGACGTGTTCAACCGGCAGCTCGAATTCGCCGACATCGTCGTGCTCAACAAGATCGATGCATTGCATGAGGGCGCGCTTCTTCAAGCCGAAACCCAGGTGCGGGAACTCGCCCCCGGCGTGCGGTTTCTGGAGCTGGCGTGGGGAGCGAGGCTCGATGCGCGGCTGACGTTGGGGTTACGTCTGCACGAAGCAAGCCCAGGTGCGCGGCCGCATCACGCTGGGCCCATCCACCATGCGCCGGGCGCCGATGCCGTGCCACTGCCGGCGCAAAGCCGGTTTGACGGCCATTCCCACGTCGGTTTCGCCCCCCATGTCCACGGCCTTGCCACGCACAAACACTTTCACGAACGCGATCCAGGCTGGCAATCGTTCGTGCTGTGCAGCGCCGAGTTTCAGCAGGCTGAGCAGCTTCGCACCGCCCTCATGGAAATCGCGCGGGCCGAGCCGATTCTGCGTTTGAAGGGCTTCGCCGCCGTGGCGGGCGAGTCCTGGCAACTGTTGGTCCAGGGCGTGCGTTCCCGGATCGAGTTGCGCTGGACGGGGGAGGAAGCGGCCTCGCGCTCCGAGATCGTGTTTATCGGATATCACCCGAATCGCGCCCGGGTCGCGGAGGTGCTTGGACGGCTGACGGGCACGCGTTGGGGCTGACTGCGATCGAGAGTGGAGTGAGGGAAATGGAAGCGATACATCTGACGAACGACTGGCTGGCGCTCATAGGCCTCGCGCTCCCGTTGGGCATGAAGCACGGCCTGGACCCGGACCATCTTGCGACCATCGACTCGTGGGCTCGTTTTAATGGGCGCCACAACAAGAAGGTGGCGCGCTGGTCCGGATTCCTATTCTCCGGCGGGCATGGCACGGTGATCATTGCCATCTCCCTCGTGGCGGGGACACTCTCGGGTCCCTGGACAGTGCCGCACTGGACCGAGGCGTTCGGCGCCTGGATATCCATAGGCATCCTCACCTTGCTCGGATTGGTGAATCTGCGCGCGGTGCTGAGGACACCGACCCACGAAGTGGTGCACAGCGTCGGAATCAAGGGACGCTTTCTTGGGCGCCTGCAGCAGACCGACAATCCACTGATCATGTTCGGCATCGGGGCACTTTTCGCGCTTTCGTTCGAGACCATCAGCCAGATCAGCCTTTACGCCCTGGTAGCCGCGCAGTTCGGCGGATGGCGCCACGCGCTCGCGCTAAGCGCCGTGTTTACGTTCGGAATGATCGCAACCGACGGCATCAACGGTATGTGGGTCTCGCACCTGATTCACCGTTCCGACCAGTTCGCTCCGCTCGCCTCGCGCGTCATGGGGTTGACTGTCGCGCTGTTGAGTCTTGGCGTGGCGGCGATGGGCCTTGCCCAGAATCTGTCTCCCAGCATCGCGGCGTGGAGCGACGGAAAGGCGCCCTATTTCGGGTGGGGCATCATCGCGGTGATTGCCGTGAGCTTTGCCGTCGGCCTGGGCCTCGCCCACCGTCGGAATCCGAATTCCTCGTACCGCAGTCGCTAGGCGCGCGGTTTGCCGCAGGAGAACGCCATGTCCGATGCCAAGAATGACGGTTTGGAAATCCGCCACGCCGAACGCATGAAGCGCAAGAAAGGGGTGATCGACGGGAAGATCGCCGCATCACGGACCGACCGCGGCGTGCTCGTCGTCAATACCGGAGTCGGCAAAGGCAAATCGAGTTCCGGTTTCGGCATGGTCGCACGAGCCTTGGGCCACGGCATGAACGTCGGCGTGGTGCAGTTTATCAAGGGCCGGTCCGATACCGGCGAGTCGGCCTTCTTCCGTCGTTTCCCGAACGAAGTTCGGTTTCACGTCATGGGCGAGGGATTTACCTGGGAGACGCAGGATCACGCGCGTGACGTCGCGATGGCGCACGCGGCTTGGACTCAGGCGCGCGCGCTGCTTGGCGATGCCTCAATCGGGCTCGTCCTGCTCGATGAGCTGGCGGTCGCCCTGAAGCACCGCTATCTCGCCCTCGAACAAGTTCTCGCCGATCTTGCGGCACGGCCCGTGCACCAGCACGTGGTGATCACCGGGCGCGGCGCGCCGCCAGAACTGATTGCGGCCGCCGATACGGTAACCGAAATGCTCTTGGTGAAGCATGCCTTCGCCGCCGGGGTGCGGGCGCAAAAGGGAATCGAGTGGTAACGACCCGGCCGGCGCTTTTTGTCGCTGCCCCGGCTTCCAACCAAGGCAAGACCACCATCGCCGCGGGGCTCGCCCGTTTGCACGCGCGGCGCGGCCGGCGGGTGCAGGTGTTCAAATGCGGCCCGGATTTCCTCGACCCGCAGATCCTCGCCGTCGCGAGCGGGGCGCCGGTCTATAACCTGGACCTTTGGATGTGCGGCGAGGAGGACGCCGCCGCACGCCTGCACGGCGCCGCGCTCGAAGCGGACCTGATCCTGGTGGAGAGCGTGATGGGGCTTTACGACGGCTCGCCTTCGGGCGCCGACATCGCGCGGCGCTTTCGGATGCCCGTGCTCGCCGTGATCGACGGCGCCAAGATGGCGCAGACTTTCGGTGCGGTGGCGCTGGGTCTTTCGAACTACCGGCCGGGCCTCACCTTTGCCGGGGTCTTCGCCAATCGGGTCGGCAGCCCGGGTCACGCCGCCATGCTGCGCGACAGTCTGCCGCCGGACCTGACTTGGCTCGGTTGCCTGGCGCGTGACACCGAAGCAACGCTGCCGGAGCGACACCTCGGGCTGGTCCAAGCCGCCGAGGTGGGCGATCTCCTCGCGCGCATTGACCGGGTGGCCGATGCTCTGGAGGGGACGGAGGCAGCCGCTTTGCCGCCGCCAGTGGAGTTCGTCGCCGCTGCTGCTCCGCGCGTGGTGCCGCGGCTGCTGGAGGGCGTGAGGATCGCGGTCGCGCGCGATGCGGCCTTCTCGTTCATTTATCCAGCTAATCTGGACTGCCTCGCCGCGCAGGGCGCCCGGCTGGTTTTTTTCTCCCCCGTGTGCGACCGGCAGCTTCCGTCTTGCGAGGCGCTCTGGCTGCCTGGCGGCTACCCGGAATTGCATCTCGCCCGACTCTCCGCGAATGCCGACATGAAAAGCGCCATCCGTGCGCACCATGAGCGCGGTAGACCGGTGCTCGCCGAATGCGGCGGAATGTTGTACCTCCTGCAATCGCTTACCGATACGCAGGGGCAGAGCGCGACGCTCTCCGGCTTGCTGCCCGGCCACGCCGTCATGCAGCCCCGGCTTGCGGCCCTGGGGCCGCAGCACGTGAACCTTCCGGAAGGAGAGCTGCGCGGTCACACTTTTCACTACTCACGCCTGCACACCTCCTTGGCGCCGATTGCTCGGAGCAGGTCTCCAATCGGTCGCGCGGGCACCGAGCCCGTGTATCGCGTCGGACAACTCACCGCTTCGTACGTGCATTTGTACTTTCCATCCAACCCGCAGGCGGCGGCGCGCCTGTTCATGCGATGAGCGATCAATTGCGTTTTACCGAAGCCGAACGGGCCGCGGTTTACCGCGCCATTGCCGAGCGGCGGGACATGCGCCATTTCCGATCCGATCCGGTGAACCCGCAGACGTTGGCTCGCCTCCTGGAGGCGGCTCATCGGGCGCCGAGCGTCGGCCTGATGCAGCCCTGGCGCTTCATACGCGTAAGCGATCGCGCATTGCGCAAGCGCATTCACGCCCTCGTTGAGCAGGAGCGGCACAGAACCGCTGAGGCACTTGGCGCGCGTCATGACGAGTTCCTGCGCCTCAAGGTCGAAGGCATTCTCCAGTGCGGCGAACTCCTGGTCGCAGCACTCACCGATGGGCGGGAGCGGCACATTTTCGGACGCAGAACCCTGCCGGAGATGGATCTCGCATCGGTCGCGTGCGCTATTCAGAACCTTTGGCTCGCCGCCCGTGCCGAGGGGCTCGGCATGGGCTGGGTGTCGCTATTCGAGCCGATGGATCTTGCCCAATTGCTGGAGATGCCGCCGGGAGCCAAGCCGGTGGCCATCCTGTGCCTCGGGCACGTCGAGGCGTTTTATCCGGCACCGATGCTGGAACTGGAGGGCTGGATCCGCGGGCGCCCGTTGAAGGAACTGGTGTTCCACGACACCTGGGGAAATTTGGAAAGTCCGGCGTGAGCACTGCCACGATCCGTGAACCGCGACGCGCGTCCGGCGAGCTGCAGGCACCCGTCGATAGCGTTGCGCATTTGTACGCCGTCGCTGCGCGCGCGGAGGCACCCGGGGCATGACCGCCGTGACCCTCGTATTGGTGGCGCTTGCGCTCGATGCCGCGCTCGGCGAGCCGCGGCGGTTTCACCCCCTCGTCGGCTTCGGCAGGCTCGCCCAGGCGACGCAGGCGCGGCTATACGGGCCGGCGGACATGACGGCACGGAAAAGGAGGTGGCGCGGGTTACTCGCAGTGGCGATTCTGATTGCGCCGTTCGCGCTGGTTGCAGCAGCAGTGCGCCAAACGCTCTTTGGCGCTGCGCTCGATGTGATGCTGCTGTATTTCGCCATTGGCTGGAAGAGCTTGGGTGAGCACGCCGTACGCGTACGCGACGCCTTGCGTGTTGGCGATCTTCCCGCAGCGCGCGCGGCAGTGGGCCTGATGGTGAGTCGCGACACGGAGGCGATGAATGCCGGCGATGTCTCCAAGGCTGCGATTGAATCGGTGCTTGAAAACGGCAACGACGCGATCTTCGGCGCGATTTTGTGGTTCGTGATCGCCGGCGGCGCCGGCGCACTCGCCTACCGTTTGGCCAACACGCTCGACGCGATGTGGGGCTACCGCACCGCGCGCTATCGTGATTTCGGTTGGGCAGCGGCGCGGCTCGACGACGTGTTGAACTTCATTCCCGCACGATTTACCGCCCTGAGCTATGCGCTCGCCGGGCGCACGCGCCCCGCGCTCGCGTGCTGGCGCGCGCAGGGCGTGCGCTGGAAGAGCCCGAACGCCGGACCGGTGATGGCAGCGGGGGCGGGAAGCCTGGGCATCGTGCTGGGTGGACCGGCTTGCTATCACGGCGAGCAACAAATGCGGCCTGCGCTGGGCTGCGGGCGTGCGCCCGCGTCCGACGACATCGATGGCGCGCTCGCTTTGATCCGTTGGAGCCTCGCGATCTGGATGGCGGTACTGTTGGGAGGATCAGTTCTTGTCCGATATGTCTTGCCTTGACGCACCGTCCCTGCTGCTCCACGGCGGGCGGCTGCGGGAGGCGGCCGCGCGCTACGGCATCGCGCTCGATGTATGGATGGATCTCTCCACGGGCATCAACCCGAACGGCTGGCCGGTGCCGGCGCTGCCGCCCTCGGCGTGGTCGCGACTTCCGGAAGACGACGACGGGCTTGAGGACGCGGCGCGCCATTACTACGGAACCGATGTGCTGTTTGCCGTCGCGGGCACGCAGGCGGCGATCCAGGCATTGCCGCCGTTGCGGGCACTTTGCCGCGTGGGCGTCCTCCATCCCGGTTACGCCGAGCACGCGCATGCCTGGCAGCGCTGCGGACACACGGTCCTGACAGTCCCGGCGGAGCGAGTTGCGGATGCCGCCTCGTCCGTGGATGTACTGGTGCTCACCCATCCCAACAATCCCACGGGCGCGCGCTTTTCGAGTGCACAACTGCTCGGCTGGCACGCGGAACTTGCCGCGCGTGGCGGCTGGCTCGTCGTGGACGAGGCCTTCATGGATGCCACGCCCGCAGATAGCCTCGCACCTTATTGCCCGCGCCCCGGGCTCATCGTATTGCGCTCACTGGGCAAGTTCTTCGGGCTCGCCGGCACGCGCGTCGGATTCGTGATCGCGCCTGCTTTGTTATTGCGGCGCCTGCGCGCCACGCTTGGCCCATGGTGCGTGGCCGCCCCCTCGCGCTGGGTTGCAACTCACGCAATGCGTGATCGCGCGTGGCAGCAGAGTGCGCGGACGCGGCTGCTCTCCGAAGGCGAGCGGCTTGCGGCCTTGTGCGCGCGACATGAGCTCGCGCCGCAGGGCGGCTGTGCGCTGTTTCAGTGGGTTCGGACGGAACGCGCCGCCGGGCTGCACGAGCGGCTCGCGCGGCGCGGGATCCTCACGCGCCTGCTCGCCGATCCGCCAGGCCTGCGCTTCGGCCTGCCCGGCACTGAAAGCGCTTGGGCGCGCCTGGAGACGGCGCTCAGCGAGGCAACCGGTCGATGACTAGTCGCACCTTAATGATCCAGGGCTGCACCTCGGACGCCGGCAAGAGCCTGCTCGCGACGGCGCTGTGCCGGGTGCTCAAGCGCCGCGGCGTCGCGGTCGTGCCGTTCAAACCACAGAACATGGCTTTGAATAGTGCGGTGACCGTAGACGGCGGCGAGATCGGTCGTGCGCAAGCCGTGCAGGCGCAGGCGTGCGGCCTGCCCCCGCACACCGACATGAATCCCGTGCTGCTCAAGCCCAACACCGACCTCGGCGCCCAAGTGATTGTCCATGGCCACGCGGTAGGCACATTGGACGCACGCGCTTACCATGATTACAAGCGCGTGGCGCAAAAAGCCGTGCTCGACTCTTATGCGCGGCTGCAGGCGCGCTACGAGGCGATCGTCGTCGAGGGCGCAGGAAGCCCGGCGGAAATCAATCTGCGCGAAAACGACATCGCCAACATGGGTTTCGCAGAGGCAGTCGATTGCCCGGTGATCCTTATCGCCGACATCGACCGCGGAGGGGTGTTCGCGCATATCGTCGGCACGCTCGCCGTATTGAGCGAGACCGAGCGCGCGCGCATCGCCGGTTTCGTGATCAACAAGTTCCGCGGCGACCTTGCCCTGCTGCAGCCGGGCCTTGACTGGCTTGAGCGCGAAACCGGTAAGCCCGTGCTCGGTGTGCTGCCCTATCTGCACGGGCTGCACTTGGAGGCGGAGGATGCCTTGCCTGTCAGTCGCGACCGTGACACAGCCGGCGAGGGCTTGCGTGTCATCGTGCCGGCGCTGCCGCGTATCAGCAATCACACCGACTTCGATCCGCTGCGCTTGCACCCGCAGGTGAATCTACGCTTCGTCGGGCCGGGTGCGGCGATTCCGCCCGCCGATCTGATCGTATTGCCGGGCTCCAAATCGGTGTGCGCCGATCTCGACTGGTTGCACGCCAACGGCTGGACGCGCGCCATCCTGCGCCATCTGCGTTACGGCGCTCGGCTGATCGGCCTGTGCGGCGGTTTTCAGATGCTTGGGCGCGCCATTCACGACCCCCTCGGCATCGAGGGCCGGGCAGGCAGCCGACAGGGGCTCGCGCTGCTCGACATGGAGACGACGCTTGAGCGCGAGAAGCAATTGCGCAACGTGCGCGGCACGCTGGTGTTGGAGAACGCACCCGTCTGGGGCTACGAGATTCACGCCGGCGTGACGGCCGGCGCCGCGCTCGCTCGCCCCGCCACGCGGCTCGCGACCCACCACGATGGCGCTCTGAGCGAAGACGGCCACATCCTCGGTACCTACTTGCACGGCCTGTTCGAGTCGCGCATGGCCTGCGATGCGCTGCTGCGCTGGGCAGGGCTGGAAACCCCGCAAACACCCGACTATGAGCGGTTGCGCGAAGACGGGATCGAGCGTTTGGCCGATGCCTTGGAGACTCACCTTGACCTGTCCGCTGTCTTTGGACTAGTCGATCTTACGATGGGAGCACACCAATAAAAACCTTAATCCTAGGCGGCGTGCGCTCGGGCAAAAGTCGCCTTGCCGAACGGCTGGCGGCACAAAACGGCCTTGCCGTCACCTATGTCGCCACGGCGACAGCGGGCGACGCGGAAATGCGCGAGCGCATTGAAGCGCACCGGGCGCGCCGACCTAACGAGTGGAAGCTCGTCGAAGAGCCGCTCGCCGTGGGCAAGGTGCTGCGCGCGCATGCGCTCCCCGGCCGCGTGCTGATCGTCGATTGTCTGACGCTGTGGCTCACCAATCTGCTGATGGATGCAGATCCGCAAACGCTTGTGCGCGAGCGCGAGAATTTGCTTACGGTGCTGCCAACCCTTGCCGGCGAGATTCTGTTGGTGAGCAACGAGACCGGCCTCGGGATCGTCCCGTCGGGCGAGCTCGCGCGCCGCTTTTGCGACGAGGCCGGCATGTTGCATCAGGCGCTGGCCGCGTGTTGTGACCGCGTCATCCTCACCGTCGCAGGATTGCCGTACTTACTGAAAGGAGTATCGCTGTGACCGACAATATCGAATGGCTGAACATGCCTATTGCCAAGCGTCACGAGGAGGCGCGACGCGCAGCCGAGGCGCGCCAGCAAATTCTCACCAAACCGCCCGGCGCACTGGGCTTCCTTGAGCACATCGCGATTCAGTTGGCTCACCTGCAGGGCCGCGCGCAGCCGCGCGTCCAGCGCGTGCACATCGCCGTCTTCGCGGGCGACCACGGGGTGGCCGCCGAAGGCGTGTCGGCCTTTCCGCAGGCGGTCACGGGCGAAATGGTGCGTAACTTTGCGGGCGGGGGCGCCGCCATCAGCGTTCTCGCGCGCGAGCTTGGCGCCGCCCTTGAGGTGATCAATCTCGGCACGGTGAATGATCCGGGTCCGGTCGAGGGCGTCATGGATTATCGCCTCGGCCCCGGTACGGCCAATTTCGTCGTCGAACCGGCCATGACCGAACGCCAACTCGCTCGTGCCCTGAACGCCGGACGCGAGACGGCGGAACGCGCGAGGGATGCTGAGGCCGAGCTTTTCATCGGCGGCGACATGGGTATTGGCAACACCACCGCGGCGACCGCGCTCGGTTGCGCTCTGCTCAAGCTCCCGCCGCGGCAGCTCGCGGGCCCCGGCACCGGACTCGATACGAACGGTGTCGCCCGCAAGGCCGCGGTCATCGAGCGTGCGATCGCGTTGCATGGGGCGCACTTGGGCTCGCCTCTCGAAGTCCTGCGGCGCGTGGGCGGTTTCGAGATCGCGGCGCTTGTAGGTGGCTACATCACCTGCGCCCAGATGGGTATACCGGTGCTGGTGGACGGCTTCATCAGTTCGGCGGCGGCGCTTGTCGCGATGCGAGTGCGGCCAGGAACCGAGACGTGGTATCTGTTCGCGCATGCTTCGGCGGAACCGGGCCATCGCCACCTGCTTGCCGCCTTGGAGGCCCGCCCGCTGCTCGACCTTGGCATGCGCCTGGGAGAAGGCAGCGGCGCAGCGGTGGCGGTGCCGCTGCTACAGCTCGCGTGCGCGCTGCATAACGGCATGGCCACGTTCGAACAAGCCGGCGTGTCGGGAAAACTGTGAGGCGGAGCCCCGAAACCACGGTCGATCTGCTGCGCCACGGGGTGACTGCGCGAGGAGGTTTTCTCGGCAGCCTCGACGAACCTCTGACGTTGCTCGGGCTGGAGCAGATGCGGGCGGCGGTGAGGGACGACGGGCCGTGGGATGTTATCGTCAGTTCGCCGCTCGCGCGCTGTGCCGACTTTGCGCGCGAATTCGCCAAGCGCCAGGGCATCGCGCTTCATTTCGATGAACGGCTACGCGAGCTGCACTTCGGCGAGTGGGAAGGAATGAGCGCCGAACAGCTGATGCAGACTCAGCCCGACGCGCTGGCGCGTTTCTGGGACGACCCGTACTGCCATCCGGCGCCCGGGGGCGAAACCTTGAGTGCCTTCGAAAAGCGCGTGCTCACGGCCTGGCGCGATCTTGTCCGATGTTACGCCGGGCACCGTGTGCTAGTGATTGCCCACGGCGGCGTCATTCGCATCATCCTGTGCCGTGTACGAGGACTCCCGCGCACGGCACTCTTGCGTCTCGGCGTACCGCATGCCTCGCTGCACCGCGTCACCGCGAGGGATTCGGCAGCGCTCGCGACGAGCCACCACATTACACGATAGCGTGTTGCGCCCCTTCCTGATCGCCCTGCAATTCCTTACCCGTTTGCCGATCCGATTGCGGGAAGAACCGGATGCGCGCGAAGTCGGGCGCTCTGTTCTTTGGTATCCGCTTGTCGGGCTCCTGATCGGCATGCTGCTGGCGGGACTTGCGGCCCTGATGGCACCGCGCATGCCGCACCTACTGGGTGCGGCGCTGCTGCTCACCGCTTGGGTGCTCGTCACCGGCGCATTGCATCTGGACGGCCTCGCCGACAGTGCCGACGCCTGGATCGGCGGGGCGGGCGATCGCCACAAGACGCTGGCGATTATGAAAGACCCTTATTGCGGCCCGGCGGCAGTGGTTATCTTGGTAACGGTGCTACTTGTCAAGTTTGCGGCATTGGCCGCTCTGGTTGCGGCAGGGAACTGGAAGGGAATCCTGCTCGCCCCGCTCCTGGGTCGCACGGCGCTGCCGTTATTGTTCCTTACCACGCCCTACGTGCGGCCGGGCGGACTGGGGGCCGCCATGTCCGCCCATCTGCCGCGCAAGGCGGCAGGGATAACCGTCCTCGCCGTCGCGGCCAGCATCGTCATCGCCACTGGCGGGAAGGGTGTCTGGATGGTAATGGTCGGGTTCGGGACATTTCTCCTGCTTCGGCAGCTGACGATGCGCCGCATCGGTGGCACGACAGGAGACACTGCGGGGGCGTTGGTCGAACTCGTCGAAACCGCGATCGTAGTGCTTGGTGCTATCTGCGCGTCATGACATACGGCTCTATGTGTGGATGAGATTTGGGTGAACTGTTCGCCAACAGCGCTCGCTCGTGGCAGGTCATTGTCAAAGGCGTTCACGTCGCCCTTTCATAACCGCCTTGAGCGAAGGCATGTTGTTCCCCGTTCAGCTATTCCGCAAGCGGATCCGGACACCGGACTGAGCGCGCACCTCAGCGTCAGCGGCGTAATGCGCCTTGACCCATGACTTGTTATTGAGGAAAATGCTTGCGACCGTTCGGTTCGAGAAAACGGAACACGGTGCGAATCCGTGGCGGGCCCGCCGCTGTATCCGGGGACGGGCGCTGCAAGGTCGCAAGACCGGCCACTGACGGGGGCCACTCCGCCGGGAAGGCGCAGCGCTTCGGCTGATCCGGTAGTCAGAAGACGCCTCGAACCGATTCGGAGTCCCGGCAAGGGCTCCGGCATAACCGCATGCTTAAGCGTGCCGTTAGCCGGGGCCCTTTTCATTTCTAGACACACAAGGAGCAGATCATGACGCAGACAACACCAACGCAACAGCGGCAGCCGGCCCCAACGGGTACCGGTGTACAACCGGCCGCGCCGAGCATCGCCTTACGCAAGAGCTGTAACCCCAACGGCGTCGGCCTCTCGCACTACGTGCTGATGGACAGGAAAGCGGCCAAGTGACCGGGGTCGGTCGCGCCCAGCGAGGCAGCTCCGGGCTGGCTGTTGTGGACATTGGTCACGCCATCTATGCCGCCGTCACCGACCCGGACACCGCCTTCTGGGCGCTGATCGACAAATCACGCATCGCGGAGGAACTGGCCGGAGGCCGACTGCTTGACGCCTATCGCGCCAAGGCTGGCGAGTTTGCCCGCGAGCTGCATGCGCTGCGCTTCGAACTCAAGCCCTCCGCGGTGTACCTCAACCCGACGGAGCGTTGCAACCTCAACTGCACCTACTGCTATCTGCCGGCCCCCCAGCGCAGCGGCGGCAGCCACATGTCGGAGCCGACGCTGATGGCCTCGCTGCGGCGCCTGCGTCGCTACTTTCGCTCGGTCATGCCCGAGGGGCGCAAGCCTCGCGCCATCTTTCACGGCGCCGAGCCACTCATGAATAAGGCGGCGATGTTCGCCGCCATGGACGAATTTGCCGATGATTTCGCCTTCGGCCTGCAGACCAACGGCACGCTGCTTGACGACGCGGCGGTCGAGTTCCTCACCGCACGCAACATCAGCATCGGCCTCTCGCTCGACGGCCCGGTGGCCGGCATCACGGACGCCACGCGCCGCACCTGGGGTGGTAAGAGCGTGCACGGCAAGGTGCTGGCGGCGATGGCTAGGCTAAGGGGCTACGGTTCCTGGAGCGTCATTACCACCTGTACCACGGAGAACTTGCCGTACCTGACACAGATGGTCGAGTTCTTCCACGAGCGCGAGGTGCCGACCTGCATGCTTAACACCGTGCGCTGCACGCTGCCCGGAGCGCGCGTCGTCAAGCCCGATGACGGTGACATGGCCGGCGCTTTCTTCGCTGCGCTGGACCGCACTCACCAGCTCTATCGCGAAACCGGACGCAAGCTCATAGTCGCCAACTTCGCCAATATCTTGATTGCGATCCTCGCCCCGACGGCACGGCGGCTAATGTGCGATATTTCGCCGTGCGGCGGCGGCCGCGCGTTTTTCGCGCTGGCGGCGGACGGTAGCCTGTACCCGTGTAGCGAATTCATTGGCGTGCCGCGCTTCAATGGGGGCAAGTTGCTCGCCGGTGACATCGACTCCGGTGTGGAAGCGGCACTCGCCTCGCCTGCTTTCCGCATGGTCACCGCACGCGATGTTGACGACTTCTCGCCCTGTGGCGATTGCGCCGTCCGCCAGTTCTGTGGCTCGCCGTGCCCCGCCGAGGCGCACGAGATGAACGGCGGCATGGACAAAACCGGCGCCTTCTGCGATTTTTACAAGAATCAGGTGAACTACGCGCTGCGCCTAATCGCCGACGACAAGGCCCGCAATTACCTCTGGGATGGCTGGGACGAGGACACGCAAACGGTGTTCGATCTGACCGCCTAGCCGAACTGTGCGGATATTGGAGATGGACCATCTGCGGCATCGCTACCGACCCGCCGCCGCGGATGAGGCCCAGCGACAGACCGACAAATCCTCCCGATACGAGGGACAGGGCGACTTGGGCAGCGGTCATTGCTCGGGGCGACGTTGTGGCGCCTCTTGAAGGGACTGCCCATTGAGCGGCCGATGTACCAGGCGCGCTCCATTGCGGCCTGGTCGGGGCTCGAATAGCGGGGCCGCACACAATCTCACCTCAATGCGGTAACGGCGCGCTCTACGGGCGGTACGGGACCCAGCCACGGTGGGCAGAGAAGTACCGATTCTTCCCGCCCGGCGGTCCAGGCGCACCGGCGGGCCTCTCAAATAGTCGCGTGCGCGATTTGCGGGGGTATCGCAAGCTGCTTCCGAACCCGCCTCGCCCGCCAAATCCGCGTCGTGCGTAGCTAGGCTCATGAAGGTCGGCGACGCGCGTCTCCCCCGGGAGCGCGGGCGACTCGACCACCTCCCTGACTTCTTACACGTTGGGGTGGTCCATCTCGTGCTCGAGGTGGTCCATAGAGCACACAAAAAAAGCCGGTGAGCCCTTTTGATGGGGTCACCGGCTTACGGGACTCCGCAGGAGGAGGAGGAGGAACCCCGTTGCGCGATTGTATACCGAAGTACGCTGCACGGCACAATGACGCATCGTCCTGAAGATGATATTGCAAAACATAGCGACGTCTTGTCATATGCTTATTGGACTATTCGATGCTTGAATGCAGCGCAACATTTGAACGCGAATGCTGTCTCCGATTGAATAGGTAAGATTTGAGGGGCCTTCAGGAAGTCGTGTGGGTAAATTAAGGGGGTAAATCGAGCATTTCCCGAGTGGAATACAGTGTTTTCTGGGCTGCTCGAAACTGGGATGACTTCTGGATGGCCAATAAAGCGAAGCGACGGCGGCGGCTGTGGGACGCGTACGCCTTCCCCGGATTTCGTCCGCAAAGCACGGCGCGTGGTGTGTTCGGTGATCCGAAGGCACGTGTCATCACTCTTGTACGGCGGTCAAAAAATGCTCTGCGGGAGCTGCGGACAGGCGCACAGGGGTTGGTACGACGGGCGAGTGCGCCGCACGCGAGACCTGTCCTGCGGCGATGCGCGCATTTACCTCGAATTCGAGGTGCGGCGCCTGCGGTGCAAGAGCTGCGGCACAGTGAAGCGCGAGCGCCTGGAGTTTCTTGCCGACAATCCGTTCTACGCCAAGCGCTTTGCCCATTACGTGGGCCGGCGCTGCCGATCGAGTTCGGTCAAGGACATTGCCTAGGAGTTCAATCTCGACTAATGGGACACGGTCAAGGCGATGGAAAAGCAGTGCATGGTGGCGCAGTTGGCGAAGGCGGGCACGCCCGGACCCAAGGTAATCGGCATCGACGCGGTGCCGCAGGACGCGACGCAGCCGACATGCCAGCTGTCGCCTTCCACACGATGCGCCATTGCGGCAATTCGTGGTTGGCACAGTTGGGGGTTGCCGCCGAGATGCGGGCGCGCCTTGGCGGGTGGTCGGTGTGGGGCGCGACAATCATCTTGTCCGGCCGCCCTCGCACCGGGGTGCGTCTAAATTCTTTGCGCCAGATCAACAACCCCGCGGTCTGCTGAGAGCGGCGACGTCTTGGTGGTCTAAAAGAAATACTGGGTTGAGATTGTTGGTTCAGGAAAACGGAGGTCGACCATGACCCTGTTTGCGTTGATCGCCCTCGGGGCGACGGTGGCGTTCCTGATACTCGGCATCAACTCCATGGTCCACGGGGGCGAGTACGACCGGGTGCACGGCACCCGCTACATGGCGCTGCGGGTCGCTTCCCAAGGCGCAGCGTTACTCTTCCTAGTGTTTGCCATGCTGGCGACGATGCGTTGAGTTTGCCAGCGCCAGCAGTGGCGGAACTCTGCTCTAGTCCGGCGGGTGCTCCCGCTGTGGGGAGCGGGGCGTACGCTCGGTTCCTCAGCAAAGAAAGTTCCTGCGCCGAACCGCTTGGCCTGAGCGCGAATCTTGGGGTAGGCCCGCTGAAATCAGCGTCCGCGATCGCTGAAATCCGCACACTGAATGCGCGGAGCCGGCACTGGACCAGTGAGAGCAGCACGCGTGCCATTGGCTCGCGGCGCTGCCAGAGCCCTCATCGTGGCCATGTGGCGCCAGTACCGGCGCACGCCCGGTGCCAACCTAGACATGGAGATGGGCTCGTTCTGCCGCCGGTTTGAGTCAAATCGCCTCCGCGTACATCGCTTTCACTATAGTGCTTCCAAATGGGAGCTTGTGCGAGGCTGGCTCGAGCGTGCTGAACATTCCGGCGGCGAGTAGCTGTTTGCGCCTTTCTCGTCTTGTCCTCTCAGGACCTCAATCGAAGTTCGAGCACGTGAAGGCATCGGATCGAAAGGCTCGGGCCGCCGCCCTCGTCACATCGCACCAGTCGTTTCTGTACCCCATGGCGCTGCGCCGGGCTGTCGGCATGCAGCCATATGCCCGAAGCGCGAGTCCTGCTGCAGGTACAGCAGATTGCAAAACGGGCAAGGTATGATTCGGGCATGACGCTCAAGGACCGGATCTACTGGCGTAGCGAGGCCGGTGAACGCGCGTTGACCTCAGGGGATCCATCGGTCCCGTCAGACTATCGCCGTATCCTCAGGTTCGTTGAACGGCGCACGCACTCGGCGGTCATCCGCGGCTGTTTGCGGCAGTTTCCCGACGCGCTGCTCGCCGATTGGCTGGACGAGCTGGAGGAGATCGGTTTTCTCGTCTCGAAGCGGGCGGACATTACGCATGACCTCCACTTCCGAGAGCTCCTCGAGGCGCAGCAGGCCGCACGAGCATCCCTGGCGCCCGAAGATCTGCGCCGCATAGAAAACCAAGCGACTACAGCTGGCGCAGCGCTCGAGGGCCAGGGCGCATTTCTTTCACTGGATCGGCTCGCCAATCGCGACCCCGTCAACAAGAAGCCCCGGGAGATCACCGTTCTCATCGTGGAGGACGACCCGGATCAAGCGGCGCTGGCAGGCCTTCGGGTGGGCATGGCCGGTTACCAGATACGCGTCGCCCCAAGCTGCAGGGAATTCGTAGAATTGCTTCACACCCATGGCCTCCCGGATCTTGTGTTGCTCGACGTCATGCTCCCCGATCTGGACGGGTTCGAGATCCTGGCCAGCATGCGTCACCATCCCACGATCGCGTTGCTGCCGGTCATCTTGCTGACGGCGCTGGTCGAGCAAGAGAACATTCGCCGTGGGTTGGCGCTAGGTGCCGATGGATACATCACCAAACCCTACAGCAAGAAAATCCTCACGGAAACGATCCGCGAAGTGCTTAAGCACTGTTGACCGCCGCGTGGAACGGATCCATCTTTTCAGCAAGCGTTGATCCTATATCTATCCCGAAAGTCGTTTGACGTTGCCGCTTCTCCGTTGCGACAGTACGGGTCGACCTAAAGCCAACGTTGGGATCAAAGATCAGAGGGCGGTGGAGATCAACACCTCTTCCGCGAGAAGAGGCTACACGCTGCCAGAATGGCGCGTAATCGAAGCTTGGTGCGTGCACAGCGGCCGCCCGACCGTGCCGGCGTCCAGCGCGGCGCGCGGGTGAAGTGGGATGCCCCGCGAACCCGCCGCGGCTGAACTTCGGATGCGGGCCTGTGGCCGACAGCGCGGCCTGGTTCGTGAGGCAGGCTGATTTGGCCATCAAAAAGGTCTCCCAATTTGATCTGATCCGGGTTCCGGACAGAGCTCCGACTCGCGTACCCAGGGTCTGCGTTCGCTCGCAAGATGTACTCCGGCCGTAATGCGATGGTGAAAGTTGTCTCGGCCGCAGGCAAAATGGCCGATAGCGGCGGGGGAAAATACCCGGGACTTTGACGCAGCGCCCTCGGATCGCCGGAAGCCGGACGGTTGCGGGCATCGAGAGGAATTTGCAGGCCGTGCGCAAGATCTCAAAAAACGCCGTGGACGTCGAACTGAGCGCGGTCATCGTTGCCGTCACGGCGGAGGATCCGCGGGTGCTCACGGTTCGGGACGGCAGCGCGCTACCTTCCGGGCCGTTCGAATCGGGCCATCGCACGCCGCAACAGGGGTTACGCTCCTGGGTCGAGCGCCAGACGCACCATCCGTTGGGTTATCTCGAACAGCTTTACACGTTCGCCGATCGGGACCGGATCCAGAACGACGGGGACGGGCGCGCCGTTTCCATCAGTTATCTCGGCCTCACGAGAGAGATCCCAGCTCGGGGGGCGGGTCAACCCCAATGGCGCAACTGGTACCAGTATTTCCCTTGGGAGGACTGGAGATTCGGGGCTCCATCGCTTGTGACCGGAGTCATTGGGCCGCAGCTCAGGGCTTGGATCCGCGCGGCGGCCGACCCCGCTACACGCCGCGAGCGCGAGGAGCGCGTCGAGATTACCTTCGGGCTCGCGGGGCATCGCTGGAACGAGGAGCTTGTCCTTCAGCGCTACGAGCTCCTTTACGAGGCGCGTTTGATTCCCGAGGCCGGGCGGCGCAAACCGATTGATCGCGTTGTGCCGGGCCAAGCGATGGTGCATGATCATCGTCGCATCCTTGCCACGGGCGTAGCGCGGCTAAGGGCGAAGATCAAATATCGCCCTGTCTTCTTTGAATTGATGCCCGATAGCTTCACGCTGCTGCAGCTGCAGCGTTTGGTCGAGGCCTTGGCGGGCCGGCGATTACATAAGCAAAACTTCCGTCGCCTAGTTGAGCAACAGGGGCTGGTAGAGGATACGGGCAAGGTGTGTATGGAGACGGGCGGCCGGCCGGCGAGGCTGGTCCGGTTCCGGCGCGAGCTCCAGCTCGAAAGGGCAGTCTCGGGCAGCAAGCTGCCGTTGTCTCGTTCCCCTTGAGCCTGGAGGCACGCGCGCCAGGCGAGCGCCCCGTGCACCGAGTTTCGCCGCGAATTGCAGGTTCCGGCGTGCTTGACAATTATGCTCAGATGCAGCATAAGGGTGACGATGGGCGGAGCAAGACGCGTCGCCGTTTATTTTGCGCGATTTATACTCAATGGGAGCATATGAAAGCGCACTCAGCATCGTCCGCCAGTCGCGTATTCAGTCCTAGCGCGCCGCTCTATGAGCGGGTGAAGAACGTGATCCCGGCGCTCGAGTGGCCGGTCCACGCCGTCGAGATCGAGCGCATCCTCGAACTCAAGCACACACGCAATGCAGTCGTCCTGGCGCACAACTACCAGACACCGGAAATCTTTCATTGCGTTGCCGATATCGTCGGCGACAGCCTGGCCCTGGCGCGGGGGGCAAGTCGTAGTGACGCTGACGTCATCGTGCTCGCGGGGGTGCACTTCATGGCGGAGACCGCGAAGCTGCTCAATCCGGCGAAAACAGTGCTTATTCCGGACCAAGAGGCGGGTTGTTCGCTCGCGTCCTCAATCACGGCCGCTGACGTACGCCTTCTGCGGGAGCGCTATCCGGGCGTGCCAGTCGTGAGCTATGTGAATACGACCGCGGCGGTGAAGGCGGAGTCCGATATCTGCTGCACCTCGGGCAATGCGCGCAGGGTTATCGAATCGCTGGGCAGTCGGCGCGTGATTATGTTGCCTGACGAGTTCCTGGCGCAAAACGTCGCCGCGCAAACTGGAGTCGAGATCATCACCTGGGCGGGTCACTGTGAAGTGCACGAGCGCTTCAACGCGGCGCAGATCCGTGCCCTGCGCACACAGCATCCCGGCCTGGTTGTACTCGCACACCCGGAATGCCCGCCTGAGGTTGTCGCGGAGGCGGATTTTGCGGGCTCAACCGCGGCTATGTCCGAGTACGTAAGTGCCAAGAGGCCCGCGCGCGTGGTGCTGGTGACCGAATGCTCGATGAGCGACAACGTCGCGGTGCAGCATCCAGATATCGAATTCGTACGACCGTGTAACCTCTGCCCACACATGAAGCGCATCACACTACCGAAGATACGCGAGGCGCTGGAGATGATGCGCCATGAGGTGACCATTGAGCCGTCACTTGCTACGCGAGCTCGGTTGGCCGTCCAGCGCATGATCGCGCTCTGAGCATGCGCGAGGCGACCGGGCGTCCAATCGTCGTAGGCGCGGGCATTGCGGGGTTGATGACCGCATTGGAGCTCGCGCCTGAGCCGGTGCTTGTGCTCTCTCGTGCGCCTTTGGGGATGGGCTCAGCGAGCACCTGGGCCCAGGGTGGGCTTTCCGCAGCGCTTGGCGCGGACGACAACGCCTCACTACATGCCGCGGACACTCTCGCTGCGGGGGACGGGCTGAGCGACCCGCGCGTGGTCGGACGCATCACCAGTGAGGGCGCACGAGCCGTCGAGGCGCTCGTGCGCCATGGCGTTGTCTTCGACCGTGATGCGTCAGGCGGCTTCGCGCGTGGCCTAGAGGCTGCGCACGGCCGACGGCGCATCGTACATGCCAAGGGGGACGGTACTGGGCGCACGATCATGTGCGCACTTATCGACGCGGTTCGGCGCACCGCAAGCATCGAGGTGCTCGAGGGCGTCGAGGCGCGTCAGTTGGTTGTTGTCGATGGCTGCGTCGCTGGGTTGGTCGCAGTCGGTCCTAGCGGGGAGATATTGCGATTTCCTGCTACACGCGTGGTGATCGCCACGGGCGGCATCGGAGGCCTTTACCGCGAGACGACCAATCCGCTTAATGCCGTTGGTCACGGCTTGGCGCTCGCCGCGCGGGCGGGCGCAGTGCTCGCCGACATGGAGTTCGTCCAGTTTCATCCTACTGCGCTGGCTGTGGGCCTTGATCCAATGCCGCTTGTGAGCGAGGCGGTGCGCGGCGACGGGGCAATTCTGGTAAACGAACGTGGTGAGCGCTTCATGGCGGGGTATGCCCGCGCGGAGCTTGAGCCGCGCGACGTGGTGGCCCGAGCGGTATGGCTCGAGCTTCACAAGGGGCGAGGGGTGTTCCTCGATGTGCGTAAGGAGCTCGGTGCGCGCTTTGGTGAGCGCTTCCCGGGTATCGCGGCGAGCTGCCGCGCCGCTGGCATCGATCCGGTGCGTGAACCGATCCCCGTTCGCCCGGCGGCGCACTATCACATGGGTGGAATCGAGGTGGATGCGGGCGGGCGTAGCTCGGTCGGCGGGCTTTGGGCTTGCGGAGAAGCTGCGGCGACGGGCCTGCACGGCGCCAACCGCCTGGCGAGTAACTCGCTGCTTGAGGCCTGTGTGTGCGCATTCGCGGTGGCCGAATCAGTCGCAGGGACGCCTGAGCAAGGCTCGGATGCGCACTGGCCGCAGCGGCTTCCTGATGCGCCACGGGTCGACGAACTGCGTCCGATCATGGCAAATCGCCTCGGCGTGGTGCGCGACCGCGAGAGCTTGCTCGGGGCCGCCCGGCACTTCGCCGGGCTTGCCTTCGAGATGGGACCTGCAGCCGACCCAGCGCTGGTCGCGCTGTTCATCGGCGTTGCGGCGCTTCGTCGAAAGGAGAGTCGCGGAGCACACTATCGCTCAGATTTTCCGGCGCGCTCTACAGAAGTTGCGTACCGCCAGCGACTTCGCATCGCCGAGCTACAGGCGTGGTCGGAGCACGCGCTCGAGGCGCCCGTACCTCAGCTCGGGGGAGTCTGAATGGTGCCTGTGCCTCCGATTGCGACCATCCTGATCGAACCCGTGGTGCGCGCCGCCCTGCTAGAGGACCTGGGGCGTGCGGGCGACATCACCACCGACGCGATCGTGCCGGCCGGGGCGCGCGCGCGTACTGCGCTCGTAGCGCGCCACGCGGGCGTCCTTGCCGGTCTTGAGGTGGCATTGCTTGCCTTCCGGCTCCTTGATGCAACGATCGAGACGTGCGTTCAGCGCCCGGACGGAAGCCACATTTCTCCTGGCGACGTTATCGCCACCATCACCGGACCAGCGCGCGGCATCCTGAGTGCCGAGCGCGTGGCGCTCAACTTTTTATGTCACCTGAGTGGCGTGGCCTCGGCGACCGCCGCAGTGGTAGATGCATTGCGCGGCTACCAGACGCGCGTCACATGCACGCGCAAAACCGTACCCGGATTGCGCGCGCTTCAGAAGTACGCCGTTCGGGTGGGCGGCGGCAGTAATCACCGTTTTGGGCTCGATGACGCAATCTTGATTAAGGACAACCACGTTGCCGTCGCTGGCGGAATCGTGCCAGCGATTGAACGTGCCCGTGCTAGTGCTGGCCATTTGGTCAGAATCGAGGTCGAGGTGGACTCGCTCACCCAGCTCGCCGACGCTCTCAAGGCGCGGGCAGACGCAGTCCTGCTCGACAATATGGACCTGGACATACTGCGCCGTGCGGTGGGAATGGTCGCTGGCCGGGCGGTAACCGAGGCATCGGGGCGCATCACCCCGGGGACAGCCGCCTCGGTCGCGGCATGTGGGGTCGATCTGATCTCAATTGGCTGGCTGACGCATAGCGCTTCGGCGCTCGATATCGCGCTTGACTACCTTGATTAAGCCTGTGCCCAGTGCCTTGCTGGGCGTCTCCCGTTTTCCCGGACACTACCCTAAGCTCTATGTAGCCTTCTCGAACTGATCCGGGCTGACTTGGCCGAGCTTCGCATGGCGACGCCGCGGAATGCAGAAGCGCTCGATGTAATCGAACATATCGGCCCGGGCTTCATCGCGCGTCACGTAGCTTCTGCGGGCGGTACGCTTGGTCTTCATCGTCGAGATGAAGCTCTCAATGGTCGCGTTGTCCCTGCAATCGTCCTTCCTCCTCACGCTGCAGGTAATGCTTGATCGGCCAGCAAGCGCTGGAACTCCTCGCTCGTGTACTGGCTACCCTGGTCGGAGAGGTGCGTGACCTACCCTGACATTGCGCAAATCGCGCAGGATTGACCTGCCCAGGTTCTTTGGTCCAATCGTAACTTGAGAGAATGGCTCCCAAACACATGGAGCGCTAGGCGCGATAGGGGGCGTCCAGGAGGAATTCGCCCCTGGGCCTTACGCCCTCGACAGGCACGTCGACCATATAAATGTCGACAAACCCGCGGGCACCGTATTACATTACATTGGCTGCGGTTTCGGCGAGCGCCACCTGGGCGAATGGAGGAATTAGGCAGATGGCGGCCTACCCGACATCTGAGCTTAACGAACCGTGAGAATCCTGGTGGTTCACTGCGTAGTTTGAGCTTAGAACGTTAGCTGTTCCGCGACGGCTTGGAGCTCGAGCCCCGGTCGACTCGGCGCGCTGACGACGGGAGGATTTCGGAGGGAGCAGACAAATATTTGCTGCTCCTTGACGCTGACGTTCCGCGTCCGGTGTGCTAGCAACGAGGTCCACCAAAAGGAGGAAGCCCATGCAATCGTTCAAAGAGAAAGACACTAATGCTGCGGCGCCGTCGCGATTGGGTGCCGGCCGCCGGCGGCGACAATTTCTTACAACTGCCGCACGGGCTGCTGGCGCTATCGCGCTGGGCGGCGCTGTGGATATTCGACATGGCTTGGCGCAGTCAGCCGGTCCGGCCGGCCCAGCAGTGCATTCACGCAGGTATACGGAGTGGGGTTGGCCACTTCCGTATCAGCAGATCTCTGCAAAGTCCAAGCAATGGCTTCAGAGTAAGGGCTGGTGGCCGTTGGATGCCGGCTGGATCGTCGTGTGGTCGGGCGAGGAAATGATTGGGCACACGCTGCAGACTGTTAAGTTGCTCGAAAAGCGTGGCATTGAAACGAAGTGGACGACGTTCGTAGCCGCCGGTTACTCGAACGAATCCTTCATCCCAGGACGCATTCAGCTCGCTAGCACTGGAGCCCTCGGTGTATTGGCTCTGATGGCAAACGATGTGCCGACAAGTGCACTCGCCGTGCAGTCACCGTGCCTGGAGCATGCTGCAACCGTCCCTCTTGACTCGCCACTTAAGCGGTTGGCAGATCTCAAGGATGGTAAGGTGCTCAAGCGCCCAGCAGTGGTTGGGGTAACGACGGGATCTACCAACCACTTCGGTTTCCTTGCGGCGGCGCACTATTTGGCGCTAAAGCAAGATCGGGATTTCACGATCGTCAATATGCCGCCTGGAGTGCTCGCCACCGCGCCGAAGGGCGTCGACGTATACACGAATTGGGAACCTCACGTAACCTATTCCACCCAAGTTCTAAAGGTTGCAAGGAATCTGGAGTCTCTCAATCCCTATTACATTTATAGTGGCTATTACTACGCGCGGAGCGAAATCGAGGAGAATGCGCCCGACGTTGTTCAGTTAGTCACTGACGCTTTTGTCGAGGCAGTGCTTTGGGCCAAGGCGAATCAGGAGGAGGCGGTTAAGTCTCTGCTGCGCATGTCGACATATGCGCACCTGCCTGAATGGCTGATGAAGAAGATGTCGGACAAGTATGTTTTTTGGCCTAAGCCAACCGTATACTTTCCGTTCGGCAATCCAAACGGAATCTGGCCTAAAGAAGAGGCACGCATCAGTTCGTGGGCATACGATACGGGCGCATCGAAGACGCGCGTCACGGATGCGGACTGGGTTAAGGTACGCAAAACAAAATATATGGCAAACACGTTCGAGACACTCGGCTGGACGGTTCCAGAGAGGCCTCCGTTCTTGCCGAAGGACTGGGGTGGCGTCGGTCAACTTCCGTATAAGCCGTATGGACCGCAGCTACTAAGCGGACCCGCACCTTTCCCGGAGCCTGGGGAGCTGACGAGGCCGTGGACGTTCATGGGTAAAACCTACCACCCATGAGCAATAGTGCGCGGCCGGTGACGTCGGTTGCCCACGGATTGCAGCTCGGTGCTGATGGTGGTAAGGCGAGTAATCATCCGCTGACGGTCAACCCGCCGACTCGTAGCATACCGAGCCCGGCGGAAGTGGCTCGCCTTGCAGCGTCGATTGCACCTCCGTCTGGATGGCGATTGATCGTGGCGAAGATATCCCATCTATGGTTGGTGGCGCTACTACTTCTAATCTGGGAATTCGCCAGTATTGTTGCAGTGCGGAGCTCCCCTCAGATTGGAGTCATGCTGCCGCCACCAACTGCGATCTATTCGGCTGCGAAGGAATTGTTGGCGAGGGGCGAGCTAGTGCCTAACATCGTGGCGAGCCTTACCCGCGTACTAACGGCGGTGGGCGTGGCGGCCGCAATCGGTGTGCCCCTTGGCCTGATTATGGGGTGGACGCCCAGATTCCGCGTGGCAATAGATCCACTGATCGAGTTCATCCGCCCGATTCCACCATTGGCATGGATTCCATTAAGCATTCTCTGGTTCGGAATTGGAAATGTCCAAGTTGACTTCATTATCTTCTTGGCGGCGTTTTTCCCTATCGTTCTCAGCTCGATGGCCGGGGCACGCGATGTCGACGTCTACTTGCTGCGAGCGGGGCTCAGCATGGGGGCGCGGCGAGGGGATCTGTTCCGCACCGTTGTCTTTCCTGCAGCACTCCCAATGGTTTTCACTGGACTACGTGTAGGTCTCGGGATTGGCTGGATGGCTTTGGTGGCAGGAGAGCTCGTCGCTGCACCAAGCGGCCTTGGATATATGATCAACAATGCGCGGACGCTGTTTCGTAGCGATATTATCCTTCTCGGCATGGTGTTAATTGGAGTTCTCGGGCTAGTGCTGGACATCGTGATACGCCAGATTAGCCGATATCTTATGCCGTGGTACAACAGACAGTAGCCGCCGTTCTGGGCCACAAGCGACCTGTAGAGAGAAGTGAATGGCTCACTTAGAGGTTGAGCACGTAAGCAAGATTCACATAACGAGAAAGGGTGACCCATTTCTTGCTTTGCATGATGTAAACATTCAGGTCGGAAAGAATGAGTTTTTTTCGATCGTGGGGCCAAGCGGCTGTGGCAAGACGACGTTACTAAATCTGATTGCCGGCTTTGAGAAGCCGTCACTAGGCGAAATTCGGGTTGATGGCGAACTTATTACCGAGCCCGGATGGGAGCGCGCTGTCGTGTTTCAGGAGTACGCGTTATTTCCGTGGTATACGATTTTTGAGAATGTCTGCTACGGACTGAAGCGGAAAAGAGTGCCCAAAGCAGAGCAGAAAGAGTTGGCGGAGCACTATATCCAGCTCGTCGGGCTGGCCAGATTTAAAACCCGCTTTCCGCGTGAGCTTTCTGGCGGAATGCGTCAGCGCGTTAGTATTGCTCGCGCTTTGGCCGTCAACCCTTCCATTTTGCTCATGGACGAACCATTCGGCTCGCTCGATATTCAGACGCGTGAATATATGCAAGACGAGCTACTGAAGATTTGGCAATGCGAACCGAAAACAGTCATCTTTGTAACCCATAGCATTGACGAGGCCATTAAGCTTTCGGACAAGATTGCAATCATGGCGTCGAGCCCTGGACGCGTTGCGGAGATCAAGGTTGTGGAGACGGAAAGACCACGCGATCCTACTGATAGCACAATGGTGCGGTTGGCGGTTGAGGTCAAGGAATGGCTGCGTACGCAAATTTCGATGGCCGAGCAGGCCGCTGTGGAGGCTGCTAGCCCTGTTGCTCGAGGTTGACGGAATTCGGCTTCTGCAGAGTTACGGTGTGTGGAATTCGAAGGGTATGGAGTGTGGTAGCGAACCGTCCCAATTGGTCAATTTTCGGTACGGTGTCCCTCCGGTTTGAGAGTCGGTGTCGATTGGCGACCTGCTTTGTGGCCCTGACGGGGGCCATGCAGTAACTATAGTAGGGAAGCGGGGCGGTACCCGGAGAGCGTCAGCTCGGTACCCGCAAAGCGAATGCGCACATGTTCGAGGTTCTGCCGCGCGCCCACGTAGCGGATTGGCCCGTTGAGCGGCATCGTGCGGAAGCTGTATCCGGGTGCCGGGTTGGGTAGCGGCTCGATCAGCTTGCGGTCGTAGAAGGTAGCCACCAGCAGATCGCCGCCGCGCCGAGTTCGGTGCGCAATCGCGGCAGCCTGGGCGCGATGTGCGCCGCGGGCCGCTCGGTGACCAGTGCGGTCGAGCGGATGTTTGTGCGTTCCAGGAACTCGTCCGAGGGCTCGGCTGCGAGGCGCCCGTAGTAGCCCCACCCGCTCCCGCGGGTTCTCGTGCAGGTAGCGCACGCAGACGTCGAACACCGCCCCGCCCAGGATGTTGACGTAGGCGTATCCGACCCGGTCGATGGCTGCGAGGATCGGCGTCATCATGGCGGTGGTCATGCGCGTCGACCACAGGCACTGATGGGCGTCGCGCAAGGTCACGTCGACGAAGTCGAAGCGCCGCATCGCCCCGCCCGCTTGTGCAGGTGCTTTCATGCTTCTCCCATGAAGACGTCCTCCACGAAGCGCGTGTGGACTTCGCCGCGCCGGAAGCGCTCGTCGCCCAGCAGCCGCTCGTGGAACGGGATCGTGGTCGGCACCCCCTCGATGCGCATCTCGGCGAGCGCACGGCGCATGCGCGCGAGCGACTCGTCGCGGTGCCGGCCCCAGGCGATCACTTTCGCCATCAGCGAGTCATAGTACGGCGGAATCCGGTAGCCCGCGAACAGGTGCGAGTCCACGCGGATTCCCGGCCCGCCCGGAAAATGCAGCGCGCGGATCTCTCCGGGACAGGGAGCGAATCCGCGCTCCGGATCTTCCGCGTTGATGCGGCACTCGATCGCGTGCCCGTGCAGCCGCACGTCGGCCTGGGCGAGCGACAGGCGCTCCCCCCGGGCGATGAGCAATTGCTCTTTGACGATATCGATGCCGGTGACGAGCTCGGTCACCGGGTGCTCGACCTGCACGCGCGTATTCATCTCCATGAAGTAGAACGCGCCGCTCGCGGCATCGACGATGCACTCGACGGTGCCGGCGCTGCGGTAGCCGACGTGGCGGCAAAGCCGCACCGCGGCCTCGCCGATCCGTTCGCGCGCCCCATCGTCGAGCGCCGGCGAGGGGCTCTCCTCGAGCAGCTTCTGGTTGCGCCGCTGGATGGAGCAGTCGCGCTCGCCGAGGTGCAGCACGGTTTCGCCGTCCGAGAGCACCTGGATCTCGATGTGGCGCACGCGCTCGAGGTACTTCTCGACGTACAGCGCGCCGTCGCCGAACGCCGCCGCCGCCTCCCGTGAGGCATCGGCGTACTGGCCGGCGAGGCTCGCCGGGTCGCGGACCACGCGCATGCCGCGCCCGCCGCCGCCCGCGGTGGCCTTGAGCAGCACCGGGTAGCCGAGCCGCGCGGCGATTTCGCCCGCCTCCCCGGCGCCCGAGAGGGTGCCGGCCGAGCCCGGGGTCACCGGTACCCCGGCCTCCTCGGCCATGCGTCGCGCGGTCGCCTTGTCGCCCATTTTCCGGATCGCCTCTGCGGGCGGGCCGACAAAGGCGATGCCGGAGCTTTCGCACAGCTCGGCGAACGCAGCGTTCTCCGACAGGAAACCGTAGCCCGGGTGAATCGCATCGGCGCCCTGGGTGAGCGCCGCAGAGACGATGAATTCGGCGTTGAGATAGCTCTGGCGCGAGTGCGCCGGCCCGACGCACACGGCGCGGTCGGCGAGCCGCACCGCGAGCGAGTCGCGATCGGCATCCGAGTAGATCTGCACCGTCTCCAGGCCCAGCTCGCGGCACGCGCGGATGATGCGTACCGCGATCTCCCCTCGGTTGGCCACCAGAACGCGGCGCATCGGCCGGGCGCGCGTCATGCTCGAGCCGCAGTCAATGCGGCCGCAGCACGATGAGCGGCTGGCCGTACTCCACCGCGGCCGCGTCGTCCACCAGGATGTGGGTCACCACCCCGCTTGCGCCTGCGGGGATCGAGTTCATGAGCTTCATGACCTCGATGATGCACACGGTGGCGTCGAGCGCTACCACCTGCCCGACTTCCGCGAACGGCGCCGCGCCAGGCTCGGGCGCGCGGTAGAACGTGCCGACCATCGGCGAGCGCAGCACGATCGAGCCTTCGGGCCAGGCCTGCTCGGAGGCGGTGGGCGCGGCCGGCGCCGCGGATGCGCGCGCCGGCGCGCCAGGCTGGACCATCGGCTCGCCAGCGCCAACCTGGCCGCCGCGCGGCACAGCCGGCGGGGCCGGGCTCCCGGCCACCGGCGCCGCTCGCGGTTCGCCGCCACGGCGCAGGTCGATCTCGATGTCGCCAACTTTAAGATGAAACTCCGCAAACTGCTCGGATGACTTTATGACCTCTACGATCTGTAGCAGATCTTCGTATGTGAGTTGCTCGTCTTTGTTCTTCACGGTACTTTGCCAATAGTTGTTGTCTAGGATATTGCACTCTGTGGTGAGAGCCTCGGCTACTTCGTCAGGTAGCCACCGTCAACCGAAATTGTCTCGCCTGCAATGTAGGCGGCGGCGTCCGAAGCGAGGAACACGACTACTCTCGCAATGTCACCAGTGGTTGCAAGCCGCCCGCACGGAATTGTGTCGGATACCGCAGCACGCTTTGCCTCACTGAGATGGCGACTTGTCATCCCTGTATCGGCGAGCCCCGGCGCGACGGCATTTACATTTATCCCGAATGGTCCTAGGTCGCGCGCAAAACCCTTTGTTAGGGCGATAACCCCAGCCTTTGTGGTCCCGTAGAGTGTGTTGCCGAAGACTCCGCCGCCCTTATAGGCCGAAATGGACGCGATATTGATGATCTTTCCAGACTTCCTGTCGAGCATCGAGGGTAGAACCGCCTTGGAGCAATAATAGACGCCGGACAAGTTAACGCGGCAGACCTCGTTCCAGTCCTCGATCGAGGCGTCGATAACGGAGCCAGTCTTGAGTACACCCGCGTTGTTG